>Ga0207648_10002814_pt1 | contig 18440 bp, 13 predicted proteins | sample KBSMisM32_FD_184310 | JGI IMG/M metagenome (GOLD analysis project Ga0207648, IMG submission 184310) | Miscanthus rhizosphere microbial communities from Kellogg Biological Station, Michigan, USA - KBS Miscanthus M3-2 (SPAdes) (version 2) | ecosystem: Host-associated > Plants > Roots >...
GACCAGGAATAGTATTCTTTATGACCAGCGCCTTATAACTAACTGAAATGGTTTTTTCTTCACTCCTGGTTTCTCCATTCATATCAGTAACATAAGCATAAACCGTATAATCGAATGCAGGGTCCATTTTCCTGTCGATCTTCCTGTCTGGAATTGCAGTGAAGTTTACTGTAAATTTTCCATTCACATCTGTGGTAGTCTCTCCATGCACGATTTCCTGCGGTTCACTTGGCGGAAGCCACCATTTGGAGAACATCCAGGGATATAGGTACCTCGGTTGACGCACAACACGATATTTTACTTTAGCCCCATCAATATTATTCCCTGCATAGGCTTTGGCCGTACCAACCACCTTTATATTATCATTGACTTTATAGGTTTCTTTCACGGGTTCGTAATCCACGTAAAATTTGGGACGCTTGTATTCTTCTACTCGAAAAGCTGAATAAGCATAATCCTTACTCGTAAAAAGGGAAAATAATCCGTTTAATCCAGACTGGGGTAACTGGAATTTTCCTGAAAAAGAACCATAATCATTTGCAGTTACTTTTACCGAATCAACCACCTGGCTATTGGGATTCCGGAGATATACTGTGGTGGTATAACCATTCATGATCTCTGCAGTTTTTGCATTTCCGTCTCTGACAAGTACAATACCTTTAAAAAATAGCTGTTGGCCTGGTCGGTAAATGCTCCTGTCGATGAAGAGAAAAATACTCGGTGTTGGCTTTGCTACGCTTGTATTCTCCTGATAATAATATGAATAGATCATATCACTCATGAACAACTTCTCGCCGTTATAATTGATTTCGAGCTGCAAAGTATTTTCATACCTGTTATTTGGATCCTTTTCCCGCTCATACCTGAAATAACCGTTGGTATTTACCGTGTATAACCTTCCTTTTTCCTTTACATTGCGGCCCGCAGTATAGTCATAACGTTCTTTCCACATCTGTACTGTAGCTCCTGAAAGCGGCTGTCCATTATCCCTGTTCAAAACAAAATAATCATCTCCCGAATTCACAAAACTGATATTCGATACATAAAACAGCCTTGCTCCCAATATCCGGTTCTTATCTGAAAAATCTTTTTCTGAAGACGCCACCAGCACATATTCACCTGCCGGTAAAGCATCAACCTTTATTTCAGCCTGGTGCTTAAGAAAATCATTGGTTGTGGGTAGCGCCTGTTGCCATGATTTCACAGGTGTAGCCGCCACAATAGATTTCCAGTATTTATCCTCATACTGGTTTTCCATATCCTTTTTCAATTGATCATTCGGTTTGATCAATCTCAAGTACAAACCATTGATATTCCTGAAATCAACCATCGCCCTGAATGGCTGGTTGGGTACATTCACCTTCTCCACTTCAAATTGAAATTCCTTCATCTGGATCTGTTGGAGAAGATTATAGCAGTTTATCCGGCCTTCTGAAGAGTCTTTTTGTGCCAGTACCTTATCACATATTTCTTTAGCCTTCACCCTGTCCAGCCGGTGAGTGGAATCACCATAGGGCTTATATAGATTGGCCTGGTTTTCATACCAGCCTGCCAAAAGAAACCATGCCTGTGAAGCTGCCGGTAGGTTTTCATATTGCCTGGCAATATGATTAATAGCATTGAAATAAAGCTGGTCCTTGTCTGGGTGTACCGACTTGCTGTATACAAATCCCAATCTTGCCAGGTCAATATCAATTAAGGCATCCTGCTTTGCATCCTTCAGATGAAAAGCAATTAATTGCTGGTAGAGAAGTAGTGCTTTTTGGTAAAGCGAAAATGTGTCCCTGGTAGGAAACTTCCTTGTTATAAAATCTGCTGCCGGGTCAAATGCGGATGCCTGGTCAATTTCAAAGGCATAAGCTGGTTTGTTCAAATCGCGTTCATCGTTCATAAAATAAGCCAGAGCACGATTGGCCAGCAGATCAAACAGGGTAGGGCGCAGGTGCCGCATATTCCCCTTGATCAGCATACCCTCAAATGCCTCCAGCCTGGTTTGCTGAAGTAGCTTTTCATTAGCCACCGAACCGAGGAATAATTCACTGATCTTTTTATGGAAATCGGCTGTTCCCCAGGTAGCAATATCTTCCTTAACGAAATTGACAGTTTGAGTTCTGTTATATAATAGGTAACGGTGATTCTGGTAGTAGGACCAGTATTTCTCTGCCAGCAAACTATTCAAAATAGAAGTAACTGGTTCCCTGCTTGCGGTAATTTCCTTTTCGTATTCCTTAATGGAAAATATATCATTGCTCTCCCGGTTGCCTTCCTGGAGGTTCATCGTATATATTAAGGCCTTAATGACCTGCGCATCCTGTTTGTCTTTTTTGGCCTGGTCATAGATCTTTTTTACTTCAGCCAGGGCTGATTTTGGCAATTGTTTTTTTACAAAACCCTCAACGGTCTTCCATTGTGCAGCATAATCTTTAACTGGGGCCTGCCCAAATGAGGCTAAAGCAATGAACTGAATAAGGGCTACGGAGAATAAGGCGATTCTTAATTTTTTCATGTCAGGTTATTAAATCGGAATGCAAAGTAAACAAATAGATTCATGCTTAAGATGCAGAACCGTCTCATATTTCACAAGTTGCCTGACCACCTGATTTTCAAAAAACGGACGCATAGATTGCTGTAAACTTCAAAAGTTTAATCGCCTCAAAAATCTTTATTTTCCTTAACAGCGAAGCTAGAATTGTAACCTCATATTTTATGTTAAAGAATTGTATAAAGACGCTTATTAACCTTAAATAACGTTGAGCTGAAACGCTTGCTGGTATTGCATTCTGACTGTTTTTTCGTAGTGGGTTTTAACATTAAAAATCCCTTTAACGTTTCCTTTCTCAATTTAGCATTCGGTGGCATGTGCTTTGAAAATATGAATGCAATTACAAGTTATTTGAAAAGGTTATTGCAGTTGAAAGGTGGAGGTTCGTGAGACACGAATCATGGCATGAAAAGTTTTTGGTAGTTGATAGATGGTGGTTCGTGAGGCGCCTGAATGAAGGCGAGTGAACCACGGTATGCGGAGATTCAACATTCGCGAAGGACTCAACAGGTTAATTAGCGTTAATGAATTTAATAGTCTTGTTAAACCGATTAAACTTTTTAAACTGCTTAAACCTAAATACATCAAATAGTAAAAGAAATGAAAACAGTAAAAGAGATAATTGAAAAAGTAGTAACCGGTATTAAAAACAAATTTGGCCTGAATGGTCCTTCTGCCGGTAATGACCTGACAGCCGTTCCCATTTATGTAAAAAAATAATCTGTATGAAAAAAATCTTTACACTCTTAGCTTCTTTCGTTTTGTCCATTGGCCTTTTTGCTGCTACAGCAAAACCCAAAAGCACACTTACCATCCAGTCCGCTGACCGGACTGCTATTAAAGTAGTGATCGATGGACGCCGCTTTGAGCCCAATGATAACTTTATGCGTATCCAGGGTCTTGAGGCCGGATCTCACCAGGTAAAAATTTACCGTCAAAGGAACAATGGCATGTTCACCATTTTCGGTAGCAGGTATGAAGTGATCTTCAATAGTATGGTTTCTGTTCAACCACGCAGTAATGCTACGATCAGTATCGACCGTTTCGGAAGAGCAGTTGTAAGCACCAGCCGTCAGGGTGGATGGAATAACAGGGATAGGGATTGGGATCGTAATGACGACTTCGATTTCGATCGTGGTAGCAGGGCTGGAGACTATGGGAATGATCGTGGTGGCCGTTATGGTGATTACGATAACAACTATGGTTATAACAATGTAATGACCAGCCAGGAGTTCCAACAGGTGCTGCAGTCGATAGACAGAGAATGGCTTGAGTCAAACAAAATGAAATCAGCTTCTCATATTGTAGCTACCAATACCCTGACTTCTGCCCAGGTAAAACAAATGGTTATGTTATTCGGAATTGAGAGTAACAAACTGGACCTGGCAAAGCAGGCTTATAAAAACACTGTTGATAAAAGAAATTATGACATTGTTAGCGATGCGTTCAATTTCAACAGCAGTAGAGATGAGTTGGCCCGTTTTATCCGTAACGTTCGCTAATCTGAAAACATTCGCTAGAGAGCTATACACTTAGGGTTAAGAAAAAACCTCCCTGTTCCCAGGGAGGTTTTCCTTTTATTTTTTAATGGCTTCGGCCATTTTCTTTCCGATATCTGCGGGACTCTTTACTACATGTATCCCACATTCTCCCATGATCTTCATTTTTGCCTCAGCTGTATCATCCGCACCACCAACAATGGCACCGGCATGGCCCATACGGCGGCCGGGAGGAGCAGTTTGACCTGCAATAAAACCAACCACCGGCTTCTTATTACCACTTGATTTGATCCAATTAGCTGCCTCGGCTTCCATTCCTCCGCCAATTTCACCGATCATTACGATGGCATCAGTACCGGGGTCATTCATAAAGAGCTCAACCGCCTCTTTGGTGGTAGTGCCAATAATGGGGTCACCGCCAATACCAACAGCCGTTGAGATACCCAGTCCGGCCTTGGCTACCTGGTCAGCCGCCTCATATGTAAGCGTACCTGATTTGGAAACAATGCCAATCCGGCCCTGTTTGAATACAAAGCCTGGCATGATTCCTACCTTACACTCACCTGCCGTGATCACTCCCGGACAATTTGGCCCTATCAAACGTGTAGTTCTGCCCTGCAGGTAATTCTTCACCTTCACCATATCCTGAACGGGAATTCCTTCTGTAATACAAACTACCAGTCCAATTCCAGCTTCACCAGCCTCCATGATGGCATCCGCAGCAAAGGCCGGCGGAACAAAGATGATGCTGACATTAGCACCTGTCTCTTTCACACAATCTGCCACGGTATTAAAAACCGGCTTGTCCAGGTGTTTAGAGCCGCCTTTTCCGGGCGTAACACCTCCTACAAGGTTGGTTTTATACTCTATCATCTGGGTTGCGTGAAATGTGCCTTCGGTTCCGGTAAAGCCCTGTACTAAAACTTTGGAGTTCTTGTTAACGAGAATGCTCATGAATGGTACTTTAAAAGTCCGGCAAAAGTAAGGAATAAAGGGACATATTAAGTATTCCCTGGAGGCATCTTTCCGGTTTCTTCCAGCATGCGCATTTCCTTGGCATCTTTAAGGAATTCTGAGGCGAAGATGAATTCATTTAGGCGCTGGTTCTTGCTAAAAATGATCTCTTTATTAGTGCCTTCCCACTCTTTGTTGCCCTGGTACATGTAAAGGATGTAATTGCCAATTTCCATCACACTATTCATATCGTGGGTATTGACTACGGTGCATATATTGTATTCAACAGTGATTTCCCTGATCAGTTTATCAATTACAAGGGAGGTCTGTGGGTCAAGCCCTGAGTTAGGCTCATCACAAAACAGGTATTTCGGGTTCAGTACAATAGCCCTGGCCAGTGCTACCCGTTTTTTCATGCCTCCGCTCAATTCTGATGGGAATTTTTTATTTGTTTCAACAAGGTTTACCCTGTCCAGTACTTCATTTACGCGTTTCAGTTTTTCCCGGTAGGTATCCTTTGTGAACATATCCAGGGGGAACATTACATTCTGTTCCACTGTAAGGCTATCAAACAGGGCTGAGCCCTGGAAAAGCATCCCGATCTCCTTGCGTATTTCGGTCCTTTCATCTCCGGTCATCTGTACAAAATCATGTCCGTTGTACAGTATCTCACCCTTATCAGGAGTAAACAGGCCTACCATGCATTTCATCAACACGGTTTTTCCGCTTCCGCTGGAACCGATAATGAGATTGCACTGCCCGGATTTCATAGCAGCGCTAACGTCGTTTATAACAACCTTTTCGCCGAAACTCTTCCTGATATTTTTTACCTCAATCAAGTATCGTTAATTAGATAGTATGCTTACAACAATAATGCTGACAAAATATAATCCGCGAACAATATCATAATACAGCTGATCACGACTGCTTTGGTACTGGCTCTTCCGATCTCCAGTGATCCACCTTTTACAAAAAAACCAAAGAAGGCGGGAATGCTGCAGATAATAAAGGCAAATGTGTATGATTTGGCTAACGCGAAAAAGACATTATACGGCAAAAATCCTTCATGCAATCCTTTGTCGAATTCTTCAGGTGCAACAATATTTGCCATATTTGCTGCCAGCCTTCCACCCCAGATACCAAGGGCCATGGCTATCGCGATAAGCATGGGAATTGTCAATAGTCCTGCCGCTATCTTTGGCAGTATCAAATACGTTTTTGTATTGATGCCCATTATCTCCAGCGCATCGATCTGTTCACTTATCCGCATATTTCCCAATTCACTGGCTATTTTACTGCCAACCACACCGGCCAGTACAATGCAGGTGAGGGTAGGAGCGAATTCAAGGATAACAGTATCTCTTACAATAACAGCAATAGTTGATTTGGGAATAAGGGGAGTGATCAACTGGTAAGCGGTTTGAACAGTGGATACCGCACCAATAAAAACAGAGATGATTGCCACAATACCTAAAGAACCAACACCTATATCAGAACACTGGTGCATAAATTCCTTCCAGTACATCTTACCGTTTTCGGGTCTGGAAAACATGCCTTTCAGCATGAGGAGATAACGGCCTATGTCGCTGATAATACCCATTCAAAAAATTACGCTGTAAAATACGATGAAACGAATGAAATCGAAAATCGCAATTACAGCCCGTTCTGTTATCGAATTTTATAATCTATTGCCATGGTTTACGCCCCGATAGTTATCCGGGCCTCACGAACCATTAGCCGCAATTCCGCCATTGTTGGTCCCCACAATACAGTGGGGGCAAACAATATTTATAATTACAAGTCCTTGGCTACCTTCTTGAACCGCTTCCACCAGGGTGATGCCTTTATGATCTCATCTGTATTAATATTCTTGCATTTGATCTGGGCATCCAACACTGCTATCAATGCCATATTAAAAATACTGCGTACAGAACTGCCTAATTGCAATACGTGCACAGGCTTCTTTAATCCCAAAAGTATAGGGCCTACAGCATCAGCAGTTCCCAGTTCTTTTAAAATATTATAAGTAATATTTCCAGAGGCAAGATTAGGGAATATCAACGTGTTCACATCTTTATCAACCAGCTCGGAAAATGGATAGTTCTCCTTCAATAATTCTTTGTTGAAAGCCACATTGGCCTGCATCTCTCCATCTACGATCAGGGAGGGCATTTTCCCTTTCACTATCTTCCTGGCTTCTGCAACCAGTTTTGCTTCCGGAGAATTGCTGCTGCCAAAATTGGAATAGCTCAGCATGGCAATGCGCGGAACAATATTGAAATGGCGGATCTCTTTTGCTACCAGTAAGGTGATTTCAGCCAGTTCTTCCGCTGTAGGATTGAAGTTGACTGTGGTATCAGCCAGGAACAGCGGTCCTTTTTTAGTTAGCATAAGATACATTCCGGCAATCTTGCCTACACCTTCCTCTGTACCGATGACATTAAGCGCCGGACGAATAGTATCAGGGTAATTCTTTGTAAGTCCGGAGATCATTGCGTCTGCATCACCACTTTCCACCATCATGGAACCGAAATAGTTCCTGTCACGCATGATCTTTTTTGCTTCATACGCATTGAATCCCCTGCGTTGCCTTTTTTGGAAGAAAACTTCTGCATAAGCATTTCTTTTTTCTTCAGTAGACTCACTACGGGGATCAAATATGGGAAGTCCTTCAATATCGATTCCGTTGCTGGCAGCGATCTGCCGTATCTTACCTTCATCACCAAGAAGAATGGGATAACCAATACCATCATCAAATACAAGCTGCGCTGTCTTCAATATTTTCACATTATCAGCTTCGGCAAATACAATGCGTTTTGGATCCCGCCTTGCCTTGTTACCAACCACGCGCATAACCTGGTTATCGATGCCAAGACGTTTATCCAGATCAGATGTATACACATCCCAGTCGATAATGGGGAATTGTGCCACTCCACTTTCCATAGCAGCCTTTGCAACAGCAGGTGTAACCGTTGAGAGCAAACGCGGATCGAGAGGTTTTGGAATAATATAGTTGGGACCGAAGGAAATAGTTTTTTCATTGTAGGCCATGTTCACCATATCAGGCACAGGTGTCTTTGCAAGATCGGCCAGAGCACGTACTGCTGCCAGTTTCATGGCCTCATTGATCTGTGTAGCGCGAACATCAAGTGCACCACGGAATATGTAGGGGAAGCCCAATACATTATTGACCTGGTTGGGATAATCGCTACGGCCGGTTGCCATAATGATATCTTTCCTGGCCTCAGTAGCATCTTCCCAGCTGATTTCAGGATCAGGATTAGCCATGGCAAATACGATCGGGTTCTTTGCCATAGCCTTCAACATATCCCCGGTCAAAACATTTCCCACACTTAAGCCGATGAATACATCTGCATCCTTCAATGCCTGCTCAAGCGTTATTTCTTCTTTGGCATTGGCAAGAGGTCTCTTCAGATCATCCAGGTCAGTTCTGTTTTTGTGTAATACTCCCTTACGGTCAAATACCAGGAAGTTCTCGTATTTGGCTCCGAGGGCTATATACAATTGCATGCAGGCGATGGCGGCTGCACCCGCTCCATTCACTACATATTTAACTTTATCGATCTTCTTTTTCTGGATTTCTAACGCATTCAAAAGAGCGGCTGCGCTGATGATGGCAGTACCATGCTGGTCATCATGCATCACGGGTATCTTCAATTGTTCCTTCAGTGCCTTCTCGATGTAAAAGCATTCAGGAGCTTTGATATCTTCCAGGTTGATGCCACCAAATGTAGGCTCCAACGCCTTTACGATCTGAACAAATTTCTCCGGGTCCTTTTCTGCAATTTCAATATCAAACACATCGATATCGGCAAATATTTTAAACAGTACTCCCTTTCCTTCCATTACTGGTTTTCCTGCTTCCGGTCCAATATCTCCAAGGCCCAAAACAGCAGTGCCGTTGCTGATAACAGCTACCAGGTTACCTTTGGCAGTGTATTTATAAACATTCTCTTTATTCTCGGCAATTTCTTTGCAGGGCTCTGCAACGCCGGGAGAGTAGGCAAGGGATAGGTCCCTTTGGGTTTTGGCGTCTTTGGTTGGTATTACTTCAATTTTTCCGGGTCTTCCTTTCGCGTGATATTCCAGGGCCTGTTGTTTGCGTAAGTCTTTTTGCATTTACAGTCAGATTGCTTTTGGATATAAGATTGCAAAGCTAAGGGAAGATAGGGAATGATAATAATCTATTCATAGTAGTAATAAACGGTGTATTGGAGCTTGTTTAAACTCCATCTTTCCATTCTTTCCAGCTTCCCGAAGGAATTATTTATATATAACTCTTCATATCGATTACCCACTCCGTCGAGGTAATTCTTCTTTATTAAATTTCCATTTCCATTATAAGTATAATCGAACTCGAGTGAAAGCTGGTTCTGGAAATCATAATTTTTTTCAGATAGTATTTTCCCGGACGCAGTATAATCGAATGTGGATAGGGAAGTAAATTTTCTCAATGGGTTATAGTAGTATGAAGTTGTTGATTTTTCCTGGTGATTACCAGGGCCATAAGTATAAACTGAACGGAAACTTGAATCACCATTGCCAATAACCTGGGTTTCTGCAATTTTTCTACCCTGAGGATCGAATTCGTAAGTATATATTATTGCAGAACCTGCCCACGTTGTGCCTCCTATAGGCCTGTGATAGTTTGAATCCAGTATACGCTGGCCGGATGAGTTATAGAAATATTTTTCATTACTGGTTTCTGTTCCTTTCAAAAAATGCCGATGGCCCACCAACACAGTATCATCCTTATATTCATGAAAATCCGTATAGAGATAACCATTAGGATTGAAAACAGGAGCGGTAGTTACGACTTTAGTTAGTTTTCCTTTGCTATTGTATTCCCTGCTCTGCCAAACGTAAGGTTTACTATCATTAAAAATTGTATCAAAAGTCAGGAGTTCCATTGAATTGTAATGGGAAATCTGCCCAACTTTTCCAGATGTGTCTTTTAAAATTGAAAGAATTAATTTAGGAGCATCCTGTGGCCTGGGTGAATCAACAGCGTTTCTTCGGCAGGAAAACAGAAGGAGTACAAGTGCAGCAGATAAGGTTAATGTGCTCTTCATGGTGGTTTATGATTGGTTGGCTTTTGCTAAATTACTCCCAGTATCCCTTATCATGAAATATAAATTCCGGAGATAGGCGGGTAAATTACCCCGCCTTGTACCACTAATTATGAAATATTAATTCCGGCGATATTCAGGGTGGTCGGATTATTGAATATCGCCGGAATTAACTGTCTGGCCTCACACACTCCAGGGTATCAAATAGTAGAATTCCTATATTTTGGTGATCTTCACCTCTGCTCTTACCTGTGATGGTGGAGGAATGGTTCCCTGCTCCTTTTCTGGCTGAAGATCAATGAACTCAACGCGATAACCATCCACAACTGTATCTTTTGACATTGGGAGATTTAGGGGATTGGTAGCGAGTGTCAATATATGGTCATTATTGTTGCTTGTAAACGTGAATTTGGCAACAACTGCACCTTCCCAAATACAATACATTCCTTTGGGACACCGGGAATCGGATATTATCTCATTAAAGCACAACCTGACCTTGTCATGGGAAAAGGTTTTAGTTATGCAATCATTCAGATAAACGAAAGGATATTGACTCCTTCCATCCTTATTCTTTTTGCAGGCAAACAATGTACAGATGCTTAGCACCAACACTGCCAAAACTATTTTTTTCATGATCTTGTATTTTAAGACCTGACCACGCATAGTATGGCATCGTTGCACCAGTGCCAACTAAAATAAATACTTTAACATTCGTGTTAAGGACAACTAAAAGGGAAGGAGCGAATTGTAGCAGTGCCACTGTAAATGAACAATACCTGTAGATGTTTTATTTAAATACAACTGAACTTCCTAAATAAGCCATGATCCCAATACCTGTTTCTATAGCGGATTCATCAATATTAAATGTGGGAGTATGCACTCCGGAGATAATTCCTTTTTCTTTATTCATTACACCCAGGCGGAAAAAACAACCTGGTATCTGTTGTGAGTAATAACCAAAATCTTCAGCACCCATTCTCTTCTCGGTTTCTTCCACATTATTCTTTCCAATGAATTCTGATGCTTTTTCCATCGCCAGTTCATTCAATGCTTCATTATTATATACAGATGGATATCCCACATCAATCACCAGGTCTATCTTTCCTCCCATGGAGTTCACAAGATCCGTAGCCATTTTACGAATTAGATCATGTGCTTTGAAACGCCATTCTTCATTCATAGCCCTGAATGTACCTTTCAGTTTTACTTCATCTGGTATCACATTGGTAGTGGTTCCTCCATTGATGGATGTAATGGAAAGAACAGATGGGTTATGGGGATTGTTATTGCGACTAATAATTTGCTGCAGGCTAATTATCAGATGAGATGCAATAAGAATTGGATCAATACATAAATGCGGAGAAGCAGCATGCCCGCCTTTTCCTTTAATCGTAATATACAATTCATCTGCACTGGCCATTACCTTTCCACCACGGAAACTCATTTTTCCTGTATTCAGGCCCGGATGAACATGTAATCCGAATATGGCAGATGGTTTGGGATTTTCCAGTACACCTTCCTTGATCAAAAGACTTGCGCCTCCCGGATTTTTTTCTTCGCCCGGTTGGAAGATCAGTTTTACTGTTCCTTCCCAATCATTCTTTAATTCATTGAGAATTTTGGCTGCACCCAGCAGGCAGCTGGTATGTACATCATGTCCACATGCATGCATTACACCATCTACCTTTGATTTATAGGGAACATTATTTTCTTCGGTTATGGGCAGGGCATCCATATCGGCCCGCAATGCAATGATCCGCTTATCTGCATTTTTTCCTTTAATTAGTCCAACCACGCCAGTTTCAGCCTTGATCTCATAGTCAATGCCAAAGCTACCTAGCTGTTGCTGCACTAATTTGGAAGTTTCATATTCCTGGTAACTAAGTTCCGGGTGCGCATGTAGATGATGGCGCACTTCTATAAATTCAGGAGCGTATTTTTTTGCAAGGCCTTTTATTTTATCCAGCATCCTGCAAAAATAAGGAAAGCTATTTGCCGGAATCTATTCAGATTCTTCCCAGGGCTGCTTATCCAGTTTTATCTCAACCACATCATTCATCACAAAAACGCCTTTTGGGAAATAGACATTCATCTTTTTCTGATAGGCTTCGGCTTCCTTGCGATCTCTAAAGTTGCCGGCCTTTACATTATAGTAGGGAGACTGATGCCAGAGATAGGCTTTCAGTTCGGGGAAATAGGTATAAACTTTTGTCTTTGCAGCAATCGCCTCATCCCGGTTATTGGTGCGAATGATCAATAATCGGAACCCTTTACCCATTTTACGGGCATCCCTGCTGGTCAGTTCATTGACCTGAGCCTGCTTGTTAACTAATAAGCTAAGGCGGGGATCCTTATGGACTGCAACTGAACTACTATCGGTAGCCGGAGCGGGAACCATGTCCTGGGAAATTGCATCCAGCGAGAAAACCAAAAGGGCAAAGGTGATTATTCTTTTCATGTTCAAAAATTACAACTGCGATAATAATTCAAAAATCCTACCAAACTGAAAAACATCTTTTCCTGGATGCTGTCACCACCATTAATAACCTCCGCCAGCGCCTGCAATATTCTCTACGGGGTGCCAGGTTGTTTTTATTTCCTGAGTATCCATTATAAAATAAGGAGATTCTCCTTCAGAGGCATACCAGTTTACTTTGTCGTAGAAGAAGACGCGTTTCAGGTTCAGTGCGGATTTCTCGCGCATCATTTTCTGAATCGTAGAATCTTTTTCACAGTAAATGGTTGCATTCACGTCCATATGATCAACGAACCAGGAAGCTAATTCGGATATTTTTCCTGTTAAAATATTGACAACACCGCCCGGGAGGTCAGATGAGTTAAGCACCTCTGCAAAGGTTACAGCACACAAAGGTTTGGTTTCTGAAGCCAAAACCACACAGGTATTGCCTCCGGCTATTACAGGTGCGATCACTGAAACCAGCCCCAGGAGCGAGTCTTGCTGTGGAGCGATGACCGATACCACCCCGGTAGGCTCAGGCACTGAAAAGTTAAAATGGGAAGAGGCAACAGGATTCACGGCGCTGAAGAGCTGCTGGAACTTGTCGCACCAGCCAGCATAATAAATTAGGCGGTCAATTGCCAGGTTAACCTCCTTTTCAGCTTTGGCTTTTGTGGCGTCCTGCTGCATCAATTCGTCAATAAACTGGGCCTTCCTGCCTTCCAGCATTTCTGCCATGCGGTACAGGATCTGACTGCGATTAAAGGCAGCCCTGCCACCCCAACCACCGGCAGCACCTCTTGCGGCTATCACAGCATCCCGGAAATCTTTCCTGGAACTCAGGCATACATTGGCAAGTTTCTTACCTGCTGCGTTTACCGGTATGTAATAACGGCCCGATTCGGTTCTCGGAAACTGTCCGCCTATATATATCTTATAGGTCTTTAAAACTTCAAGGCGCTTTCCGGACTTATCAATACCATTGCTTCTTTCAACTCCATTCTCACTTACCGTAAGTCCTTCTTTATTTATTGCATCTTTTGCCATAGCAAAAATGTTTTAATTCGTTAGTGATTGACGATTCAAGCTTTCAGGGCCAAATAGGGGAGCAGTCCATGTAATCCTCCTTCTCTACCAAATCCGCTTTCCTTATATCCTCCGAAAGGGGAGGTAGGATCAAACTTGTTGAATGTATTGGCCCATACCACACCGGCCCTCATACGTTTTGTCATATTGAAGATCTTTGAACCTTTATCTGTCCATACGCCTGCACTCAATCCATAAGGAGAATTATTGGCTTTCTCAATTACCTCATCATCCGTACGGAATGTAAGGACTGATAATACCGGTCCGAATATCTCTTCCTGTGCAATGCGATTGCTTTGTGCAACATTGGTAAATAAAGTAGGTCTGCACCAGAAACCTTTGCCTGGTAACAGGCAGGAACTTTGATACATTTCAGCACCTTCCTGTTTTCCGATCTTCAAATATTTATGAATGGTCTCCAGCTGTTGTTTTGAATTGATGGCACCGATATCTGTGTTCTTATCCATCGGATCACCAACAATTAAAGATTCAATACGGTCCTTCAGTTTACGTATCACCTGTTTGGCTACTGATTCCTGCACATATAACCGGGAACCTGCACAGCATACATGGCCCTGGTTGAAATAGATCCCAATGATCACACCTTCTACTGCCTGGTCCAGGGGTGCATCTTCAAAAATGATATTCGCAGCCTTTCCTCCCAGTTCAAGTGTTGCTTTCTTATCTGTACCTGCAATAGCACGTTGAATGATCTTTCCTACATCGGTGGAACCCGTGAATGCAATCTTATTTATGTCAGGATGATTAACGATAGCTGCACCTGTAGCTCCTGCACCGGTAATGATATTCACTACACCAGGTGGTAGATCGGATTCTTCAATGATCTCTGCCAGTTTTAACGCAGTTAATGGAGTAGTTTCTGCCGGCTTGAGAACAACAGTATTGCCGGTAGCAATAGCCGGTGCAATCTTCCAGGCAGCCATTAATAATGGGAAATTCCAGGGAATGATCTGTCCAGCCACACCAAGCGGCTCTGCTGTTCTGTTGGGAAATGCGTATTCCAGTTTATCAGCCCATCCTGCATAATAGAAGAAATGATTGGCTGCAGTTGGTACATCAAAATCCCTGCTTTCACGAATGGGTTTACCGCCATCCAGTGATTCAATGATCGCCAGTTCTCTTGCTTTCTCCTGGATCATGCGGGCAATACGGAATATATATTTCCCCCTTTCTTTAGCAGGCATCTTTTTCCATACGCTTTCATAAGCATGGCGTGCTGCTTTGACTGCTTTATCCACATCAGCTTCTGTAGCTTCAGCTACTTCACTCAGCTTTCCTTCTGTAGCCGGATTGATAGTGGCAAAGTATTTTTTATTGGACGAAGGCTGCCATTTCCCATCGATAAAAAGATCATATCTCTCCTTTATGGTTGCCGCACTCTTACTTTCTGGTGCCGGGTCATATGCCCAGGACGTATCAAATTTAAGTTTTACGATATTGCTTTTCCGGACAGCTTTTTTTTGTTTCGTTGCTGGCATGTTTTTAATAATTTAATCGACAGAAAAATAATTGGCGCTCTGGTATACGCCGGTCTTTTCTTTTACAATCTGCATCAGCACATCATTGGCAAGACTGCTGGCACCAAACCGGAACCATTCATTATTCAGCCAGTCTTCACCAAGTGTTTCTTTTACCATTACCAGGTAATGCAGGGCCAATTTTGATTTGGAAATCCCGCCTGCTGGTTTCATGCCGATCATTTTACCGGTCTTGTAATAGAAATCACGGATGGCTTCCAACATAACAAGCGTTACAGGCATGGTAGCAGCCGGCTGGATCTTTCCCGTAGAGGTTTTGATGAAATCTGCACCGGCATACATGGCAATATCACTGGCACGACGCACTTTATCGAATGTTCCGAGCTCTCCAGTTTCTAATATAACTTTCAAACGGGCATCACCACAGGCTTCCTTAACGGCTGCTATCTCATCAAATACAAAATTGTATTCACCTGCATGGAATTTACCTCTGCTGATCACCATGTCCACTTCATCAGCTCCTTCGTTTACAGCATACTTAGTGTCTCTGATTTTTACATCACGTGGTGCCTGTCCGCTGGGGAAGGCTGTTGCTACCGATGCCACTTTGATCCCTGAATCTCCCAATGCTTTTTTAGCCACCTTCACCATGGAAGGGTACACGCAGATAGCTGCAACAGTGGGAAGATCTGGTACTGCATCATGTGGGTGCATGGCCTTGTAACAAAGTTGTTTAACCTTTCCGTCAGTGTCCTTTCCTTCAAGCGTGGTGAGATCGATCATATTCAATACCAGCTTCAACCCATTCATCTTGGATTCTTTTTTAATACTTCGTTTGGTGAAGCGGGATGCTCTTTCTTCTGCACCTACCTGGTCAATGCGGGGAGAAAGTGAGAAATCCGGTAAAAGGTTTAATGATGCGGCGTTTGCCATACAATTTTGTATTTATGTCCCGATAGTTATCGGGATGGAAAATCAAAGGTAGACCAATCCAGAAACTTCTCCCGAAACCACAGGACAAAAATCCCGTTTTTTAGGCCAATTGACCTAAATTCGGTACTCCATTATTTACACAAACCACAGAGAAAAAATTCTAACTGATGAGGAAGCCAAAACTACTACAAGCGTTGGCGCTTGGGGTTGCCTGTTTTTCAATGGCAATGACTACGAGCGCTCAGGAAACTTTCCCCGAAAATGGCGTAGCTGATCCAAGGCATGGCCATTATGCTTTCACTCACGCTACAATTGTGAAAGACACTGCTACCTTACTTAAAGATGCTACAATGATCATCAAAGATGGAAAGATCATTGCTGTTGGTACCGGTCTGAAAATTCCGGCAGGCGCTGTTGAGGTAGATTGCAAGGGCAAATACATTTACCCTTCTTTCATTGACATCTATGCTGATTACGGCAATACCATACAGCAGCGTACAGGTGGCGGAGGATTCAATCCCGGTCAGCAGGCACAACTGGCCACTGCCACCAAGGGCCCTTATGGCTGGAACCAGGCGTTGAAAAGCGATGCGGATGCCTATCGCGTTTTTGCTGTTGATGAACCAAAAGCAAAAACATTGAGAGATCTTGGTTTTGGTGCAGTGCTAAGTCATATTCATGATGGCATAGCTCGTGGCACTGGTGCTGTTGTTTCTCTTGCCAATGAAAAAGAAAACCTTGTTATCCTTAAAGAACGGGCTTCCAATCATTTTTCCTTCAGCAAGGGAACTTCCACGCAAAGTTATCCCTCTTCCATGATGGGAATGATCGCACTATTGCGCCAAACTTACCTGGACGCTCAATGGTATAAAACCAACCCGGTAAAAGAAGGATTGAACCTTACCTTAAAATCATGGAATGATAACAGGGAGTTGCCTACAATATTTGAGGCAAATGATAAATGGAATGATCTACGTGCAGATCGTATCGGAGACGAATTTGGAGTGCATTATATTATAAAAGGCGGAGGTAATGAATACCAGCGCATGAAAGAAATGAAAGAGTCTAATGCTGCTTTTATTATTCCTTTAAACTACCCACAGGCACAGGATGTGGAAGATCCCAATGATGCTCGCTTTGTTTCCCTGAATGATCTTAAACATTGGGAAATGGCGCCAACTAATCCCGGTGCATTTGAAAAAGCAGGCATTCCCTTCTGCCTTACCACGGCTGATCTCCGGGATGTAAAAACATTCCTTACCAATCTCCGTTCAGCATTTAATTATGGATTGTCTGAGAATGCTGCGCTTGTTGCCCTGACTAAAACGCCTGCTACATTATTGGGAATTTATGACCAGGTAGGAAGCCTGGAAGCTGGTAAATGGGCTGATTTCCTGATCACTTCAGGGCCTGTTTTCAATGAAAAAACTACCATCTGGCAAAACTGGATACAGGGTATTAAATACAATGTAAAGGATGATTCCTGGAACAGTGCCAAAGGAAATTATAAACTGGTATTGAATACACCCGGCGGAACTGTTAATTACCAGCTGGATTTCAAGAATGCCACAACTGCAAGCATTATTGGAAAGGATACAGTGACTTCCAAATTCTATTATGATGGTCGTGAAGTGAAGATCAATTTTGCGCCAGAGCGTAAAGGAGATTATCGTTTAAGTGGAATGGTAGGAACTGATTCATGGTATGGCTATGGAGAGGATACTGCTGGTAATCGATTAACATGGACTGCTACGTATGATAAAGCAGGTAATTCAAAACCAGATAGTGCAAAACCAAGAAAACCTGGTGCGATCGGTAAGGTGCTTTATCCTTTTGAACCATTTGGATGGGAAGAAGGTAATGCACCCAAACAGGAAACCATTCTTATCAAAAATGCAACAATCTGGACCATGGAGAAAGAGGGAATATTGGAGAATTCCGATATCCTCATTAAAAATGGAAAGATCGCAGCCATTGGCAAAAACCTTTCTGATGCCGGAGCGAAAGTGATTGATGGAACCGGCAAATATGTATCTCCCGGGATCATCGATGAGCATTCTCATATAGCAGCAGCCTCTATTAATGAAGGTGGGCAAAGTGTTACTTCAGAAGTGCGCATTGCAGATAATCTCAACCCGGATGATATCAATATCTATCGCCAGTTAAGTGGTGGTGTTACAAGCTCACATATCCTGCATGGATCAGCTAATGTTATCGGCGGACAAACCCAACTGATCAAATTACGCTGGGGTGCAAATGATGAAGACCTTAAATTCAAGAATTGGCCCGGGCAGATAAAATTTGCGCTTGGAGAAAATGTAAAACGATCAACTTCTTCCATTAGCAATAGTTCCAACAACAACCGGTATCCGGATACAA
>Ga0207648_10002815_pt1 | contig 18438 bp, 25 predicted proteins | sample KBSMisM32_FD_184310 | JGI IMG/M metagenome (GOLD analysis project Ga0207648, IMG submission 184310) | Miscanthus rhizosphere microbial communities from Kellogg Biological Station, Michigan, USA - KBS Miscanthus M3-2 (SPAdes) (version 2) | ecosystem: Host-associated > Plants > Roots >...
CGCGAAGTACACGCCCGAGATGCCGAAGCGGAAGGCGAGGAAGCCGATCACCAGCCCGAGCGCCACGCACAGCAGCATCGCCACCCACAGTCCGGCCCAGGGCCCGATGCCGTAGTGGAAGAAGATCGCGCCCGCCGCGTAAGCGCCGACGCCGACGTAGAGCGAGTGGCCGAGCGAGAGCTGGCCGGCGAAGCCCATCATCACGTTCCACGCCTGGCCGGTGTAGGCGAAGTAGAGGATCAGGGTCGCGACCGAGAGCCAGTACGGCCCGGCGACGGCGGGCAGCGCGAGCATCAAAACTGCCAGGATTCCCAGGTAGACGAATTCCTTCTTCATCGCCTTCCCAGCAGGCCTTGCGGCCGCAGCAGCAGCACCAGGATCAGCAGGCCGAAGCTGAACATGCTCTTCGCCGAGGGCGTGATGAAGAGGCCGGCGAGCGCCTCCGACACGCCGATCAGCACGCCGCCGAGCAGCGCGCCGGTCATCGAGCCCAGGCCGCCGACGATGACGATCACGAAAGCGAGCAGCGTGTAGTAGGGGCCGAGCGGCGGCGTGACGTCCACCAGCAGCGCCATCGCGCAGCCGGCGACCGCAACGCATGCCGAGCCCAGGCCGAAGGTGAACGCGTAGTACTTCTTGACGTTCAGGCCGACGACTTTGGCGCCGAGGTAGTTGTCGGCGCAGGCACGGATCGCTTTCCCGGTCAGGGAGTAACGAAAGAAACAAAACAGTGCGGCAGCCGCAACCAGCGCCGCACCTGCCGCGTAGAGGCGCGCCTTGTCGATCAGGATCTTGCCGATCTCGAAGGACTCGAGCTGGTAGTCGAGCTGCACGTTGCGCGCATCGGGCCCGAAGATCATGAGCATCGCATTGACCATCACGATCGCCACCGCCACCAGCAGCATGAACTGCGAGTGCTCGGGGCGCGTGATGAACGGGTTGATCAGCCCGGCCTGCAGCGCGTAGCCGAGCACGAAGAACAGCGCCGCGACCGGCAGCATGGCGAGGAACGGGTCGAGCTTGAACGCCGCGAACAGGATGGTCGCGGCGTACATGGCGACGGTCATCATCTCGCCGTGCGCGAAGTTGACCACGCGCACCACGCCGAAGATCACCGACAGCCCGAGCGCCATCAGGCCGTAGACGAGGCCCGTGAGGACCCCGGCGATGACGACGTTGGCTACAAGATCAACGGACATGCGGAAAAATGGGGACGGACCCCATTTTCCTGCGCGCTATGCGAAGCAACGGAAAATGGGGTCCGTCCCCATTTTTCCCGGCTATTTCTTGTAGTAGGGCGCCGGGAAGACCGGCTTCGCCGTCGCCGCGTTCGTGGGCAGCACCACCGTCGGCGTGAGGTTCAGGTTCTGCACGCACGCCGAGCCGATGCCTTCGACCTGGCCCTTCTCGTTGAACTTGATCGGGCCGCCGAGCGTCATTTTCTCGGTGATGTTGGTCTGGCGGATGGCATCGGCCAGCGTCTTGGCGTCGGTGCTCTTCGCGCGCTTGTACGCATCGGCCGCGACCAGGATCGCCTCGAAGGTAAAGCCGGCGTTCAGGCCGTGGAACACCAGCTTGTCCTTGGGGTTCTGCTTGAGGAACGCCTTCTCCACGACCTTGGTGAGCTTGGCGTTCGGGTTGTACCAGGGCACGTTGGAGATCGAGTGCTCCGAGAGCTTGCCGAGCGCCTTGAAGTACTGCTCCTCGTACATGCCGGGCGAGCCCGGGCTGACGATGCCCATCGGGTTCCAGCGCTGCTTCACCATCTCGCGGCGCAGGATGATGGCGTCGTTGAGACGGCACACCAGCATCAGGAAGTCGGCGTTGGCCGCCTTCGCCTTGGAGACCTCGACCGTGAGGTCCTTGGCCGCGGGGTCGTAGGAGATGGTGTCGACGATCTTGAACGGCAGCTGGGTAAGGCGCGGCATGAAGGCGCCGATGCCCTTGGCCATCGCCTGGCCGAAGGTGTCGTTCACGTGCATGAACACCGCCGTGCGCGGCACCGTGTTGGTGGCCTGGAACAGCTCGCCCATCAGCGCCAGGCCGTTGCGCACGATGTCGCCGGCGGTCTGGAAGTTGCGGAACACGAACTTGTAGCCCTGCTCGGTGATCTGCGGCGCGGCGGCGATGTTGATCACGAACGGCACGCCGCGCTGCTCGGCCACCTGGGCGATGGCGGCGGCGGCGCCGGAGTCGAACGGGCCGACCAGCACGTTGGCGCCCTCCTGGATCAGCCGCTCCGCGCGGGTGCGCGCGGTGTCGACGTTCGACTCGAAGTCGGCGTTCATCAGCTCGATGTCGACGCCGAGCAGGTCCCTGATCACGCCCGGGGCCAGGTCGGCGCCCTTCTGGCAGGACTGGCCGATGAAGCTGAGGTAGCCCGATTTCGGCAGGATCACGCCGATCTTCAGCTTCGGCGACTGCGCGCGCACGTAAGGAACGGCCGCGAGCGCGGCCGAGGCCGCCAGGGCTCGGTTGAAATTGCGGCGATTCATTGCACCTCCTCCGGAAGGACGCATTGTTATATAGGACTACAATTTCGCGGTCAATGCGGCGCAAACCGATCGCACCAGTCGACGGCATCGACTACCTGGACCTCGACCAGCACCTGGGCTACGCGCTGCGCCGCGCGCAGGTGGCGTCGTTCGACGCCTTCCACCGCGCCACCGCCGGCGCCCGCATCACCCCGCCGCGCTTCACCGCGCTGGTGATTCTGCAGGCGAATCCCGGGATCAGCCAGTCCACCCTGGGCGAAGTCCTGGGCACCGCGCGCTCGGGGGCGATGCTGCTCATCGACTGGCTCGAGGCGCAGGGCCTCGCCGAGCGCCGCCACCGCCCGGACGACGGCCGCGCGTGGGGCCTCTATCTCACGGCCAAGGGACAGCGGCTGACCGAACAATTGCGGCGCCGGGTGCGCGATCAGGACCGCCGCTTCGCCGCGCGCATCAATCCGAACGAGCGCCGCGAGCTGCTGCGCTTGCTCGACAAGCTGGTTACTTGAGAGGGGGTCGCATGCACACACGTCGCAAGCTTCTCGGCGCCGCCGCGCTTGGCCTGGTCGGCGGTGCCATTCCGTTCACATTGCGCGCGCAGGGAATCGACACGGCGAAGATCATCGTCGGCTTCCCGCCTGGCGGCACCACCGACGTCATGGCGCGCAAGGTGGCGGACAAGCTGCGCGGGCCGTATGCGCGCGTCTCAATCGTGGAGAACCGGCCGGGTGCCGGCGGCCAGCTCGGCGTGGTGGCGCTGAAGGACTCGCCGGCCGACGGCAGCACGATGCTGCTCACGCCTTCGTCGATGCTCACGATCTACCCGCACACGTACCGCACGCTCCAGTACAAGCTCGAGGACGTGGCCCCGGTCTCGCTCGCGATGTACACCCACCACGTGCTCTCGGTCGGCCCCGCGGTGCCGGAGAGCGTGAAGAACCTCAAGGACTTCTTCGCCTGGACCAGGGCCAACCCGGACAAGGCGGTTTACGGCAGCCCGGGCGCGGGCTCGATGCCGCATCTCATCGGCGTGCTGATCGGCAAGGCGAGCGGCACCGAGCTGCGCCACGTCGCCTACCGCGGCAGCGCGCCGGGCATCCAGGACCTGCTCGGCGGCCAGATCTCCTCGTTCCTCGGTCCGGTCGGCGACGTGCTCACCCACTCGAAGGCCGGCAAGGTGCGCGTGCTCGGTTCCTCCGGAAAGGAGCGCGACAAGTTCCTGCCGGCCGTTCCCACCATGGCCGAGCAGGGCATCGCGATGGGGCTGCGCGAGTGGTACGCCTTCTTCATGCCGGCGAAGAGCAGCGCCGATACCGTGCAGCGCGCCGCGACCGCGCTCGAGCAGGCGATCCGGCAAGCGGACGTGGTCGAGTTCGGCAACCAGTTCGGCCTCGAAGTGCAGGCTTCGACGCCGCGCGCGCTTGCCGATCTCCTAAAGGCGGATGCCGCCGAGTGGAGCGGGCTCGCCAAGCAGACCGGGTTTACCGCGGACTCTTGAGCAAGACGAGAAAAGTTCGACTTGCCGAGCCGGCGGTCAGCGTAGAGCATCGCGCGGATCGCGCGATCGTCGTGCGCTCGTCGCAGCCGCTCGGCTCGTATCCGGCAAAGCTCACCGAGCGGCTGGATTACTGGGCCGGGCAGGCGCCAGAGCGTCTGTTCCTGGCGCAACGCAGCCCGGACGGGGGATGGCGGCGCATCACCTATGCGCAGACGCGCGCGCGAGCGCGGCGGGTCGCGGCGGCCCTGCTAGGGCGCGGTTTGTCGGCCGAAAGACCGGTCGCGGTGCTTTCGGGCAACGACATCGAGCATGCCGTGCTCGAGCTCGCGGCGATGTACGCCGGCGTGCCCTATGCGCCGGTGTCGCCGGCGTACTCGCTGGTCTCGAGCGACTTCGCGCAGCTGCGCCGGGTGATCGAGCTCATCACGCCGGGATTGATCTTTGTTTCAGAAAGAAATCCTTTTCAAAGAGCGATCGACGCGGTCGCCGGCCGCATCGAGGTCATCGATTCCCTTCCCGAGCGCGACCCAGGCACGGAAGTCGACGCCGCGCACGCGCGCGTCGGGCCGGAGACGGTCGCCAAGTTCCTGTTCACTTCCGGCTCGACCGGCGTGCCGAAGGCGGTGATCAACACGCAGCGCATGTGGTGCGCGAACCAGGAAATGGTGCGCCAGACCCTCACCTGGGTGCAGGACGAGCCGCCGATCATGGTCGATTGGGCTCCCTGGCACCACACCGCCGGCGGCAACAAGGACTTCGGCATGGTGCTCTACAACGGCGGCACCATGTACATCGATGAGGGCAAGCCGCTGCCCGGCGCGATCGAGGCGACCTTGCGCAACCTGCGCGAGGTCTCGCCCAACTGGTACTTCACCGTGCCGAAGGGCTACGAGATGCTGCTGCCGTATCTCAAGTCGGACGCCGCGCTGCGGGAGAATTTCTTCCGCAACCTCAAGTCGCTCTGGTTCGCCGGGGCCGGCGTGGCGCAGCACGTGTTCGAGGAGTACAAGCGGCTTTCCCGCGAGACCTGCGGCGAGGAGGTTCTGTTCCTCACCGGCCTCGGCTCCACCGAGACTGCGCCGTATGCCATGAGCCGCACCTGGGACAGCGACGACGCGAGCAACATGGGCGTGCCGCCCCCGGGCGGCGAGATCAAGCTCGTGCCGATGGAAGGAAAGTACGAAGCGCGCGTCAAGGGCCCGCACATCACGCCGGGTTACTGGCGCCAGCCCGAGCTCACGCGCCAGGCGTTCGACGAGGAGGGCTGGTACCGCCTCGGCGATTCCTTTGTTTTTGACAGTCCAGAAAAAGGTCTCCTGTTCCGCGGCAGAATCTCCGAGGACTTCAAGCTCGCCACCGGCACCTGGGTGCACGTCGGGCCGCTGCGCGCGCGCATCATCGAGCACTTCGCGCCGCTGGTGCGCGACGTGGTGATCGCGGGCGAGGGCAGGAGCGAGATCGGCGCCCTGCTTTTTCTTTCCGGCAACGCATCCCTCGCCGACTTGCGCGCGAGGCTGGTTTCGCTGTCGAACACCGGAAGCTCGAACCGCGTGGCGCGTGCCATCGTGCTCGAGGAGCCGCCGTCGCTCGACGCGGGCGAAATGACCGATAAAGGCTCGATCAACCAGCGCGCCGTGCTGCGGCGGCGCAGCCGGCTGGTCGACGAGCTGTATGCAGGATCGGAGAAAGTGCTAGTCCCATGAACCTGAAAGACCTGGTCGCCATCGACGTCCATACCCACGCCTGGAAGTCCGCGCTGCAGGTCGACGACAAGCCGACCGAGCAGCAGGAGGCGATGGGGCGCTACTTCCGCTACCAGCCGCAGCACCAGACGGTGCCGGAGATGGCCGAGCTCTACCGCAAGCTGAAGATGGCGTTCGTGGTGTTCACGGTCGACAGCCCGCGCGAGGCGCGCAAGATCACCAACGAGGAAATCGCCGAGCTGGCGCGCAAGCACAGCGACGTGGCAATTCCTTTTGCCAGCATCAATCCGCACCGCGGCGAGGAGGGCGTGCGCGCCGCGAAGCGCCTGATCAACGACTACGGGGTGAAAGGCTTCAAGTTCCACCCGACGGTGCAGGAGTTCTTCCCCAACGACCGCCTGGCCTATCCTTTATACGAGGCGATCGCCGAGGCCAAGCTGCCGGCGCTGTTCCACACCGGCCAGACCGGCGTCGGCGCCGGCACGCGCGGCGGCGGCGGGCTGCGCCTGAAGTACTCGAACCCGCTTTGCCTCGACGACGTGGCGGCGGATTTCCCCGACATGCCGATCATCCTCGCGCACCCTTCGTTCCCCTGGCAGGAGGAGGCGCTCTCGGTCGCAACGCACAAGCCGCAGGTCTATATCGACCTCTCCGGCTGGTCGCCGAAGTATTTCCCGCCGATCCTGGTCCAGTACGCCAACACGCTGCTCAAGGACAAGATCCTGTTCGGCTCGGACTATCCGGTGCTCCACCCGGAGAAATGGGTCGAGGAGTTCGACAAGCTGCCGATCAAGCCCGAAGTGCGGACTAAGATCATGAAAGAGAACGCGGCGCGGCTTTTGAGGCTCTAAGCCCTATGCCCGTACGGCAGGAAATCAACGAAGGCCTGGTCCCGGTCAAGATCTATACCGGCGAGATCGAGCCGCAGGCGCGCCAGCAGCTCGTCAACATCTCGCGCCTGCCGATCGTGCACCACCACGTGGCGGCGATGCCCGACGTGCACCTCGGCATCGGCGCCACGGTCGGCTCGGTGATCCCGACGAAGAAAGCCATCATTCCGGCGGCGGTCGGCGTGGACATCGGCTGCGGCATGATGGCAACTCGCCTGTCGCTGACCGGAAACGAGGTCGAAGAAGCTCCTCTGAGGAAGGTCTTCAATCAAATCAGCCGCGACGTGCCGGTGGGCTTCAGCCAGCACGACGATGGGCGCGCTGCGGCCACGCCGTTCACCAAAGACCTGACCCGGATCCTGCAGCGGCACCCCGGCATCGGCAAGCGCGTGGGGCGCAAGTCGCACTGGGCGCAGCAGCTCGGCACGCTCGGCGGCGGCAACCACTTCATCGAGGTGTGCCTGGATGAAGAGAATCGCGTGTGGGCGATGCTGCATTCCGGCAGCCGCGGCATCGGCAACGCGATCGGTTCCTACTTTATCGAGCTCGCTCGCGGGGACGCTGAAAAAGCCCAATTGCAACTACCCGACCGCGACCTCGCCTATTTCCCCGAGGGCGCGCAGCACTTCGACGATTACGTCGAGGCCGTCGGCTGGGCGCAGGACTACGCGCGCGCCAACCGCGAGGAAATGATGGACCTGGTGCTTGACGCGATGCGCCGCCACCTGCCGTCGTTCGAAGTCACCGGGGGCGCGGTCAACTGCCACCACAACTACGTCGAGCGCGAGAAGCACTACGGCGAGCGGGTCTGGCTCACCCGCAAGGGCGCGATCCGCGCCGGCGCGGGCGAGCTCGGCATCATTCCCGGCAGCATGGGCACGCGCAGCTACATCGTGCGCGGCAAGGGCTCGGCCGAGAGCTTCCATTCCTGCGCGCACGGCGCCGGGCGCGCCATGAGCCGCGGCGCGGCGCAGAAGAAATTTTCGTTGCAGGACCTGGAACAGCAGACCGAAGGCGTTGTTTGCCGCAAGGACAAGGGCGTGATCGACGAGATCCCCGGCGCCTACAAATCGATCGACGAGGTGATGGCGAACCAGTCCGACCTGGTCGAGGTGGTGCACACCCTCAAGCAGGTGCTGTGCGTGAAAGGATGAGCATGAAACGAAGACAGATTCTGGGTGCCGCGCTGCTGCTTCCCTTCCAGGGGTTGGCGCAGACCTGCGGCGTGATCACCCCGCGCCAAACCGAAGGGCCCTTCTTCAGCCCGAACTCGCCGCAGCGCACGTCGCTGCTGGAAGGCGGCGAGAAATCGCGCCTTATCCTGACCGGCGTCGTGCTGACGCCTGACTGCAAGCCGGTGCCGAACGCGCTGCTCGACTTCTGGCACTCGGACGAGCAGGGCGCCTACGACAACCGCGGTTTCCGCTACCGCGGCCACCAGCACGCCGATGCGCAGGGGCGCTATCGCCTCGAGAGCATCGTGCCCGCGGAGTATCCCGGCCGCACGCGCCACATCCACGTCAAGGTGCAGGCGCCGCGCGGGCGCATCCTCACGACGCAGGTCTACTTCCCCGGCGATCCCGGCAACAAGCGCGACGGGCTGTATCTGCCCGAGCTCGAAATGAAACAGGCGAAGGCCGGAGAAGGAGTCTTCGACTTCGTGGTGAACGTCTAGCGCCGGCCGTCGTACCAGGCGTAGCAGCTGTCGCGGCTTCGCAGGTTGCGCCCGCCAAGCAGCAAAGTCTTCAGCATGAACCGGAAGTGCTCGCCCTTGGTGTAGAGGTGCGCCTTGCGGTCGCTGGTGCGCAGCGGATGCCGGTGCAGGATCACGATCTCGCGCCGCTGCCGCCGTGCGAGGCGCTTGAGCCGCTTGAAGAGGTCGATCTCTTCGCCTGCATAGAGGTCCTGGCTGAAGCCGCCGACCTCGCGGAACGCCGCCGCCTCGCAGAAGATGAACGAGCCCGCGGCCCAGCGCAGGCGCCGGCTGAGCGAATTCCACGCTGCGACCCAGAAGCGGATCACCGGGTCGGCGCTCTCGAGTGCGACCGTGGCGCCGCCGGCGAGGCAGCCCGACGCGATCGCGGCTCTGGTTTCTTCGAACAATTCGATCGTGGGATACGAGTCGGCATCGACGAACAGCAGCCAGTCGCCGCTCGCTTGCGCCGCGCCGGCGTTGCGGGCGCGCGCGATCTGATTCACCGGCTCGAACACCACGCGCGCCCCCGCCGCACGCGCGATCCCGGCGGTGCGGTCGGTAGAGTTGTTGTCGCAGACGATCAGCTCCGCGTCACTTAACGCGCTCATCGCCTCGCGGATCGCCGCAAGCGAGCCGGCGAGCAGGCGTTCCTCGTTGAACGCCGGGACGACGACCGAAACCTTCACCCGGCGTTCTTGGGGTGCTGCTTGACCCCGCCGAGGTTCATCGACCAGGGCAGCGAGGAGTTGCACCACACCTGCACCTTCGGCGCGAGCTGGGCGCGCTGGCGCACGCCGCCGAGGCGCAGGTTGTACATCTGCGGATCATGCTCGGCCGACGCCCACAAGCGCGAGCCGCAATCGGGACAGAACGCCTGCGCGCGCCGGTTGCCGCTGTCGGCGGTCTTTATGTAGACCTTCGGCTGGCCGCGCAGCTTGAAGCCCGCAGCCGGAACCTGGATGAACGCGACGTAGGGCGAACCTGAAAGAGTCTGGCAGTCGGTGCAGTGGCAGATGCCCGCTTTCGCCGGATCGGCTTCCGCCTCGTAGCTCACCTTGCCGCAGTGACAGCCGCCTTCGATGCGCATGAAACCTCCTTGACCGGATTATCGGTCAAGGCGCGCGAATGCGATCGGGGCGAGGATCTGGAGCAGGATCACCGCGATGGCGAGCTTCGGCGCCGCCATCGCCAGCGCGACCAGCGGCGCCAGGAGGAAGATCGCGGCCAGCAGCCACGGCACCGGCGGCATCGCGCCGAGGTCGGCCTCGATGTGCTTCTCGATCCAGGCCGTCAGCTTTCCGCGGCTCTTGCCGACGCTGTGGCCGAGCGACTTGGCGAGCGAGCGCCCTTCGAGCCACGAGAGGAACATGTAGCCCTGCACGAACAGGCTGCCGATGAGCACGAACGGCGCGAGCAGCAGCGACAGGAGCACGGTCATCGGCCGGGTGCCGCCGACGAACACCACGATGCCGAAGGCCAGCACCAGGCTGGTGGCGACGATCAGCAGCGCAGCGGGCGCCACCAGCCACATCCTCTGCGTCACGTAGCGGCGAAACAGTTCGCCCTGCTGGTAGCGCTGCACGAGGTTCAGCGCGTCTTGCATCGGACCGGTAAACGTCATGACCGACTCCGTGTTATCGAAAAATCCAGCATACGAAAGCACCGGGCCTAGAGCCGTGAAGTAATGCGCTTTCCTTCCAGGATCTCGATCCCGCACAGCCGTCCGCGGCCGTCGGTCTCGAGATTAACGCCGAGCTCGTCGTAAAGCGAGACCGTCTCGAGCTTCAACCGCTCGAACGGCTCAGAGGTCAGGTAGAGGTACGCGGTGTCCGAGAAGTCGTCATACGTCCAGCGCTCGAGCACCGCGTCGGTCAGTTGCTTCACCAGGTCGCCGCGGCCGATCGGCAGCAGCGCGCCTCCGATATCGGAGACCAGGTCGGGCAGGGCGTCGGCGAGCTTCATTCGTGCCTGCCAAGCACCCAGCCAAAAGACAGCACATACCGGCTTCCGCCAACCACGCGGGAGACACTGTGTGACGACTTGTCGGGGCGGAAGAACTTGATGCGCCTGGTTTCGTAGATGGGCTGCGAACACACGAAGTCACCACCGGACTGGGGCGCTTTGAGGATGATGTTCAACCGATAGTGACGTCCCTTCGCTACCGGATCGGTGTGGGAGGGAATCTCCGAGCCTTCGGGGTAGCGAATGAGATAGCTGTCGAAGGGCACCGGCCACGGCGCGGCCAGCAGAAGCATCTTGTCGTAGCCCGTCCCCTGACGTCCCTCTTGCCATCGGAAGGCGGTAGCAAAGTATTCACGCACGGCGTTGATGGCGCTCATGACAGCTAACGTCCGGTGGACTGCGCGGTTAGGTCGTCTTGGGGGGGTCGGTCCAGCTACATGGCTGCAAGACTGTCGGTTCCGGTTCAAATCGTACGACGCGCAAGTGAATAAGCGCTGTCTTCTACCAGAGCACAAATATCAAAAAGTGGATGTTCCGAACGAAATTTACTGACCACCTCCCGGCATCGCGCTTTCACGCTCTTCGTCTTTATCAGTTGTGCCAGCTTTTCTGCCACAACGGATTTCATGTATCGCGCTCGTCGAAGGCTATAACCCAAGCCCAGCATTTCCACCCGGGACGCGTTATCAAATTGATCGTGCGCCATCGGCATGACAAGCTGCGGGATACCGGCTTTCATTGCCTGCGCACAAGTCCCGATGCCCCCATGGTGAACGAGTACTTCGGCATGGTCCAGCAAAAGGCTGAACGGAATGTAATCAAAATATCGAACTGTGGGCGGAAGGTCGGCGGGGATCTGATCCGCGTTTGGAGTTAAGAAAATTGCGCGCCGGTCCAAGATTCGGCATGCCTCGAGCGACACCTGAAAGAACCGCTTTGCGTGGCGCATCGCCGAACCGGGTGTAAACACGATGGGCCTTTCGCCTTCGGCCAGGAACTTCTCGAGCTCCGGCGACTGCTCCCGAATTGGGGCTTCGTCAAAGAGAGGAAAGCCCGTAATGGCAAGTTGCGGGGGCCAGTCAGGTTGTGCCGGTGCAAACCAATCAGGAAATAGCGCGATGCACCGGTCCGGCGAATGGACCCAGCACCCGAGAATATTCCTTACAGGCTTGAGTCCCAATTCTTCCCGAAGCCCATTTAACTCCGGGCGAAGTAGAGGATCCAAGAATAGCCAATCGATGGCCTTCCATAGCCAGCTCTGACAGCGCATAGGCAGCCACGCGGGAATATTTATGCCTCCTCCTGCCTCGAGCCCGCCATGACAAGTACGGAGCGAGAATGGCTGCAAATGTACGGTAACAAGCGGGACTCCCATCGCCTCTTGCGCCAATCGGGCGCCAAAAGCAAGTGGAGGAGCGACGACGATGCATTTTTCGAAGGCGGCCGTCTTCTTGATCAAGTCATACGTCGGCCTCATCGCAGGCCCGAAAACATTGCGCCAAACGACCTCTAGACCTCTATGCGGATCCCAAAGGTTCGGATCCTGGGTGGCACGCTCATAGTCCGTCGCGCTTCCAATCGGGTAAAAATCGAGACCCGCTCGCCGCACGATCGATTCAAAATAGCTGTTGGTGAGGAACGCAACGTGATGTCCGCGCTTTTGTAACGCGAGGCCAATGCCAAGTAACGGATGTACGTCCCCGGCACTTCCAAGCGCTATGACCACCGTTCTCATGTCGACCTAACGTCCGCGTTTTGCCGCACCGCGCTGAGCGCGCAGCGGCGAGGTGTAGGTGTCGGTCAACAACGCGCTGTTAGGCGCCAACGGACCCTTAGCCATGGTGAGTGCGAGTTCCGCGGCCGGCCTTAGCTTCACTACCTCGTCGCTAGCCATACGATCTCCATCACCCAAGAGACGACGGATAAAGCTACGCAAATCCAAAGGTAAACCCGGAGCTTCGGACGATCGGTGATCAGCCTTGGTTTGAAAATGCCGATCAAAAAAACAACCGGTGATGGCAGAGCGACTAAGGCGAAAAGGGAAAAGAGACTCGGCCAAATTGCTCCGAGTCCAATGAGCGCCAAGGTAACCAGCAGACCCGCGATAAACGTAAGCCGTACCGATAACGAGCCATCCCGATTGGGCTCCGCTGCGGATACGGGCGAGGCGCTCATTCTTTGGCGCCTAACGTTCGCGTTTTGCCGCGCCGCATGCGCAGCGTAGCGAGCAGAAGGCGTCGGTCAACAACGCGCTGTTAGGCCGCAGCCGGCGTAGAGCACTCAGAATGTGACCCCCCGTAGCCTGCAGAAGAGCCAATACAAAAAGATGCCCGGAGTCGTGCCAACAAGAAAAAGGACGTCCCACAAGAGGCCGCCTTTCGTGATGAGTGCTGGCGATGGCATGTAGAGATAGAGCGCGATACCGCTCACCCCTCCTACGAAACCCGGGACGAGCGCGATAAGGCGCCGACCTTGGCCGACGAATAGGCTGAACGCCGCCGACATACCTAGCCCACCGAAGACAAAGAGCTTTAGCTCAGCAAGCTCGCCGTACACGCTTCGATAGTAGACGTACGCCTTAATAGGTACAAAAACGACCAGCGCCACGACAACCACTGCAGCAGCGTAGTCGAAAGGCACCCAGTCGCGAAACCTACCCAAGAGCGGCCTAACGTTCGCGTTTTGCCGCGCCGAATGTGCGGCGCAGCCAACTGAAGGCGTCGGTCAACAACGCGCTGTTAGGTGCCGATATCTTCACTCAGCTCACCTCCTGGTTGTGGGACCTTCGCAGACGCTTAACAAGGCGCAGTGCAATGAACAGCAGCATAGTCAAGAACACGGCATTCAAAATGATCCCGAGCCCGTGTGCCGCCGGTGTTCCAACTTCACCCATCACGTCAGGAAAAAAATACGCTCCTGCAAAGATCGTCGACGCCCAGATTGGCGCCATTGCAAGTCCTAGCCATTCGGCACCTGTAAACACGACACCCATGCCCACAAGGGTTACGACACTACTTAGAACAAGGACAAGTGCTACGAGAGCGGCGCGCTTGCTAAGCCACCGTTCGACCACGAAAGCCAGACAAAACCCCCAAAGCAAGCTGTTCGCTAGGAACAACAGCCACTGCACAAGCGGTCGGGCTTCCATGCCTGAGACCTGCAATATGGATCGGGCGGGCTGCGATAGAACGGCCCCTGACCAGCTAGCCAAAGTATTCTGAAAGACTGAGCCGCCAAGTATCAGAGCAGTGGTAGTTACAAGGTGAGCCGCCATCAATGCTGCGGTGAGCAGCGCAAGACGCCGTTTTCTGAGCGGTTGGATTGTCCGGGGCGTATCCACGGCACCTAACGTTCGCAATGACACGCACCGCTCAGCGCGCGCAGCGGCGCTGAATAGGTGTCGTAGTCCATTGCGCTGTTAGCCGTCAATTGACCTCCGCCTCGAGGTCTAAACCGCAAAACGGACAATACCGTACGCGCTTTGAAAGGCGGAGGTATCCACCGTGAGGAAGCATAGTAAGGAGCGCAATGGGGCGACGACACTGAGGACACCGCACGCCATAGTGAAGATAGAGGATGCACGCTCCGAATCCGACGAACGGAACAAAAGGAAGCCAAGGAAAGGAACTTGCAGCGAAACTTGCAGCCGCGAACCCAACGAAGCACAACAGCATCAGAAGGAATACTGGGAGGATGCGACGGTTCAGGTAGTCGCGATTGGACATGACGGCTAACGTCCGCGTTTTGCCGCGCTGTATGCGCAGCGTAGCGAGCTGAAGGCGTCGGTCAACAACGCGCTGTTAGGCCGCAACACTGATTTGCTCCAATGTGACGTATTTGTCCCCGTGCTTATCAGTCACGATCAGCTCAACCAAAACCTTATCACCGGTGTCCGTGAGCGCTACGCACTCAACAACGGCAAACAAACCGGAATCGTTTGGCTCCAGGTACTTGACCGTCGGCGCGTGCTTCGGCGCAGGCATCAACGAAGCGGCTCGCGCGTCGGCAAGGCAGGACCTCAAGTCTTCCTGGATCGCTACGGCCGGCTCTCGGTTCAATGCCAATGCATAACCGAAGCGGCTGGCCAAACCATAGATGTTGTCCGAACAAAGGAGGCCTACTGCCTCAGCGCCTAGGGCGCTTAGTGCAGCGGCATCAACACGGCCGTCGATCTTCATTGCGGCCTAACGTCCGCGTTTTGCCGCACCGCGCTGAGCGCGAAGCGGCGAAGTATAGGTGTCGGACAACAACGCGCTGTTAGCCTGCACTCTTATGGATAACCTGGTCACGGTAAGCACGCCACTTTTGAAAACTCTCAAGTGCTTCAGGGCCAGCCACGAAAAACTCTCCTGTTTGGGAATCGAGCGCTCGGAGATCGAGGTGAGCCAATATCCCGGCGACGACACCCACTACTGCATCTCCTCCACGAACATGAAGCGCAAAGCTTTTGCATTCCTCACTGTCGCCGATGTTGACCTCGATGGACCAGTCTTCTGCCTCTATGCGTCCCCACGAGGGGTCCGAGAAATTAGCCTCGGGTAGCAGTTCTCGTATCTTCCTAATTACGTCCGCTCGCTTTCCGATTGATTTAGGGCGAAAGTCGGCGGGGATATCCGCGGTCGATCTCGCGTCTCGGGGCAGATCCTGTACGAATATGTCCCAGCTCACCGCCGCCCCCTGTGCAGGCTAACGTCCGCGTTTTGCCGCGCGGTGCGCGCGGCGTAGCTGCAAGCCTAACGCGTCGGTCAACAACGCGCTGTTAGGCCTCACCGCCAGCATGACTAAAAGGCCTCTGCGGGATCAACGACGAACGATTTGTGGTTGTCGCGCGTGTCTACCTTCAGCGCGTCCAAACGCTTCGTATTCACGAACAGCACATACGTAGAAATCTCCGGTAGGTCGCGGTAGTGATAAAGCACTGCACCAGCTGGGAGCTTCCCGCTGTTATTTGAAGCGACTCCTAGTTCGAGCGGCTGGGTCAGCAAATAGCGGGGCCCTTCGAGCAGTTGATATTCACGCGAGTACCATCCAGCAGCGAACGCCCCGACGATGAGTATCGCTACGATCGAGATCTGCAGCGCACGCATAGCGGTCGCTCCTTGTGAGGCCTAACGTTCCGGTTTTGCCGCGCGGTGCGCGGCCGCGTATAGCGGCGAGCCTAACGCGTCGGGCAACAACCGGCTGTTAGGTGCCTTGGGGCACTCGACCTTCAACTCGGCAAGAAATACCTTTGCATCAGGCACTCGATGGCGAATGACGGCGACGAACTGGTTATCGTTGTCGGGGCGACGACGAAAAGCGGTGCCGGGGGATTGGTATTGGAACAATAGCGTTACGGCCTGCAGGTTATCTGTGGTGATCCAATATCTAACGAAGTGGTGGACGTATCGGTTTGCGCCGTTTGCGGCGTCACCATAACCGTCCCAATCCGGAGCCCACGGTTTGCAGGGAACCCAGTCGGCGAAGATCTTTGCATAGTGCGAAAGGGCCGGCGTTTCCGGAAACTGTGCCTTCATGAAGAAATAATCCTGCTCCGCTGTGCCCGGGCTTAGAACCACATGGCCCGGCTTCTCAGCGCCGGTCGGAATGGGAAACATCGTCGGCGCCGCTACTGCTGCATTGGCTACGATGAGTCCGACGGTGACTGCGGCCCGGCGCATGTTCAAGGCACCTAACGTTCGCGTTTTGCCGCGCTGTACGAAGCGCGCAGCGCTGAAGGAAGTGCGTCGGTCAACAACGCGCTGTTAGGCTGCACGCTTGTCCTCCCGGCATCGCATAAAGAACCGACCAACCTCCCAAAGCTCAGGGTCACCTGGCAGTAGTGCCGCAAGACCATTAGGTGTACGAAGTACGAGCGGCGCCCCACGGTTCGATTTGGAGGGGTAAGCGACCGCAATATCCCTGTACTCGGTGAACTGCCAGCCTGCACCAATAGAAAGATAAGCGCCCGTTTCGCTCAAGAACGCATGCTCTCCAATTGCGCCAATGAGAGGGTCGTTCGGTCTTAGCTCGAGATCTGCAGGAGGTTGCGCCTCGCTGCGAAAGCATTTGAGGCGGCGGAGAATGCGGTGTGCTCGCTGCTTAGGAGGCACTGGCGTCGGCATCGTGCAGCCTAACGTCCGCGTTTTGCCGCGCCGTGCTGAGCGCGGAGCGGCGAAGACCAGGCGTCGGTCAACAACGCGCTGTTAGAAGGCATCACTGCGTCACCTTGCGGCCCGCCTTCCAAATGCCTTTGGCGTGGTCGTAGCATGCTCCACACAGCAATTTGATATTGACGACCTTCATTAGCTCATCCGTCCAATCGCCCCCAGCTGCAACACGTGCTTCCTCACAGGTAGAGCACCACGCGTCAGGGCGTCGCTGATCGGACTCGGACGGCCAGTGAAAGCCCACGGGCACACCGGTCCGCATGGAGGTCACAATGTGCTCGCAAACAAACGTCTCGTCCTGGAGCCCATGGGTACTGCACTCAACCTTGCCCGGTGCGTCGGCCATGTGCCTTCTAACGTCCGCGTTGTGCCGCGCTGAAGGAGGCGCGACGAAGGAGCGCCGCAGCGCAAGCGTCGGTCACCGACGCGCTGTTAGACCGCACCGGCGTGCTCATATAGGGCGAATCCCGTTAGCACCATTGCCGACAGTAAGAATGGCCCGAGAGCCTGCAGCCAGCTGACTTCATCGAGAGGCCTCGGATCCGGAAACATTCTGGCGTGACCCACAGCCGGGGGCAAGAACCCACGGAACTTCACGAGTGCCACGCCAACAAGTAAGGGGAGCTGAAACCCGACGGCGAGCATGGCGACGATGAACCATTCCCAAAAGTCGGTAAGGCGGGCGAGCACTAATGCAACGGTCAGAATGCCGGCAAAGACGTATCCGGCGTAGATTGAGGAAGTATCCGGATTGCCTGGAATCGCTAGTTCGCTGATCCAGCGCCGCGACATCGTGCGGTCTAACGTTCGCGTTGTGCCGCGCTGAAGGAGGCGCGACGAAGGAGCGCCGCAGCGCAAGCGTCGGTCACCAACGCGCTGTTAGGCAGCACTGGCATTGCCCCTGCGCTTAACGGTAAATGGAAGGGCGCTCACTGGCATGTTTGGTCGTCGCTCCAGGGCGCGGCGCTCAAGGCCCTCCCATGATGCTGCAAGAACCTCGCGGTCAAGCTCGGGCATGCGATACACCTCGTAGTGCGACGCGTAGTCGTCGATCACCTCATCAAAACGAGAGTAAAACAGAAACGTGCCTTCTTCGTTTGCGGCAACGATCATCCGCGGAACGTCGTAAAACTCTCGGCAGTCGATAACGTGCCACCGCATGTTCGTGCTGCCTAACGTTCGCGTTTTGCCGCGCTGGATGCGCAGCGCAGCGAGCTGAAGGCGTCGGTCAACAACGCGCTGTTAGACAGCTTCTCGCCCCTACACACCGGAACACGCTGGAAGGGCCATGACTCCGATGAAGAAATAAAGTATCGCGGTGACGAGTAGTGCACCTATACAAGCGAACCAAGTTAGTAATGAGCGGGTAAGAATCGCGCGGGAGGCGACAATGCCAGACGCAAATATGCAAATGCCGATGGCCAGCATGGCGATGTCTGGACCGATGTGCTTGCACAGCCGTGTTTGGATGAAGTAAACGCCGATGCCGTAGACGGTAACCGCAAGGAGAAAGAGTACCGCCGCGCTCAGCGTCAGCGATCTATGGTCGGTGGTCATCGCTGGCGGTTCCAAAGCTGTCTAACGTCCGCGTTTTGCCGCACCGCGCTGAGCGCGGAGCGGCGAAGCATAGGTGTCGGTCAACAACGCGCTGTTAGACCGCACTAGACCCGCAAGCGTCCTTTTCATGTCTCACTCCGCGAGCGTCGCTTACGCCAATGCATGCGGATGATGCCACCGACGGCGCATGAAACCGTTAAGGCGACCAATGTAATGATCGCCATTTCAGTCCGCCATTCCATACTGTGATAGCTCACCAGCGTCCAAACCAAGCCCACTGTCGCAACCGTACTAGTAACGCAGGCCACCGCGAAATTGGGAACCAATAGATGCGCAACTATCGCCATCACTAATGAACAAACGCCCGCTAGTTCCCAGAGCATGTGTGCGGTCTAACGAATGAAAGGGACTTCCCCGCGAGCAGCGGGGCGAGTGCCAAGATTGAATGAGCCGCTGTTCAATCGCATTTTCGTTCGGGAGGTTATGTGGAG
>Ga0207648_10002818_pt1 | contig 18431 bp, 14 predicted proteins | sample KBSMisM32_FD_184310 | JGI IMG/M metagenome (GOLD analysis project Ga0207648, IMG submission 184310) | Miscanthus rhizosphere microbial communities from Kellogg Biological Station, Michigan, USA - KBS Miscanthus M3-2 (SPAdes) (version 2) | ecosystem: Host-associated > Plants > Roots >...
GACCCGAATGAAGGAATCCTTTCCCCCGGACGTTGTAAGGGGGCCGGAAACGCCTATGGCGTGCAGGGGACGTTTGGCACCCCGAACGAGCTCGAAGGGATTCTCACCAAACAGAGTGCGGATCGATACATCGCCGGCGTCGATTTTCAGTACACGCCGCTATCCGAGTTGAACTTCACCGGGACATTCGGTGTCGACTACACGAGCTCTCAGAACAGCTCCTTCCAGGAGTTCCTCTACAACGTCGACCACATCACCGCGAACGACACGGCCGGTGCCAAGACAGTGCAGGATCGGAACGACCGTGAGATGACGCTCGACGGGAAAATGAACTGGTCGCGCAACTTCACGCGGAGCATCAGCTCCTCGCTCGTTGTTGGCGTGCAGGGGTTCATCTCGAAAATCACGCAGCCGGGGGGATTCAGTCACAACTTCCCGGGGCCTGGCATCGCCGTCGCGAGCGCAGGCGAGGATCCCGTGGTTTTCGATCGGATCGAAGAGACCGTGAACGGTGGCTTCTTCGGCCAGGAGCAGCTCGGCTGGAACGACTGGGTGTTCGCAACGGTCGGCGCGCGGTACGACTACGCCAGCACGTTCGGCCAGAACGCTGGTGGGGTTCTCTATCCGAAAGTCAGCATATCGATCGTTCCAACGAGCCATGCGGGGTGGACCATACCCGGCCTTTCGTCCTTCCGGATTCGCGCCGCGTATGGTCAGTCTGGCCGACAGCCTGGGGCGTTCGACAAGCTAACGACCTTCCAAGCGCTCAACGGGACGTCGGGCTCGGGGCTCGCTCCATTCAACTTGGGGAACCCCGATTTGAAGCCGGAGGTGGCCACGGAGGTCGAAGGCGGCTTCGAGGTCGGAACCTGGGCAGATCGAGTCGGACTGCAGGCCACGTACTGGAATCGCACCGTCGACGATCTGCTCGTTGAAAAGCAGTACCCACTGTCGGGCGGATTCCAGACGCGTCAGCTGTCCAACATCGGGCAGATGAAAGCGCACGGTGTGGAGCTTTCGCTTCGGGGGCTTGTCGTCAATCGCCCCACTTTGAACGTCGACCTGTTCGCTAACGGCGCCTACCTCTTTCAGAAGATCACGAGCCTGGGTGGCGCGTCCGAGTTGAAGGTGTCTGGTTCCTACCCGCGCTATCGGAACTTCCTGCGTGAGGGATATGACCCCGGCCACCTGTTCGGGGCGAAGCTCATGCAGCCGTGTGGCGGTGGGAATACGACGAATTGCCTCCAGCCGGGACAGCTGCCGTACGATCTAGACGGAGATGGAGCGCCGGACACCGAGGACCAGGTTCGCCAGTTCCTCACTGACCCACGCGGCCTTAGCGACCTGTTCAACGGCAATGCGATCCTGCTGGAGAACGGGCTGAACTCGGACCTCGGCAAACCGACGCCCGACTGGACGGGCGCGTGGGGCGGCACCGTGACGTTTTTCAAGAACTGGCGCCTCTACTCGCTCTTCGAGTACAAGACCGGCAACTACACCTACACCTGCCTAACGTGCGGCTTCCGGAACGCCAGCACGCGCGCGCGCAACAGCCCTGAGACGGCGCGGGTTGGCGCCATTCTCGCAGACCCCGCGAGCACGCCTGACCAGCGCCTCGACGCGGCCAAGGAGTGGGTGTATAAGCTCGCCGCGCTCACGCCGTACGATGGGCTCAACCAGAATTCGCCGGGTGACTTCATGCGTTGGCGCGAGCTGAGCCTCACGTACCAGGCCTCACCGAGCCTGGCCGCCAAGATGCGTGCGAGGGATCTGTCCATCACGCTGAGCGGGCGCAACCTCGCGCTGTGGACGAGATATGTCGGTACTGACCCCGAGGTGAACGCGATCGGCCGTACGCTGGGAGGCGGACGCGATTCGAACTACCTCGACTCCGTCGATTCGTTCAACCTGCCGCTGCCGCGTCGTGTTGGTCTTTCGGTCCGTTTGGGCTACTAGGAGGCTCACATGACTCAACATAGAGGCCAAACGCGGCCAACTTTCTTCGCCGCCTGCGCGGCCATGGTGGTGGCCGCGGCATCAGTCACTGCGTGCGGAAATATTCTCGACGTCGACAACCCGAATAACGTCGGCGCCGAAGCGCTCAACAATCCGACTGCAGCCGCTTCGATCGTAGTTGGCGCCGAAAACTCGACCGCTCGGGCCGTCTCGTCGGCGCTCACGCCATATACGGCGGCCACGGACGAATCGATTTGGGTTGGCTCCCGCGACGCCTACGGCCAGCTCGATAACGGTGGCATCGGTGATCCGAACAATGAGTACCCCGACGCCGCGTTCTTCAACGTCGGGGAGGCACGCTGGCTGGCGGAGCAGACCATCGCCAAGCTCGAAGGGTTCCAGAAGGACGGGAAGCTGAGTGACGAACAGTTACTCGTCAGAGCCTACCTCAACGGCGCGGTTATATACAATACGATCGCCGACATCTGGGACGACACGCCGATTTCCGACCGCCAGACAGCGGGCAAGAACGTTGGTGAGCAGAACATGTCGGTTCTGTACGATTCGGCGACGACGTGGCTCGATCGCGCCGCGGCCATCGACCCGAGCGGACGGGTGCTTGCGATGCGAGCTCGCACCAAGTTCTCCAAGGCCATTTGGCAGAAGCTCAACCCGCCGGGAACGACGCCGGCCGACCCGCTCGTCAACGATGCGGGGGCGGCAGAGGATGCGACCGCGGCACTCCCGAAAATGCCGGGAGACTTTTTCTACTCCATTGAGACCACCAACCAGAACGTCGGGGATGGATCTGGAGGTGGCTTCGGGTTCGAGTTCAATAACCGTGGCGAGTTGGCGGTTTCTCCGGACCTAGCCTCGCTCGATCCAGATGACTTCCATCTGGTGGCTGTGACTGCGATAGACCCGGTGACTGGCACCGAGGACGCGACGGCGAAGAAGATGATCGCGATCGTCGCCCAGGCCGAGGACGGCAACAACCCGCCAATGGTTCTGACGTCGAAGCGCGAGATGTACCTCATCCTCGCCGAGGTCGCGCTGGCAGGTGGGGATAATGCCGGTTTCGACGCCAACATCAACACCATTCGCGCGTTGGACGGGATGCCGGCATATACGGGCTCGGGGCCCACGCGACTCGAGCTACTGCAGTACGAGCGGCGGATCAATCTGATCTTCCAGGGCCGCCGACTCAGCGACATGTACCGGTTCGGAGTTACAACGGGTGGGATCGGGTTGGACGGAAACCCCCGTTGGCTCCCGAACTCGACGGCGCGCAAGCAGGTCGGCTGCCTCTTTCCGATTCCGATCACCGAGCGCCGCGCGAACGCGGAAATCACTGGAGATCCGGTTTGCAAACCTTAGTGAAGCGATGCTCGGCGTAAAACGAACGGGGTAGCCGCGCAGGCTACCCCGTTCGCTTCAAGGCCAGCTACGCCGATCAGGCGTAACCGGCGGCGGCTTGTTTCCCGATTCGCCACTAGCGTCGCCGCTCGCCTTCGCAATCGCGATGATCCCGGCGGCCGCGAGGGTGATCGCACTCGTCGCGACGACGGTCGTCCGCGTGTGCGAGAGCCGGCGCTCGCTCACTGCTCGGATATCTTCCGGCTTGAGTACGATCGTTTCGCCCGCCCAGGTCTGCGTTCCAGACCCATGCCGCTCCACGTCGGCGAGCGCGATCGTGAGGCTATCGGCGGCGGCGCCTCGAACTGTTCCTTCGACAGCTGTCACGCTCTTACCAAGCGCTGGCTGCACACTCACAACTCCCCGGTCAGATAGCTCGATCCGCACCTGCGAGCCAACGGGGGCTGCCTGCGGGGTGAGCGGGACGTACTGGTAACAACCGGACGACACGACGGCCAGCGCGATCATCGAAAAAAAGCGCACACGAGCCTCCCGTTACCTGAGTCGGAATTTTTCTTTTCAGATAAAGCACGGACCGCCGAACCTCAAGGGCTTACGCTTCGTCCCTACCGTTCCAGTGCTTCCAGGCGAGCCTGGGCGATCCGAATCGGCCAGAACGTCGCCGTTAGGCAGACGGCCGCCGCCAGCCCGAAACCCAGCACCAGCTCGATGACCGGCGGCGATTCTCCGCCGCCGAACGAAACCGCGGAGAGGTAGCTGTACACCGGCCGCGCCTCGAGCACGATCACGGCGCCAATGACGCCCACCGCGCTCATCATGTAGAGCAGGCCCCCGAACGATGTCGGAATCTGCGCGGCGTTCTCCGTCTCGAAGCGCGGGAAGACCGTTCCGAAGCCGATGGCCAGGCCGGCGAGCGCGAACGTCATGAGCGTGATCGTGAACACCGACACCGCGAACATGAACGGGCTCACGTGAAGGAGGCTGTTCGTGACGCCCACGATGGCGAGCGCCAGCACGAGCAGTGGGAGTGTCCCCACCCAGAACTTCGACCAGAGCAGCTCACGCACTGGCAGCGGGCTCGCGCGGAGCAGCCACCAGGTTCGCCCTTCGAGACTGACTCCTGGGAAGACGAAGCGTGCCGCCACGGACGCGAGAACGAACCCGGCGAGCGCGAGGTTGAGGAACGGAACGAGGTTCACGATGAAGAACGTGATCCCGTCGCCGGTGAGGGGAAGGAACTTGATGTTGAAGACGTAGACGACCACCAGCACCGCGAGCAGGATGAGCTGCGACCACTGCGTGGTGTCGCGGAAGAAGACCCGGATTTCCTTCAGCACCAGCTCGCGTCGCACCACACCGAGTGGCGTGAGCATCCATCGCGCGGTCCGACCGGTCCACCCTTCGCGCGCCCAGCGCTCACCGCTCTCCTGTGCTTTCGTGAACCCACGTGCGTAGAGCCAGCGGTGGAGCAGGGCGCCAATCACCACCGCAGCCGCGGCGGTCGACCACAGGAGATAGAGCGGCAGCAGATCGAGTGACCCGGTGAGCCAGCCCATGATGCTGCGGCTCAACCACTCGCTGGGCAGGAGCGGCGACGTCGGCGTGCGAAGAATCGAAATGAATTCCACGAGCGACCGGAATCCTTCCGGCCGCGCGAGCTTCTCGGGGCGGACGAGCCGGAACAGCACGACGAGGCCGGCTGCCGCGAGCACGGCGATGACGCTCAGGATGTCTCGCGTACGCCGAGCCGGGAACGCGTTCACCAGCACGAGCGTGATGGCGCTGCCTAACGCCGCCGGCAGCATGAGAAATGGCAGGAACGTCAACACCGCGAGCACAATGAACACCGGCCCGCCGTCGTACACCGTCCCGTATGCCGTCATCATCGGAACGGCCATCAGCACGACCATCCAGCTCGAGTTCAGACAGGTCTCGAGCAGCTTCGCCGTGTAGAGCGACAGCCAGTCCACCGGCGCCGACGCCAGCAGGTCGAGGTCGCGCGCGAGGAAGAAGCTCGAGAGCGCCGTGATGACGTTCGAGAGCAGGAGAATCGAGAAGAACGAGACGAGCATCAGCCCGAGCAGCTTGCCTGCGAGCAGCGGTCCGATCTCGGGCACTCCGCGAAAGTAGGCCAGCAGGCGGTGAAGCAGTCCGAATGCGAACGCCCAGAAGATCGCTCCGATCGTGAGCAGGATCGCCGTTCGTGCCGCTCGCCCGCGCTCCTTCTTTCGCGCGCGAGCCCGCGCCGTCAGCCACTTCGGCGCGAGCAGCGTGCGCAGTTCGTCAAGCATTGAGAACCTCGACGAGCTCTCGAGCCAGCCCTTCGCCTGTGAGACGCAGAAAAATGTCCTCGAGACCCGAGACGCCCGATTCGGCCGAGGCGCGCAGATCGTCCATGGTGCCGCAGGCACGGATGACACCACGCTGGATGATCGCGATGCGGTCGCAGAGCGTCTGCGCCACCTCGAGCGTGTGTGTGGACATCATGATCGTGTGACCGCGCCGCGTGTACTCGCGGAACAGGTCCTTGAGCGTCCGAGCCGCCTTGGGATCGAGACCCACCATTGGCTCATCGACGACGATTACTTCGGGTTTGTGCACGAACGCGCTCGAGATGATGAGCTTCTGGCGCATGCCGTGGCTGTAGCTCTCCACCAGCTCGTCACGCCACTCCTCGAGGTCGAACAGCGCCAGCAGCTCGTGGCCGCGACGTTCGACCTCGGCACCGGCCTGGCCATACAGCCCCGCGACGAAGCGCAGAAATTCGACGCCCGTGAGCTTCTCGTAGATGAACGGCCGGTCGGGAATGAATCCCAGCTTCTGCTTCGCGGCGACCGGGTCGGCGGCGAGGTCGATGTTCGCGATCCGCACGCTGCCTGACGACGGTCGCAGGATGCCCGCGATCATGCGAAGCGTCGTGGTCTTGCCGGCGCCGTTAGGCCCGAGGAAGCCGAACAGCTCGCCCCGTGGCACGTCGAGGTCGACGGCGTTCACCGCCGTGAAGGATCCGTAACGCTTGGTCAGCGAACGCAGCTCGATCATTGGCTATTCGGCGGTCAGCACGTCGATCCGGAGTGTCCCCATAAGCCGGAGCAGCTCCGCCTGGCGGTCCAGTCCTCCATAGACGAATCGCAGGTGGGACGCGTCAGCCGGAAACTGGCCGAACGTCGGGTCCACGGCGACCCATTTCCCCACGAACACTTCCGGCCACGCATGGTAGTAGAACTTGGTTCCCACGAGGGCGAGTCCGGCCGCCGCACGCGCCGGGATCCCGGCTGCACGAGAGAGCGCGATGAACAGCTGCGTGTGCTCGTTGCAGTCACCGGCACGCGACTCGAGTACCTGCGCGGCACTCGGGATCGTAACCGAGATGGACTTCTTCAACGAGTCGTGGACCCACTGGCTGATGCGCCGCGCGGCGACCACCGGGTCGCGGGTGTCTCCGCGGAGGCGACGGGCGAGCTGCACGATCGCGGGGGCGCCACTCTGCACGAGCGGTTCCGGCGAGAGCTCGTGGCGGAACGACATCCGCATCGCGAGCGCCATGGGCATGGTGTAGGCACCGCCGCCTGGTGTGCCGTCTTCCCGTGTCACGATCAGGGTGTCTCCGCGCAGTACCTGACGTCCACCGTCCAGCGCGAACCCGTCGAGACTTGCGGCCCGGAGCCTAACGCGCAGCCACGACGTCGGCGTGCTCCCGATCGCGGCCGACGCCGCGATGGCGGTCGTCTCGAGTATGTCACGATCCGACGACACGGCTCGCGCGCGCATGCCGCCGTCGAGGCGCCAGTTCTGGAACGCCATCTCGTACGCCGTCCGGCGGAGCACGAAGCCTAACGCGTGCTGCATTTCCACCACGCGGCCCTGCTCGTCGATCCAGGCGCGGATCGCCGTCGGGCCGTCGGTCGCGATGCGCCACGCGTGGATCGAGTCGCGGTGCGCCGTCAACCAGCGACGTTGCGACTCGTCGAACCGCGCACTGTCCGCCACGACGAACGACGACTCCGCTTCGATGCGCACGGTCAGCGGCGCCGGCGCCATCGCGATCGGGTCGAAGCTGGACAGAGTGTAGGTGCGACCGACCCGGGGCTGTTCTCCCAGGGCGATCGCGATCGGGACCATGGTCGGGAGGACGATCGCGCCGGTCAGCCTAACGTGCTGCGTGTCCGCCGCCGTCTCATCGTGGGCGATCACGACCTGCAGCGCCGAGTCGCCGAGGGCCCTCCCGCTCACGGCGATCGGCGCGCCGTCCGCCTCGAACGACAGCTGGAAATCGGTCAACGCGAGGGTGCGGGACAACCGGACGTCCGACGTCGCCGTCGCACGATGCTCCGTTCCGCCGATTGGGAGGTCCGCCGACAGGTAGTCACGTATCGAAAGGCTCCCGCGCGTCGTGTCGATCGTGGACGACGCGAACCCGATCTGGCGCCCATCCTTCTCCACGCGGTAATACGCCGCTCCAGGGGAGACCCGCAGGGCGGCCTCGGCCAGCCGCTGCGCGGGAGCATTGCGCCGCTCCCGATTCATGAAGGTCACGAGACCGCCGGCCCACGCGACCAACACCGTCATCGCGACCGCGCCCCGGTGCTTCACGACGCCGTTCCGAGCACGAATCGCTCGAAAACGGAGTGCTCGAGCTCCGTCTCGACAATGATGGTGATCGTCATGGGATGCCTCGCGGCCTGGCGATGGTGCCGGATGGCGTCGCCGAGCACCTCTGCGGCGTCCTCGATGTCGAGGTTGCCGACGCCGAGGCCAAACGGCGTGATCGCGAGGTGCTCGATGCCCCAGTCGGCTGCTCGCTGCAAGGCGCTGCTTACCGCTTGCCGCACCTTCGCGCGGGAGACCGGCTCGTCATCGCTCGACACGACACCATGAATGAGAAGCTCGACGCCCAGGGAGCCGGCGGGCGTCACGACGGCCGACCCGACCGCGAGTGGCTCGTTGACCCGGAGATGTCGAGCGAGCCCGTCTCCCCCCGCCATCTCCAAGCGACGCATCAATGGCGTCGTCGCGCGGAGCTCGGCATCGACCGGTCGCGCGATGGCATCCGCTTCGACGAACGCGAGATCGTCGGTGCGTACTTCGATCACAGCGGCCGGGTTCAGGAGATGGCCAGCGACGTCTCGCTGTTGATCCAGCTCAGATATTTCTCGAGCCCGGCGTGGACGGGCATCGCGAGCAGCTCGGGGACCTTGTAGGGGTGCAGCTCGCCGAACGCGACGCGAAGAGAATCGAGGGCTGCCGAACGCGTCTTGAGCAGGACCACGACCTCCTGCTCGTCCGCGATCTTGTCTTCCCAGCGGTACAACGACCGTGCACCGGGCAGCAGCGTACCGCACGCGATCACGCGGCGCTCGAGAAGACCACGCACGAGCGCGATCCCCTCTTTCTCATTGGCGACGGTCGTCAGCACGACCATGGCGTCGGTGTGCGGCATACGCGAGTCGGGGTTCATCGGCGGTTTGTCGCTAGCGGTGGGCTGCAATCTGCTACCCGCTAAGGACTAATGACTTGCCCTGCCCCATGGGGACAGGCAGAGGCTGTCAGAAGTCACGATTGAGACTCATGGGCCAGTGCGGAACGGCTTGTCTTGTCTTGACCGAAGACACACCGCAGGTTTCACCGGCTATGACCGACGAAGCGCTCATCATCCGCGGCGCGCGCGAGCACAATCTCAAGAACATCGACGTCTCGATTCCGCGCGACCGATTGACGGTCATCACGGGCCTCTCGGGGTCCGGAAAATCCTCCCTCGCGTTCGACACCATCTATGCCGAGGGCCAGCGCCGCTACGTCGAATCGCTGTCGGCGTACGCGAGACAGTTCCTCGGCCTGATGGAGAAACCCGACGTCGACTCGATCGAAGGCTTGTCGCCCGCGATCTCGATCGAGCAGAAGACGGCCGGCCACAATCCGCGATCGACGGTGGGAACGGTGACGGAGATCTACGACTATCTCCGCCTGCTCTATGCCCGCGTCGGGACGCCGCATTGCCCGAATTGCGGGCGCCCTGTCCAGCGGCAGAGCGCCGGCCAGATCACCGACGCGGTGCTGGCGTGGCCGTCCGGCACGCGGATCGAGATCCTCGCGCCACTCGTGCGCGGCAGAAAGGGCGAGTTCCGGGAGCTTTTCGAGTCCGCGCGGAAGCAGGGATTCATTCGCGCGATCGTGGATGGTGAGATCGTCGAGCTGGCCAATCCGCCGAAGCTCAACAAGCGACAGAACCACGACGTGTCGATCATGGTGGATCGGCTCGTGGTGCGAGCCGAAGACCGTGGCCGATTGAACGACTCCCTCGAGACCGCGCTGAAGTTGGCGGACGGGATGGTCGAGGTCGTGCGGCACGACTCCGCCAAGCCGTCGCCAACGCTCTTCTCCGAACGGTACGGGTGTGCGGCCTGCGGCATCTCGATGCCGGAGCTCGAGCCGCGCCATTTCTCCTTCAACTCGCCGTTCGGTGCCTGCCCCGCGTGCGGTGGGCTCGGCACCCGCAACGAGGTGAGCGAGGAGCTCATCCTCGGCGATCCGAGTCTCTCCATCCTCGAGGGCGTGATTCTCCCGTGGGGCGCACCGGATGGCTACCTCCGGCGCGTCATCCTCCCCGGGCTCGCGAAGCAGCTCAAGTTCGACCTCAACACTGCGTGGCAGGACTTGCCGCCAACCGTTAGGCGGACGCTGCTCTACGGGGTCGACAAGAAGAACGGTGGGGAATCGGGTGGGAAAGCGAAGCCGAAAGCCGCGTCGCGCCATTCGGCCACCGGGAACCTCGAGTGGGAAGGCATCATCTCCAACATCCAGCGGCGGTTCTCGGAGACCGAGTCCGACGTCGTGCGGATGGAGCTGGCCGAGTACATGGTCGCCAAGCCGTGCAACGGATGCGGCGGGCGTCGCCTCAAGCCCGAGTCTCTTGCGGTGACGATCGAGGATCGGAACGTCGGCGAACTGGTCGAGATGTCGATCGCCGAGAGCCTGCGGTTCTTCGAGCTGCTGCCGGTTCGGGGGAACGGAACGCCCGGACTCGATCCGGAGATTGCGGGGCCGATTCTGAAAGAGGTTCGCGAACGGTTGCGGTTCCTCGTGAACGTCGGTCTCGAGTATCTGACGTTAGGCCGTGCGGCGGAGTCGTTGTCGGGCGGTGAGGCGCAACGCATCCGGCTCGCCACACAGATCGGTTCGCGACTGGTTGGCGTGCTGTACATTCTCGACGAGCCGTCGATCGGGCTCCATCAACGTGACAATGCGCGGCTCCTCGACACGTTAGGCCAGCTGCGCGATCTCGGCAATACGGTCATCGTCGTGGAGCACGACGACGAGACGATGCGCGCCGCGGACTATCTGCTGGATTTGGGGCCGGGGGCGGGGAAGCACGGTGGCCTGGTCGTCGCCAGCGGGACGGTCGACGAGGTCGCGAAGAATTCGGCGTCGCTGACCGGCCGGTACCTGAGCGGCGATCTGAAGATTCCGATTCCGGCGACGCGACGGCCAGTGGACTCGCGCCGCTCCATCCGCGTGATTGGCGCGCGCCAGCACAACCTCCGCAACCTCGACGTGGAGATTCCGCTGGGGGTGTTCGTGGCGGTGACCGGTGTGTCGGGATCGGGGAAGTCGACGCTCATCGAGGACATTCTCCATCGCGCGCTCGCCCGGCATTTCTATCGCGCGCGGGTAATTCCGGGCGAGCACAAGTCGATCATGGGGCTCGAGCACATCGACAAGGTCATCGACATCGATCAGAGCCCGATCGGTCGCACGCCGCGTTCCAACCCGGCTACGTATACCGGTCTGTTCACGCCGATTCGCGAGCTGTTCGCGGAGCTGCCCGAGGCGAAAATCCGCGGCTACGGCCCCGGGCGATTCTCCTTCAACGTGAAGGGCGGCCGCTGCGAGGCGTGCCAGGGCGACGGTCTCGTGAAGATCGAGATGCACTTCCTGCCCGACGTGTATGTGCCGTGTGACGTGTGCAAGGGCAAGCGGTACAATCGAGAGACGCTCGAGGTGCGCTTCCGCGGCATGAACATCTCCGACGTGCTGGAGATGACGGTGGAGGACGCGACATCGTTCTTCGAGAATCAGCCGCGCATCCATCAGAAGCTGCAGACATTGATGGATGTGGGGCTTGGCTACATTCATCTGGGGCAAAGTGCTACGACCCTGTCAGGCGGCGAGGCGCAGCGCGTCAAGCTCGCGACCGAGCTCTCGAAGCGCGACACCGGCCGTACCTTCTATATCCTCGATGAACCGACGACAGGGTTGCATTTCGAGGACGTCAGGCTGCTGCTGGAAGTGCTGCACCGGCTCGTCGATCGCGGCAACACGGTGTTGGTGATCGAGCACAACCTCGACGTCATCAAGACGGCAGACTGGATCATCGATCTCGGTCCCGAAGGCGGCGACCGCGGCGGAAGTGTCGTCGCAGCGGGTACTCCTGAGCAGGTCGCCGAAGCGAGCACGTCGTACACGGGCCAATATCTCAAGCCGCTGCTGCGGCGGTCGCTCAAGCGAAAGGCCGGGTAACGCTCCATGGTCTCTCTCCTCGACATCATCGGCCCGGTCATGGTGGGGCCGTCATCGAGCCACACGGCAGGCGCCTGTCGGCTCGGGCTGCTTGCCCGGTGCCTCGTCGGTGGGACGCCGGATCGTGCGCGAATCGAGCTGCACGGGTCGTTCGCGCGGACGGGCGAAGGCCACGGGACGGACAAGGCGATCGTCGGTGGGCTCATGGGGTTCCGGCCGGACGACGAGCGCATCCGTGACGCGTTAGGTATCGCCGAACGCGAGGGGCTCGACTACCGGTTCGAGAAGACGACGCTGGGCGAGGAAACCGAGGTCCATCCCAACACGGTCCGGATCACGATCGAGCGCGGCGACCGGAGCTCCGTCATGGTTGGTTCGTCGTTAGGTGCCGGGCGCGTGCTCGTGACCGAGATCGACGGGTTCCCCGTGGAGGTCACCGGCAACTATCACACGATCGTGCTCGTCGCGGAGGACGTCCCGGGCTCCGTGGCGCGCATCGCGACGATCCTCTCCGACGACGCCATCAACATCGCCACGCTCCGGCTCACGCGAAAACAGCGGGGCGGCGACGCATTCATGGTGATCGAGGTGGACGAACAGCCGGATGAGAAGGTGCGGACCGACATCCGCGCGCTCCCGTGGGTCCGGTGGGCGTTTCGGTTGGACAAGGTCAGCGCCTGACACATGTACCATGCTTTGGCAGACGCGATTCGCGACGCCGAATCATCGAGCCGGACGCTGGCGGCCGTCGCGCTCGACGCCGAGGCGCGCGACCAGGGTCGACCCGTCTCCGAGATTCGTGACGCGTTAGGTCGCGCGCTCTCGGTCATGCGCGGCGCGGTGTCGCGTGGGCTCGTGGGCGATCTGCACTCCGCGTCCGGTCTCGTGGGTGGCGACGCGGCGAAGCTGCGCACGGGCCCCGCTGGCCCGATGTCTGGCACGCCCTTCCGCGACGTCCTGGCGCGCGCCCTCGCGGTTCAGGAAGTGAATGCCGCGATGGGCGTGATCGTCGCCGCGCCGACTGCTGGTGGTGCCGGCGTCCTTCCCGCCGTGCTGACTGGCCTCGCCGACGCGCGCCAGCTGGGTGACGACACGCTGATCGACGCCCTGGCGACCGCTGGCCTCATTGGCGCAGTGGTCGCGCAGCGTGCGTCGCTGTCCGGCGCGGAAGGCGGATGCCAGGCCGAAACCGGAGCCGCGGCGGGAATGGCGGCGGGTGCCGGCACCGAGATGCTCGGCGGAACGCCCACGCAGGTCGGCCACGCCGTCGCGCTCGCCCAGCAAGGGACGCTCGGCCTGGTGTGCGACCCGTTAGGTGGGCTCGTGGAGCTGCCCTGCGTCTTCCGAAACGCCACCGGGGCCGCGATCGCGATGGCCGCGATCGAGATGGCGCTCGCCGGCATCACGTTCGCAATCCCGGCGGACGAAGTGATCGACACGATGGGCGAGATTGGCCGCGCCATGGACGTTAGGTACCGCGAGACGGCTGGCGGAGGGCTCGCGGCGACGCCGACCGGCCGCCGACTGGCCCGCGAGCGATTGTACCAGATCAAACGATCCGGGGACTGACCACCCCGAGCGCCCTTCTAGGCGCCACCCGCCACGCGAGCTATCTTGCTGCCACGCGGTAGCTTGAGTCACCGTTCCGAGGCCGTGCCGGGCGGCCGACTGCCCGACCGCGCGATGGACCGAGAAACAGCCGAGGCGACCTGACGTAGGGACACGACATCTGGCCATCCACAAGGACGCTATGCTCACTCGTGAAGACATCGAAGGGTTCCTCGATCGCCTCTCGGCCGAGGGCGTGAGCTACGAGGAAATCGAGCAGGGGCTCTGGATCGTGCGCCCCGGCGGCAACCTCGAGCTCGACGTCGTCGTCCACTACTCGCCGCCGGTCGTGCTCCTGCGCGTAAAGGTCATGAACGTTCCCGCGGACGACGGACGCTGTGCCGACCTCAATCGCCGACTGCTGGAGCTGAACGCGAACGACCTCGTGCACGGGGCCTATGGCATCTCACAGGACTCGATCGTCCTGACAGAGGCGCTCGAGCTCGAGCACCTCGACTACGAAGAATTTCTTGCCGCCTACGAAAGCATGACGCTCGCGCTCGCGTCGCACCTCCGCGAGTTCGCGTCGTACCGTGAGGGACGCTGAGCATGGGACTCTTTGACCGCCTTTCGACGCTACTGCGTTCGAACATCAACGACCTCATCTCCTCCGCCGAGAATCCGGAGAAGATGCTGAACCAGATTCTCGTCGACATGCGCTCCCAGTTGGCGAAGGCCAAGCAGCAGGTGGCCGCCGCCATTGCCGACGAGAAGCGGCTGCGCGACCAGGCCGACGCCGAACGGCGCCAGGCCGACGACTGGGAGAAACGCGCCATGCTCGCCGTCCAGGAAGGCCGCGACGACCTCGCCAAGCAGGCGCTTGTTAGGCAGGGCGAGCACTCCGTGCACGGCGAACAGCTCGAGGTCACGTGGCAGGCCCACCAGGCCGAGACGGAGAAGCTCAAGGCGTCCCTCCGCGAGCTGAACGACAAGATCGAAGAGGCCAAGCGCAAGAAGAACCTGCTCCTCGCGCGCCAGCGCCGCGCGCAGGCCCAGAAGCGCATCGCCGAGACGATGTCATCGCTGTCGGAGAAGTCCGCGTTCGAAGCGTTCGCGCGCATGGAAGAGCGCATCGAGCAGAACGAGCGACAGATCAAGGCGTCGGCCGAGATCGACGAGGAGTTCCAGGGCGACCGTCTGGCGAAGGACTTCAAGCAGCTCGAGAAGACCGCCGGCTCCATGACCGCCGACATGCAGCTGCTCGCGCTCAAGCAGAAGATGGGAATGCTGCCAGCCCCGGCGCCCGCTCAGAACAAGCAGCTCGGCGCAGGCGGAACGCGGCCAAACGCCGCGAATGAAGAGGAAGTGCACGCGGAGATCGAGGACGAAGACGTGCCGGAGGGCAAGAAGGCGCCTTGACGGTCACCGTTCCGCGACGGTTCCGGTTCGCCCCGATCCTCACGGCGACCGTCCTCACCGTTCTCCTGTTGTATGGCTTCGGGAAAACGGCGGGTGTTTTCCTGCTGCTGTTCGTCGCGGTGCTGATCTCGCTGTATCTGGGCGCAGTCGCGGAGGTGTTCCAGAACCGGCTGCGACTGCCCCCGCGGATTGCACTTGCCGGCGCGATCATCCTGACGCTCGCGGCGATCGTCACGCTCTTCCGTCTGCTCGTGCCGCCGGTCATCGAGCAGACGCAGCAGCTCGTTAGGGTCCTGCCGCAGTACGTGGAGTCGTGGGAGCTGGCCGTCGGCCGCTTCGTGGCGCGGTATCCTGCCATGAGCGACATGTGGCGACCCGGCGACCACAGGCTCATGACCGCCATCTACGATGCGTTCACGGGCCCCCTCGGCAGTGTCGTGCCGAAGGTGGTCGGTATCGTGCATGCCGGGATCAACGTGTTCTCGGTCGCCGTCATGTCGATTTACCTCGCGGCATACCCCGGACTCTATCGCGAGTGGGTGATCGCGTTGTTCCCGCCGATTCACCGGGACCTCGTGCGCGACGTGCTCACCGACCTTCGGACGACGTTGCGCGCGTGGATCGTCGGGCAGCTGCTGGCAATGGTCGTCCTCGCGGTGCTCACCGCGTTAGGTCTCTATCTGCTGGGCGTCCCGTACTACCTCACCTTCGGCGTGTTCACCGGGGCCGTGGCGATCGTACCGTTCTTCGGCACGCTCGTCTCCACGCTGATCCCCGCGCTGTTCGTCCTCGGCGGTGATGGGTTCGCGGGCTTCGGCGGCGTGGGCCACGCGGTGCTCGTCGTCCTGCTCGGCATCGTGATTCATCTCATCGAGAGCAATCTCGTGATCCCGCTCATCACGGCGAAAAAGGTGGAGCTGCCGCCGGTGCTGACCATCATGTCGGTGCTCGTCGTCGGGAGTCTGCTTGGACCCGTTGGCCTGCTCGTGGCAGTGCCAACGCTGGCCGTGGTGATGGTCGTGCTCCGCCGCATCCTCATCAACCGCATCTACGAAGGCCAGGGATTCCGCCGGGCGTCTCGCGACCGCGCGCTCGTCCTGCGCGTGCCGGCGCCTGAGGGAGGCGTCCTCGTCACCGACGCGCCCGAGCTGGACGTCATCGCGTTCCCGGTCCGCGCCGCATAACGACGCTTCGCGCTGCGCTCGCGCGGTGACACGGGGTGGGACCGGCAGTGGTATCGTGGCGGATCATGAGCCACTGCCTTTCGATGTGCGGTGTCTGGAAGAGCTATGACGCCGGCGTAAGAGGATGCTCCGCCACCGTGACGGTCCTTCGCGACGTCCACCTCGACGTTGCGGCGGGCGAGATGGTGGGCATCGCCGCTGCTCCAGTCTCCGGGAAGACGACACTCCTCATGTGCGCGGCGGGGCTGCTCCGTCCCGATCGCGGGTACGTCACGTGGTTCGGCGCGCCTCCCCGCCACGATGCCAGTGCTCGCCCGGAGGGCATCACGTTGGCCGGCGATCGGCCGTTCCCGTACGGGTTCCTCACCACCCGCGAGGCCGTCGAGTACGCGGCCATCGTGCGTGACCTGCCGCTGCGGGACAGCGCGCAGCATGTCAGCGATGCGCTCGAGCGCGCTGGACTCGGGGCTATCTCGCATCGCCGGGTCGACACGCTGGAGGGAAACGGGCTCGCGCGGCTTGCCATCGCCTGTGCACTCCTGGCGCGTCCGCGTCTCGTCCTGATCGATGATTTTGCGCCCGGGTGTGACGCTGATACGGCAGCACAGCTGCTGGCAGTGCTCCGAAGCGTCGCACGTGACGGCGCGGCGGTCGTGGTCGCCGGTCGATTCGCCACGCGCCTGTCCATCAGCGCGGATCTCGCCGACGTGCGCACGCGATGCTTCACGTTGGCGGCGGGTCGCATCGAGCCGACATCGGATCGGGGTGACGTTGCTGCGCGTCGGGCGGTCGCGGCCGTAACTCACGCGCATACCCGCGTTGCAGAACGCTCATCGCGGGCGTCGGCGGCGCCACCACCCGAGGTACAGTAGATTACGCGACCGCGCCCGCCGCGCCTCGAGGCCGAGCGCGCCACGATTCGCGCCAGCCGGCCGTCATGTCCGAGTTTCGCCTCTACAACACGCTCACACGAACGACGGAGCCATTCGCTCCCGCGAACGGAACCACCGTGTTGATGTACACGTGCGGTCCCACCGTGTACAACCCGGCACATCTCGGAAACTTTCGAACGTTCCTGTTCGAGGATCTCCTTCGCCGTACGCTGCGACTCCGGGGATGGCAGGTGCGGCAGGTCATGAACCTGACGGACGTCGACGACAAGATCATAACGCGGGCGAGCCAGACCGGGCGCACGATCACCGAGGTCACGTCGCCGATCGTCGACATCTTCCACGCCGACCGGAAATATCTCCGCATCGAGGACGCCGAGGTGTATCCGAAGGCGACCGAGACGATTCCGGAGATGATCCAGCTGGTCGAGACCCTCATGGCGAAGGGCGTCGCGTACCTCGCCGAGGATGGCTCGGTGTACTTCGCGATCGATCGTTTCCCGCAGTACGGCCGGCTGTCGCGGCTCGATACGCGCGAGATCAAGTCGGGTGCGCGGGTGTCGCAGGACGATTACTCGAAGGAGAACGCTCAGGACTTCGCGTTATGGAAAGCGGCAAAGCCGGAGGATGAGGCGTCTGGCGCCGCCTGGGATTCGCCTTGGGGGCGCGGCCGGCCCGGATGGCATCTCGAGTGCTCGGCGATGTCCATGAAGTATCTCGGCGAGACGCTGGACCTGCATTGCGGCGGGGTGGACCTGATCTTTCCGCACCACGAGGATGAGATCGCGCAGTCGGAGGCTGCCACCGGCAAGACGTTCTCGCGCGTGTGGTGCCATGGAGAGTTTCTGCTCACCGACGGCGCGAAGATGGCGAAGCGAATAGGCAACGTTTCCACGGTGAAGGATCTGCGCGAGCAGGGTGTGTCGGCCGCGGCGGTTCGGCATTTCGTGTACTCCACGCACTACCGGAAGCAACTCAACCTGTCCGGTGTGGCGCTCGAGGCTTCCATGGAAGCGGTGCGTCGGATCGGCGAGTTCGCCGCACGCCTCGATGAGGCAGTGGGTGGAACGCCGGAGCTGGCTGTCGCGGCGGAGGAGGCGGAGTCGGCGGTCAAGGCGGCGTTGTTCGATGATCTGAACGCTCCCGAGGCGATGGGTGCGTTGTTCACGTTCATCACGCGGGGAAATGCCGAGCTCGACCGTCGCGGGACGGACGTGGCTGCCGTCGAGCGGGCTCGTGGGGCATTCGCGGTCATAGACGGCGTGCTGGATGTGCGCCCGCGAGCGCGCGACGCCCTCGTCATCATGTCCCGCGGCGCAAGCGGCGTACTCGACGGCGGCGCAGCACATCATCGCCGCCAGCGCCGGCGTCGGCGAGCGCACCGGCCCGGCGCACAGCTCCTCCATCCAGCGCAGCATGCCGGCGATGCGGCCGCGACGGTCGGTGATCACCGGCGGCCAGCCGGACGGGTCAATCCCGCGGCCGGACCGCCACGAAACGTAGAACGTCTCCAGCGGCTCATCGCCGTCGCCCCATTCCT
>Ga0207648_10002819_pt1 | contig 18431 bp, 18 predicted proteins | sample KBSMisM32_FD_184310 | JGI IMG/M metagenome (GOLD analysis project Ga0207648, IMG submission 184310) | Miscanthus rhizosphere microbial communities from Kellogg Biological Station, Michigan, USA - KBS Miscanthus M3-2 (SPAdes) (version 2) | ecosystem: Host-associated > Plants > Roots >...
CCCGATCTCGCCTTCGGGCGAGCCGAGAAAGTCGTACATCTCCTTCGCGGCGAGGCATTGCAGCAGCGCATTGGGGTCGGCCATGCCGATGTCCTCGACCGCGGCGCGAGTCAGCCGGCGAAGCAGATAGAGCGGCTCCTCCCCGGCCACGAGCATGCGCGCGAGATAATAAAGCGCCGCCTGCGGATCGGAGCCGCGGATCGCCTTATGCAGCGCCGAGATGAGGTTGTAGTGGCCCTCGCGGTCCTTGTCGTAGACGGGCACGCGGCGGTGGAGCAGGTCGCTGAGCTCAGCCGGTCCGAGCGGTTCGGCGATGTCGATGGAGAACAAGGTCTCGACCTGGTTGAGGAGGAATCGGCCGTCGCCGTCGGCGCTGGCGATCAGCGCTTCGCGCGCGTCCGGCGTGACCGGGAGCGGGCGTTCCTCGAGCGTCTCGGCGCGGCGGACGAGCTCGTCGAGCGCGCCATGGTCGAGCCGGCGAAGGATCAGGACCTGGCAGCGCGACAGCAACGCTGCGTTGATCTCGAAGCTCGGGTTTTCGGTCGTGGCCCCGACCAAAGTCACCGTGCCGTCCTCGACGTAGGGGAGGAAGCCGTCCTGCTGCGAGCGGTTGAAGCGGTGAACCTCGTCGACGAACAACAAGGTCTGCTGGCCCGCGCGAGCCGCAGTCCGTGCCTCGGCGAAGATCTTCTTCAGGTCGGCAACGCCCGAGAAGACGGCCGAGATGGCCACGAAGCGAAGGCCGACGGCATCGGCGAGCAGTCGGGCAATGCTGGTCTTACCAGTCCCGGGAGGGCCCCACAGGATCATCGAGGCAAGGCGGCCGGCGGCGACCATTCGCCCGATCGCGCCGTCGGGACCGGTCAGATGCTCCTGCCCGACGACCTCGCCGAGCGACTTCGGCCGCAAGCGATCCGCGAGCGGCGCATTGGCCGGTGGCGCCTCCTCGGCGCGGGCCGGAACTTCCTGATCGGCGAACAGGTCGGCCATCGCCGGCCTTCATAGCCACCGACACGAAAATTGCATCAAAGGCTTGTCGGAGATACAATCAAGATATATCTTAGACACATCACAAGGGAGAATAGAGATGCGACACAGGCATCATGGATGCGGCCCGCGCGGTCACTTCGACTTCAATCTGCCGGAGGCGCTGCTCGCGATGCGCGGCGGTCGCGGCTGGCAAGGAAATTGGGGCCCGTTCCACTTCGACTTCGGCGATGAAGGCTGGGGCGGCGGTCGCGGTCGGGGGCGCCGCGCCAGGCGCATGTTTGAGGGCGGAGAGCTTCGGCTGGTGCTGCTGAAGCTGATCGCCGACGAGCCGCGCCACGGCTACGACCTCATTCGCGCAATCGAGGAACTGACCGGAGGCGAATATGCGCCGAGCCCGGGAGTCGTTTATCCGACGCTGACCCTGCTCCAGGACATGGGGCTGGTCGAGGAAGCGCCGGGCGAAGGTCCGCGCAAGCCGTTCCAGGTCACCGAAGAGGGGCGGGCGCATCTTGCGGAACGCGAGGAAGAAATCCAAGCGCTGCTCGAGCGGCTGACCGAGCTGAAACCGCGTCCTTTTCCCGAAGGCGGATCGCCGGTCTGGCGCGCGATGCGCAACCTGGGCGTGGCGATCCGAAGCCGCCTCGGGCACGGCGACGTTACCGAGGAAACGGTGCACGAGCTCGCCGCCTTGATCGACGAATTCGCCCAGCGGGTCGAACGGCTGAAGTAGGCTCGGCTAGCGCCCGGTCATTCGGGCGAGGCGCTGGCGTTTGACGATCGCGTGCTTGTAGGCGCGGACCACGGCCGAGTTGATCGTGTCCCAGTCCATCGTCCTGGCGATCTCGAGACCGCCAAGGCCGTGGCGGTGGCGCATCTCCGGATCGCGCGCGTAGCGGGCAATGGCGTCGGCGAAGGCGTCTGAGTCGGTACCGTCGACCAATGTGCCGGTGACACCCGAGTGGACGAGATTGGTCGCTCCGGTTGCCTCCGCGGCAATAACCGGCAGCGCGCAGGCCATCGCCTCCAGCGTGACATTGCCGAAGGCCTCGGTGATCGACGGGTTGAAGAACACGTCCGCGCTCGCGAGCGCTCGGGCCAGGTCGGTGTCGGTCAGCTGCCCGGTGAAAATCGCATCGGGAATCTGCTGCTCGAACCACGCCCGCGCCGGGCCTTCGCCGATCACCAGCACTCGATGCCTGACGCCGAGCGGCTCTACGGCGTGGATTGCATCGGCGAAGACGTCGAGCCCCTTTTCCATCACGATCCGGCCGAGGAAGGCGACCACCGTTTCATCGTCGGCGATCCCTTGGGCGCGGCGCCATTCCATGTCGCGGCGCTCTGGATTGAACTGGTCGCGGTCGATCCCGCGAGTCCAGATGGTGATGTCGCGGTTCATCCGCTGCGCACGCAGGATCAATGCGGTCGATTCCGCCGGCGCGAGCACGATCTCGCAGCGGTGATAGAAGCGGCGGAGCCCGGCGCGGACCAGCGGCTCCAGCGCCTCAAGATGATAGTATTCGAGGTAGGTCTCGAACCGGGTGTGGACCGAGGCGGCGACGGCGACCTGGCGCTTGCGTGCCCAGGTCACCGCACGATGGCCGACGATGTCGGGGCTGGAGACGTGGACGATGTTGGGCGCGAACTCCTCGAGATCGCGTCGAACGCGGGCAGGAAGCGCGACCGGCACGCGATATTCGGAGCGGCTCGGGATGGCGATCGAAGGCACGCTCACCAGATCGCCGGTCGGCGGAAAGGCGGGATGCTCGACGGTGGGCGAATAGACGCGGACCTTCACCCCCTGCCGCAGGAGGTAGCCGACGAGCCGGTTGAGCGCCTGGTTGGCGCCGTCGCGCACGTAATTGTAATTGCCCGAGAAGAGGGCCACGCGAAGGTCGCTCGTATTCACGCCGCGGGGCTGTAGGGATTAATTGGTGAGCGTCAAAGCCGGTTTGCCGCCGATCGCCCGCCGCGATGCGCGCCTGTTCGTGCTCGGCAGCCTGCCCGGCGATGCCTCGCTCGCCGCCCGACGCTATTATGCGCATCCGACCAACCAGTTCTGGCGGTTGCTCGGCCTGGCGATCGGCGAGGATCTCGCGGGCCTCGATTATGAAGCGCGACTGGAGCGGGTCGCTCAACATCGCGTCGGACTGTGGGACGTGATTGCCTCGGCGAGCCGGCGCGGGAGCCTCGACCAGGCGATCCGCGAGGCGCAGCACAACCGCATCGAGCAACTGCTGCACGACTTTCCCAACCTGCGCGCCATTGCGTTCAATGGGGCGACCGCGTCGGCGGCTGGGCGAACGCTCATCGGCGTGCTCCCGCCCAGCCTCACCCTCATCGACCTGCCGTCATCGAGTGCGGCCAACACGCGGCCCTTCGCCGAAAAGGCGGCGCAGTGGGCGGTCCTGCGAAAATTCATCGAGCCGTAGGAGCTTTGGGTTGCGCGGCGCGTATCTGCCGCCATGATCGGAATGATGATTCCCGTCGACGAAGAGCTGAGCGACAGCGACAAGAAATTGTCGATGGTGGACGAGGCACTGGTTGCCGGCACCATCGCCAACACCAACGGGCTTCTCGTCATCCTCGCCAAGCTGGTTGCCAAGGGCGTGTTCGACCGCGCCGACCTGCAGAGCTTTTCCGACAGTTACTCGAAGCCGCTCGACCATGTGGGAATGCGGGAGAACGAGCTGGTCAGCCAGATGCAGGACCAGATGGAATCAACGCTGGCCGAACTGATGCGGTACCTGAGCGAGCGCGAACAGGACGACTGAGCGGCCCGTCAGTTCTCGAACGAAGCAAGGATGGGGCAGGGGCCAGCGGCGCCGCTGCCGCATTCGCGCGCAAGTTTCCGCAACGCGTTGCGAGCCCGCTCGAGCTCGCTGATTTTCGAGTCGAGGGCTTTGACGCGCGACTTCGCCAGTTCGCGAACACGGGCGCGGTCATCACTCGCGTCGAGGTCGAGCAGCTCCTTGATCTCCTCGAGGGTGAATCCGGCCGACTGGGCTTGCCTGATGAACCGCAAGCGGCGGAGGTCGTCGAGGCCGTAGCGCCGGATCGCGTCGTGGCGCGTTGGGGTCTCGAGCAATCCCCGCCGTTGATAGAACCGGATCGTTTCGACGCCCACGCCGCCGGCCGCGGCGAGCTTCCCGATAGTCAGCGATTGAAGGGCTTGACTCTGTACCATGGTACGGACGCTATATGCCGATTCGCTCGCTGATGAGCAACGAAAAAAGGAGACAAGAAATGACCAAGATCGAAGACCGCAAGACCGAGGCTAATTGTGGCTGCGCGAACGGTGCCGCTTGCCGTTGCAGCCCTTGCACCTGCAAGAACTGCAATTGCTGATTAGACGCGCCCTCGGCGATCGGCCGAGGGCGCCGTCTCCCTGGGGATCATGTCGTGTCCGTCTCTACCGAACATCTCGCTCATTCGTCTCACCCGCATCACGGCCATGCTGGTAGTGCGCTGCGCACTTCCGCACATGCGACCCTACACTGCCTGACAGGATGCATCGTAGGCGAGGTCGCCGGACTCATGATCGGAACTATTCTAGGGCTCTCGCCGTGGCCGATGATCGTCACGGCAACGGCGCTTTCCTACGTCTCTGGCATAGCGCTCGGCCTCATTCCCGTGATGCGCAGCCAGCATGTCGGCGTCCTCCCCGCGCTTCGCATCATCTGGATTGGCGAAGTCATCTCGATCGGCGTGATGGAGGTCGTGATGAACTTCGTCGATTACCAGCTTGGGGGAATGGGCGCCAAGTCGGTGCTCGCCTGGACCTTCTGGCGCGGGCTGGTGTTCGCCGTCCCAGTCGGGTTCGTCGCCGCGTGGCCGGTCAATTACTGGCTGCTCAAGCGGGAGTTGAAGGCATGTCATTGAGCCTCCGACTTCTGATTGCTGCCAGCGCGCTCTCGCTGGCGATCGCGCCGACGCCCGCGATTGCGCAAATGAACATGCCGGGCATGAAAATGCCCATGAAGGCCAAGCCCGCTGTGGCGAAAAAGCGAGCAGCCAAGAAGGCTGCCCGGAAGAAGGCCAAGCCTGCTCGGCCGGCGACGGTGCGCGAAGCGCCCGTGGCCCGGAAGCCGATGACAATGCCCATGCCAAGCCCGGCGGCTCCGCCCGTTCCCGACATGAAGCATATGGACAGGGGAACGGCCGCGCCCGCAGCGGGCGCCATGGCCATGCCGGCGTCGGATCATGGCGCGCACGAAATGGCGATGACCGGCGCGCTCGGTCCCTATCCGATGGAGCGCGAGAGTTCGGGCACGGCGTGGCAGCCTGACTCGTCCGAGCACCTGGGTTCGATGACGATGAGCGGCGGATGGACGCTGATGGCGCACGGGGTCGTGAACCTCACCTACGATCACCAGTCCGGCCCTCGCGGCGCCGACATGGCGTTCCCCTCGGGAATGCTGATGGGGATGGCGCGACGGCCGGTCGGCAACGGAACGCTGCAACTGCGCGCGTCGATCAGTCCCGACCCGATCATGGGCCGGCGCGGCTATCCGCTGCTGCTCGCCAGCGGCGAGACGGCCGATGGAGTCAGGCCGCTGGTCGACCGACAGCACCCGCACGACTTCTTCATGGAGCTGTCGGCGTCAGTCTCGCAGAACATCGGCCGGAACGGCAGCTTATTCCTTTATGCCGGCCTTCCGGGCGAGCCGGCCTTCGGGCCGCCCGCGTTCATGCACCGCGAGGCGATCGCGGATTCGCCCGAGGCGCCGATCAGCCACCATTGGCTCGATTCGACCCACATCAGCTTCGGCGTCGTCACCGCCGGACTGACGTTCGGGCGCACGAAGATCGAGGTCAGCCGGTTCAACGGCCGCGAGCCCGACCAGCACCGCTGGGACATCGAGACGGGGCGGCTCGATTCCACCGCCGTACGGCTGTCGTGGAACCCGACGGCGGAACTCGCGCTGCAGGGAAGCTGGGCCTATTTCAAGGACCCGGAGCAGCTCGAGCCGGGCGTCGACCAGAAGAGTCTTTCGGCCAGCCTGCTCTATGCGCGCGAGCTCGCCGGCGGCTGGAAGCTCGCGGGGACGCTGGCCTGGGGCCGCAAGACCGCGGAGCATCACAAGGATGACGCCTTCGCCGCCGAAGCTTCGCTCAAACACCGCGCATGGACACTGTTCGGCCGGGGTGAAATCGTAGAGAACCGCGAGCTCACCAGTTTGCACGGACCGTCCTATCGCGTCGGCAAGCTATCGCTCGGCGCGGTTCGAGACTTCCGCGTCGCCGAGCATTTGTCGCTCGGCGCCGGCGGGCTGTTCGCAGTGAACTTCATGCCCGATGCCCTGGCTCCGCTTTATGAAGGTCACAACCCGAAGGCGGCCATGGGGTTTGTCCGCCTCAAGCTCGATTGACTAGGCGCCGCGAAGTCCACATATGGCGCGCCTTCGCGTCGCGCTGGCCCCTTCGTCTAGCGGTCTAGGACGTCGCCCTCTCACGGCGAAAACACGGGTTCGAGTCCCGTAGGGGTCACCATCTTCATCCTCGTGCCAAATTTGCGCGGCACAGACACAAGCGCCTCTCGCAACCTCTACAGCGCGGAAGTCTGTCAGGAGATCTTCAGCAGATAGCCCAATGACAGCCTGCCTGGCCGCACTCCATGCAAGCGCGAAACGGGCTCAATTCTTCTCTGCCGGTCCCTTCTTTGCCCGGCCATATTGATCGTCGAAGCGGACGATGTCGTCTTCGCCGAGGTATGGCCCGCACTGGATTTCGACCAGCTCCAGCGGCACCTTTCCGGGATTGGCGAGACGGTGCTGGGTGCCCGCGGGAATGTAGGTCGACTCGTTTTCCTGGAGGATCGAAACCTCGTCGCCGACCGTGACCTGCGCCGATCCGCGGACCACCACCCAATGTTCGGAGCGGTGAAAATGCATCTGCAGCGACAGCGTCTCGCCGGGGTCGACGATGATATGCTTGACCTGGAAGCGCGGGCCGTCGCCGATCGTCTCGTAGGAGCCCCAGGGACGTGCGACCTTGGTCGGCGTGAGCGCACAGTCACGCCCCTCCCGCTTCAGCGCGTCGACCAGCTCCTTGACCTCGGCCACGCGCTCCATCGGCGCCACGAACACCGCGTCGCGGACCGCGATCACCGCCATCTTGTCGAGGCCGATCGCGGCGACCATCGCCTTGCCATCGGCCCGCAGCAGCGAATCCCGTGTGTCCACCGCCACGACGTCGCCTGACGTCGCGTTGCCGGCGGCGTCCTTGGCGCTGAGCTTCCAAACCGCGTCCCATGCGCCGACGTCGGACCATTGCATCTCCACCGGAACGACCACTCCGCGGGTCGTCTTCTCCATCACGCCATGGTCGATCGAGATGTTCTGAGCCGTGGCGAACGCCTCGGCCCCGGGCCGGACGAACAGGCCATCGAGGCTGGCTTCGCGGACCGATCGGATGATCGCATCCAGGCTGTCGGGCAGGAACTGGCGCATTTCGTCGAGCAAAGTCGCCGACTTCATCAGGAATATGCCCGAATTCCAGAAAAAGCGCCCGCTTTGAACATATTCCGCCGCGGTCTCCGGGTCCGGTTTCTCGACGAACCGCGCAATCGGCGCGGCGCCGTCGGGGAAGGAGCGAGCGGTGTCGCCTTCGATATAGCCGAACTGCGTGTTCGGCTCGGTCGGCCTGGCGCCGAAGGTGACGATGGCGCCGTTCTCGGCATGCGGGATTGCGGTCTTCACCGCGGCCAGGAACGCGTCCGCGTCGGCGATCACGTGATCGGACGGCATGACGAGCATCAGCTCATCGCCGCCGCGCGCCTCGAGCCACGCCGCGGCGAGTGCCGCGGCTGCCGACGTGTTTCGCGCCTCCGGCTCGAGCAGGATGGCTTCGACCGGCGCTCCGGCTGACTCGAGCTGGCGCTTGATGAAGAAGCGCTGATCTTCACCGCTGACCACGACCGCCGGCTCGAACAAGCCGGCGGGCAGGCGCTTCGCGGTCTGCTGGAGCAGGGATTGGTCACCCATCAGCGGCAAGAGCTGCTTGGGGAACAGCTGGCGCGAGACCGGCCACAGCCGGGTCCCGGCGCCGCCGCACAGGATCACTGGACGTACGATTAATGCCCTCCCGGCAAGAAGTTGCGGTCCGTCGAGGGACCGGGTCTATCGCAGCCTGCGGGCTCCGGCAACGAAGGGGCGAGGACGGCAGATTCGCGTCGTTTACCCAGCGTTTAATCGAGCGGGCGACGAGACGAGCCGTTTATCCACAGTTTCCTCTCGCTGAGACGTGCGTCTGTCGGCCTCCGTCATCGCTCTATCGTAAACAAATATTAACTATCTCGCCCCAACCTCCGCCAAGTGCAAAAAGGGGCTTTGAAGCCCGGGTGGGGGAAATTGTTGTCTGAATTCAAGCTGCAGCGTGCGGCAGCATCAGATCGTGCAAGGCTTGGCCTTGGCGCGGCGGCCCTCGCGGTTGCCGCGAGCCTCTTTGCGTCTCCCGCCGAGGCGCAGGTCATGGAGATCGCGTCCGATGGGACCGTGTCGATCCGCCAGGGCGCCGGAGCGGCGACCTGGGAGGTCGTCACGCCGGCATCGGACAAGACCGTGGACCAGAACGGCCAGCCGGTCGTCCCGGCTTATGCTTACAGTGACGTGAGCCCCCCGCCGGTCCCGCTGCAATTCAAGGCCGCGCTCACCCAGGCGGCAGCCGCGGCGAACCTCAGCCCGACGCTGCTCTCGGCCCTTGTGTGGCAGGAAAGCCGCTGGAACCCGCAGGCCATGTCGCCCAAGGGCGCGATGGGCCTCGCCCAGCTGATGCCGGCGACGGCCCGCGATCTCGGCGTCAACCCCGCGGATCCGGTGCAAAACCTGCATGGCGGAGCGCGTTATTTGCGTTACCTGCTCGATACGTTCGGTGGCGACGTCGAGAAGGCGCTGGCCGCCTACAACGCGGGCCCCGGCCGGGTCCGGAACGCCGGCGGCATCCCTCCGATCGCCGAGACCCGCGCTTATGTCGCGTCGATCGTCCGGCGCATTTCTTATCCGACCGGAGCAAGTCAATGAATATCAAGCACAGCCTCACCGCCTTGCCGTTGCTCGCGCTGAGCGCGCCGGCGGTGGCGGCGCAGGTCAATCCGCAGGGCTCGAGCCCGATCGTCGCCGCTCTGGCGTGGCTGCAAGGCACACTGCTCGGCAATGTCGCGACCGCCGTCGCCGTGATCGCCGTAGCGATGGTCGGCTTCATGATGCTCACCGGCCGGATGAACTGGCGCTTCGGAGCGACGGTGATCATCGGCTGCTTCATCCTTTTCGGCGCAGGGACGATCGTCGCCGGAATTCAGTCAGCGGCGCACTGAGCCGATGCCGCTCGCCAAGTCCCCCGTGTTCCGAGCCCTCACCCGGCCGCAAATGTTCGCGGGCGTGACCTATAGCTATTTCGTGATCAACGCGGCGGTGACCACCGAGGCGTTCCTGATCACCCGCAGCTACCTTGCGCTGCCAGTCGCTCTTGCGGTTCACGTGATCGGCTATTTCGCCTGCCTGCGCGAGCCGCGCATCTTCGATCTGTGGATCACCAAGGTCAGCCGTTGCCCGCGCACCAGGAACTGGAAGCGCTGGGGCTGCAACAGTTACGCGCCATGAGCGGGAAAGCACCTATGACTAAATGGCTCGGACCGGCAGCATGGGCCAAGAAGGAAGCCAGGGCAGGCGATCGCCTGCCTTATGCGTGCCACGTCGACGCGGCGACGCTTCGGCTTCGCGACGGCTCGCTGATGCGCTCGATGCGCCTCGCCGGTTTTCCCTTTGAAACGGAGGACGACGACGTCCTCAACCATTTGCTCGCGGTTCGCGACGTGGTGCTGAGGAGCGCGCTCAATTCCAAGGCCGTCCTCTATCATCACGTGATCCGCCGCCTGGTCGAGGTCGACCTCGGCGCGCGCAATCCCGACCCGGTCTCGACCGAGATCGACCGCCGCTGGACTGCCCAGCTCAACCAGGGCCGGCTGTTCCTGAACGAGCAGTTCCTGACGATCGTGATTCGCCCGCCGCGCGGCAAGGCTGGCTTGCCCGAGCGGCTGAGCAAGCTCGGCGCAAAGCCCGAAGGCGCGCTCACCAGCGGCGAAACGCTCGAGCTCGATGCCGCGACCGCCGCGCTGACTGCCGCGCTCCAATCCTATGGCGTGCGGGTGCTCGGCACCTACGAGACCGAGACGGGCGTGTATTCGGAGCCGCTCGAATTGCTCTCCGCCATCTACAACGGCGAGACCCGGCCGGTGCTGCTGCCGCGCCCGGAGCAAGACCTCGGCCAGCACCTTCCATATTCGCGGGTCAGCTTCGGTCTCGATGCGCTTGAGGTGCGCGGCCCCTCGCAGCGCGGCTTCGCCAGCATCCTCGGGATCAAGGAATATCCAGACGCCAGCCGCGCCGGCCTGCTCGATAGCCTGCTACGAGTCCCCCACGAGCTGGTCGTCACCGAGAGCTTCGCGCCGATCGAGCGCCAGACCGCGCGCGAGCGGATCGACCTGTCGCTCCGACGCCTTAAGAGCGCCGACGAGGGCGCCGCCACCGAGCGCGCCGAAATGCTTGCGGCACGCGATGCGGTCGGCGCCGGGCAGCTCACCTTCGGCGATCATCACTTGAGCTTGCTCGTCCGTTCAAGCTCGCCGGAAACGCTGGAAGCCGCGACCGCTGACGCAGCCGCGGCGCTGGCCGATATCGGCGCGGTCGCCGTGCGCGAGGACGTCAACCTCGAGCCGGCGTTCTGGGGCCAGTTCCCCGGCAACGAGCAATATGTCGTCCGCCGTGCCCTGATCTCGAGCACCAACGCGGCAGGCTTCATCTCTCTCCACGGCTTCCCGATGGGCCGCGCGACCGGCAACCACTGGGGCGAGGCGGTCACCGTCCTCGAAACGACGAGCGCGACGCCGTTCTTCTTCAACTTCCACGAGGGCGATCTCGGCAATTTCACCATCATCGGTCCGTCCGGCTCGGGCAAGACGGTGGTGCTGAACTTTCTGGCGGCCCAGGCCCAGAAGTTCTCGCCGCGCACCATCCTGTTCGACAAGGACCGGGGCTCGGAGATTTTCCTCCGTTCGCTGGGCGGCCGCTATGAGCGCATCACGCGCGGCGCCGCCACCGGCTTCAACCCGCTCGCGCTGCCGGATTCGGCGGTCAACCGGGCGTTCCTGCGCGAGTGGCTCGCCAACCTCCTGCAGGCCGAAGGCGGCGAGGAAGAGACCGCCATCGCCAAGTCCATCGATGAGATTTTCGCCCACGGCCCGGAGCTTCGCCGGCTGCGCTTCATGCGCGACTTGCTTGGCGGAGGCCGGCGGCCGCAGGCGGGCGACCTGCCGTCGCGCCTCGACCCGTGGATCTTCGACGGGGAGCATGCCTGGCTGTTCGATAACCGCGATGACCAGCTCGATTTCGACAGCCGGGTGATCGGCTTCGACATGACCGAGCTCCTCGAGGACCGGCGACTGCGCACCCCCGTGCTGCTCTACCTGTTCCACCGCATTGACGACCGCCTCGACGGCTCACCGACGATGATCCTGATCGACGAGGCCTGGAAGGCGCTCGACGACCCGATGTTCGCGGCGCGCATCCGCAACTGGATGAAGACGCTTCGTAAGCGCAACGCGATGATCGGCTTCGCGACCCAGTCGGCGGCCGACGCGCTCGACAGCTCGATTGCCTCGGCGATCGTCGAGCAGACCGCGACCGCGATCTTCATGCCCAACACCAAGGCGCGCGAGGAGCATTATTGCACAGGCTTCGGCCTCAGCGGGCAGGAGCTGGAATATATTCGCAGCTTGCCGGCGCACAGCCATTGCTTCCTCGTGCGGCAGGCGAACCGATCGGTCGTGGTCAGGCTCGACCTCGGCGCGATGCCCGACATTCTGACGGTCCTTTCGGGCCGCGAATCCAGCGTCCGCCGACTCGACGAGTTGCGCGCGTCCGTCGGTGACGACCCCGCTAACTGGTACCCGCTGCTGACGCGCGCGCCGTGGCCGGGATCGCCGCAGAGCGACGACGACTTCTGGCTGGAAGCCGCCGAATGAGCCAGTGCGCGCCCTTCGGTGCCGACGGCCCCGCAGGGGTCGCGGATGCGCTGGGCAAGGTCGACTGCCTCGCCAGCGACGCGACGGCCGTCTCGTTCGGACGCCTGTTCGGCGCACACGGCAGTTTCCAGACAGCGCTGACGATCATCCTCACGCTCTACGTCGCGCTGCTCGCGTTCAACCTGCTGACCGGCCGTTCGGCGCTCAAGGTTTCGGTCCTGACGCCGCGGATGATGACGCTCGGCCTGGTGCTGACCTTCGCCACCTCGTGGATCGCCTACCAGTCAGTCGTGTGGAACCTGGCCACCGGCGCCCCGGACGAGATCGCCAGCGTTCTCGTCGGCACCAAGGGTTCGGCGACGACGATCTTCGCTCAGCATCTCGACGGCGTGTTCACCGCGATCACCGATGCCGCGACCTCCGCCACGCCCACTGCGGCCCCTCCCGCTCCGGGCACTCCGGCCGCGGTCGCGGTTCCGACGCTGGCGTCGCCGGCAAACATCCTGTCGATCGCGGGCCTGATCCTGCTTCTCGGCACGGTCGGCGTGCTGGTCGTGTGCCGGCTCGCCCTGGCAGCGCTGCTCATCATCGGTCCCGTGTTCATCGTCCTCGCCTTGTTCGATGGCACGCGCGGCCTGTTCGAAGGCTGGCTAAAGAGCGTCGCGATGTTCGCCCTGGTGCCGCTGCTGACCGTGGTCATGGGCAGCGGCGCGCTCGTCGCCATTGCGCCGATGGTCGCGGGCCTCGGCGAAGGCGGCGCCCCGATCGAGCTCCGCAGCGCGGTGTCGATCCTGGTCGCGTCGATCATCTACGTCGCCTTGATGCTCGTCGTATTCAAGGTCGCGGGCACGCTCACCAAGGGCTGGCGCATGGGCCGGTCGCAGGCGCTTGCCGCTTCGCAGGCACCCGGGGCTTTCCCCGCTCACCACGAACGCGCCCTGGTCCCTCAGTCGCCCGCACTTGCTGCGGCCATTGCCTCGGATCGGGTGCGAAGCACAGTCGCCAGCCTTGAGACGAGCAGCTCGACCCAACGGCTCTTGACCAGCGGCCCAGCGCTCGCCGCCGTCGCCGGTTCGGCGCCGCGGCTCGCCCTTGCCGGGCCGAACGATGCGCGCGGGCAGATGCGCTACCTTCACCACCGGGTCGCCGGTGTCGCTTCCACCCAATCGCGAGAAATGCTGAGATGATCCGCAAGGTTAGTTTTGCCGCGTTGGCGGTTCTGGGCTGCACGGCGGCGAGCGCGGCGGCGGACAGTCGCATCCGATCGCTGGCCTACGATCCCGATCGAATCGTGCAGGTCCTCGGGCGGACGGGTATCCAATCGACCATTCAGTTCGACGGCGACGAACGGATTCAAAATGTCGCGGTGGGCGATTCGTCCAAGTGGCAGGTCACGCCCAATCACGGCGCGACCTTGTTGTTCGTGAAGCCGCTGGCGCCGCGCGTGCGCACGAACATGACGGTGGTCACCGACCGCCGTACCTACATGTTCGACCTCGTCGCAGGCGATAGATCGACCACTCCGGTTTACGCGCTGAAGTTCAGCTATCCCAACGACAAGCGGGTTGAAGCATCGGTGAAGCCGGCAGAGCAACCAGTCACCACTGCTGCAGCTGCCCAGCAGTCGGCTACGGCGACGGCCGAAACGCTCCACTTCGACTGGCAGAGCAAGGGCGAACGCAAGCTCATCCCGTCGCGCGTCTTCGACGACGGCACCGCGGTTTATTTGTCGTGGAATCGCGAGACCCCGCTTCCGGCGATCCTGACCATGTCGGAGGACCGCAAGGAAGGGCCGGTCAACTATCGGATGAGCGGGGATTATATCGTCATCAGCCCGATCCCGCAGAACATGGTGCTGCGCTACGAAAAGCGGGTGGCGTTGCTGTGGACGACGCGCCGCGTCGCTCCTCCGCCCGCGGCTCCAACCGTTTCGCCACCGGCAAACATCGCACAGCGCATGGCCACCTTTCAGCCCGCGCCGGTCCAGCCGGTTGCTTCAGCCCCACCGGGTGCGGTCAAGCTCGCCAACGTGACGGCGCTTTATTCGGATAAACTGACGGATGGCAGGGAATGACCAGCACTCGCCCCACGATCGAAGCCACCAACACCGTCCGCGGGCCGTGGGAAGATCCGGTGCGGCCATCTCTTCCGGTCGCCGTGCCGGCCACCGATCCGCGCCTGGAGCTCAGTGAGAATGCGCTCGTCGTCGCCAGCCAGAACGCTTTCCCGATTGTCGCCACGCGCAAGACGCGGCGCGACAATCTCGGACTTGCCGCCGGTGGCGCGATCGCGCTGGTGCTGGGAGTCGCGACGTTCGTGTCGTTGAGCTCGAGCCGCCATCCCGCCACGAGCCCCGCCGCCTCGCCGGCCGTGGTGGCCCAGCCGCAGGCGGGACTGCCAATGCCTTCGGCCATTCCGGGCAGGCCGATGGCGATGCCTCCGGGAGCGGCTGTCCCCGCCACCAATCCCCAGGCCGGTGCGATGCCGGGCATGAACCACATGCCTGGAATGGCGCCGATGCCCGGCATGGCGCCGCCGGCGTCACCGATCCTCGTCTTCGACGGAAGCTCCAATCCCGGCGCGACGGTAGCGTTGGCCGGCCCGAATTCGCCGCGCGCGGCCGACGGCGCTCCGACCTTGCTCTCGGGGGCCGAGCCGGGATCGCGGGGTTTCGCAAGCGACAGTTCGTCGGTCCGCTCGACCAAGCTCGCCGAGCCTGCGAACACGGTGATCCAGGGTACGCTAATTCCCGCCGTCCTCGAAACGGCGATCGACACCGATGTTCCGGGCTACGTCCGCGCGGTGGTCAGCCAGGACGTCAAATCGTTCGACGGCAGCCGAGTCCTGATCCCGCGCTCGTCGCGGCTGATCGGCGAATACAAAGGCGCGACCCAGGCCGGCCAGCGCCGCGCCTACCTCATGTGGACGCGCCTCGTGCGTCCCGACGGGGTTTCGATCGCCCTCGCTTCCCCGGCTGCGGACCTTTCCGGTCAGGCCGGCATCGGCGGCCAGGTCAACAGCCACTTCTTCTCGCGCTTCGGCTCGTCGATCCTGCTCTCTATCCTCGGCGGCGCAGGTGGGCTCGTGACCGGCGGTGCCTCGACGGTCATCGTCGGTGGCGCCGGCCAAAGCGCGGCTTCGGTCGCGGCGCAGCGTGACGGCGCCCGCGGTCCCACGATCAAGGTGCGCCAGGGCGAGCCCATCAGAGTGTTCACGGCACGCGACCTCATCTTCTCGACCGAGGGCGGCGCGGGATGAGCAGTGCCGACGCGCCGGTGCCCGTCGACGGGATCGACCCGTTCCTCGACGCATATCTCGAGCCGTTCCGCGACTGGCTCGCGAAAGCCGATGTCACCGAGCTTCTGGTCAACCGGCCGGGCGAGGTGTGGATCGAGCAGCGCGGTGAAATGAGCCGCCATGAGGCTCCGGCGGTCGACGATGCCCTGCTTCAGCGGCTCGCCGAGCAGGTCGCGCGGGTCAGCCACCAGGGGATCAGCCGCGAGCGGCCGCTGCTCGCGGCGATGCTTCCCAACGGCGCGCGCGTTCAGTTCGTCGCGCCGACCGCGACACGCGCGCACTGGGCCCTTGCAATCCGGCGCCATTGCCTGCTCGACATGCCGCTCGAAGCTTACGGCAACGGACCGCTCAGGCCGCAGAACAAGAGCCCCGGAAGCTCGCCCGAGGCCGACCCGATCGGCTTCCTTCGCGAGGCCGTCGCCGACCGCAAGACCATCCTCATCAGCGGCGGCACCTCGACCGGCAAGACGACCTTCCTGAATGCGCTTCTGCGCGAGGTTCCGGCCAGCGAGCGGGTGATCGTTGTCGAGGACACCGCCGAAGTGCAGCTGCATGGCCCCAATGACCTTGGCCTGATCGCGGTCAAAGGCGAGCTCGGCGAGGCGCTGATCAACACCGACGACCTGCTCCAGGCCGCGCTTCGGCTTCGCCCGGACCGGATCCTGCTCGGCGAGCTTCGCGGCAAGGAGGCGGTCAGCTTCCTTCGCGCGGTCAATACCGGCCACCCCGGCTCGTTCAGCACGATCCACGCCAATTCGACCAGCGGCGCGCTCGAGCAGCTCGCGCTGATGGTCATGCAATCGGGGCTCGGCCTGTCCCGCAGCGAAACCATTGAATACGCCCGCTCGGTCATCGACGTTGTGGTCCAGCTTGGCCGCGAAGGCGCCGAGCGCAAGATCGTCGCGATCGAGCAGCTGTCGGCGCCCGGCGGCCCTCACGAGCCGCGCGAAGCCACGCTTCGTGGCGCGCTCGACAAGCTCCGCGCTGCTTAGGCCCACCTGACCCAAAGTTGACCATCGTCGCGCGTTCGGTTGCGCGCGCGCACGCCAGCGGCCAGAACCCAAGTCGCCGGCCATGTCACCATCTTCGCCATCAAAAGCCAGATCCGCATCGATCCGCGATAGCGAGGTCGTTGTCGTCACGCTGAATTACCGCACGCCGGGATTGACCAGGCGTTGCCTCGCCGCTCTCGCGAAGGAACGCGACCGTTTGCCTCGGCTTCGCGCCGTCGTGGTTGACGGAGGCTCGGGCGACGGGTCGGCCGAAGAGCTCGCGGAGGTCCTCGGGCAGCCGGACTATGCGGACTGGGTCGAGTTCCTGGCCCTGCCGATCAACGGCGGTTACGGCTGGGCCAACAACCAGGCGATATTGAGCCTCGCGCGGACCCCAAATCCCCCAGAGTTCGTCCATATCCTCAATCCCGATACCGAGGTGCGGAAGGGGGCGGTCGAACAGCTAGTCGAGGAGCTCAAATCTGCGCCGCGCTGCGGTGCCGTCGGCAGCCAGCTGATCGCTCCTGACGGTGCGGCCGTACCGTCCGCTTTCCGGTTTCCGTCGCTGGGGCGAGAGTTTGTTGCTGCCGCTCGCTCCGAAGCGGTGGGACGATGGCTTGGAATCGCGCCCACCGTGGTCAACTCAAACAAGAGCGCAGAGGTGGACTGGGTCAGCGGAGCGAGCGTCATGTTCCGCGCCGAAGCGCTCCGCGACGTCGGCCTCTTCGACGACGGCTTCTTCCTCTATTTCGAGGAGGTCGAGCTGATGCACCGGATGAAGGCCAAGGGCTGGACCGTCCGCCACGTGCCGCAAAGCCGGGTCGTGCACATTGAAGGGGCATCGACCGGTGGACCTGCGGCGCGCGCGCAACCCCGCACCTGGTATGAATCCCGCCGGCGCTACTTCGCCCTCACCGGCGGAGTCCTTTCGCTGGTTACGGCCAATGCCGGCCGCCTCGCCGGCCGCGCGGTGAGCCTGGCGAAAAGCGCCGTGGGCCGCTCGACGGCCGGCGACGGAATTCGCACGGGCGATCTGCTGCGCTCCGGCTTGTGGCCCGCGGCGAAGGACCGTCGGCCCGCAGTTACGTCCTGGGGCGACACTCCCGGGAAGCCGCCGGCATGGATGGCAGGTGGATGACTGCACCTCGATCGATCGTCGGCGTGGTCATCGGCCGCAACGAGGGCGAACGGCTCGGGCCCAGCTTGCGTTCGGTGGAACAGGCCGGACTGGCGCTGGTCTATGTCGATTCAGGGTCGAACGACGGCAGTCCATCGGTCGCGCGGCAGCTTGGCGTGCCTGTGGTCGAGCTCGATCCGGCCCGACCTTTCTCCGCCGCGCGAGGCCGCAATGAAGGCCTGGACGAGGCGCTGCGCCGCTGGCCTGGCGCGAATTTCGTTCTCTTCCTCGACGGCGATTGCATCCTCGATCGCGGCTTTCCCGGCGCGGCCATCAAGGCCTTCGAGCAGGATCCACGCTGCGCCATCGTGACTGGTCATTTATCGGAGCGCCATCCCGAGGCTTCGATCTACAATCGTCTTTGCGCGATCGAATGGCGATCTCCGCCAGGCCGGATCCAAAACATGAATGCGCTGGGCGGCATTATGGCCGTGCGTACTTCAGCTTTTCGCGACGTCGGTGGCTTCAACGAGCAGGCAATTGCCGGCGAAGAGCCCGACCTTGGCGTGCGCCTGGGGCTGGCCGGCTATTTGATCGTCAAAATCGACCAGCCCATGGCAACTCACGATGCCCAGATTTTGCACTTCGGACAGTGGTGGCGGCGGGCCGTCCGGGCCGGGCATGCGCTCGCCCATCGCTATGCGCGACATGGCCGCACTCCCTTCCGCGACGGACAACGAGAAATCCGCAGCGTGTTGTTCTGGGGGTTTCTGTTTCCGTCGCTGATCCTGGTGCTGCTGTGGCCCAGTCGAGGCTTGTCGCTGCTTTTGCTCGGCGGGTACGCGCTGCTCGGCAGGCGCATCTACCGCTACTATCTCGGGACCGGCGTGCCGCGCACGGACGCGCTGCTCGCGGCGCGATTCATCGTTTATGGCAAGTTTGCGGAGTTCCTGGGCATTCTCCGCTACTGCCTGAACCGGCTGCGCGGCCGTTTCCACATCATCGAATATAAGTGAGC
>Ga0207648_10002821_pt1 | contig 18429 bp, 16 predicted proteins | sample KBSMisM32_FD_184310 | JGI IMG/M metagenome (GOLD analysis project Ga0207648, IMG submission 184310) | Miscanthus rhizosphere microbial communities from Kellogg Biological Station, Michigan, USA - KBS Miscanthus M3-2 (SPAdes) (version 2) | ecosystem: Host-associated > Plants > Roots >...
TTCCGCGCTTCTCGAATTCATGAAAGAGCTGAACGCGATCAGGCAGAACGTCTCTCCGCAGGAGCTGTCGCGAGCAAAGAGATATCTGCAGCTGCAGCTCCCGGGGAATTTCGAAACGACTCAGGATATCGCGGCCGCGCTCGTTCCAGTCGCCCAGTACGGGCTGCCACTCGACTACTACAACAATTATGTACAGAGCGTCGAGGCCGTCACTCTTCCGGACGTATCCCGGGTTGCGCAGCAGTACATCAATCCCGGATCGCTGGCGATTGTCATCGTCGGTGATCGAAAGACCATCGAACAGGGATTAAAGTCGACCAACGTTGGACCGATCTCGATCAGAGACATGAACGGTCAGGTCATCCAGTAGGTCTTTAGTCCTCAGCGAATTAAGAAAGGGCATGACGAGAGTCATGCCCTTTCTTCTTTGGGAGCGGCAACTTCAGGCAGCTGTAACGCGGCGCGCAACCACCGCCAATACCTTTCGCCGCCTACCTCCGCAACGTCGCTGTGCCCTGCTCCATCGACGATGAGCAGCTCGCCCTTTTTTCTCGCTGCCTGGTACACTTCCTTTCCCATTCGTACGGGCACGATCCGATCGCGTGTCCCATGCGAGACGGAAACGGGAACATCGAGATCCGCGACGAGGTGCTCGGTGTCAAAATGGATGCGCGAGATGGCTCGCCAGGCCAGCACCACCGGAGGAGAGATGATCAACCTGGCCATGGCGCGAGCGGACGAAAACGGTGCCTGCAGCACCAGCGCGGCCGGTGGATGCATCTCAGCTAATTCAGCCGCGACGGCGCTGCCGAGCGAATGTCCGAAATAAGCAATGCGCTCGAGACCAACGCCAAATGCAATTCGTACATGATCGTACGCGGCGCGCGCATCCAGCTTGCTGCTCTCATAGCTTGGTGACCCGCCGAGGGACATGTACCCCCGATATTCTGCCAGGAAGACCGAGTAGCCGGTACGGCGCTCGACGGCTCGCGCCCAGTCCATTTGCCAGACGGCAAGATCAGCGTTCCCGTGAAAACAGATCAGCACTCCACGCGCGCTGCGCGGGTCTCCGATCAGGAACCCCAGCAATGGCTGGCCATCGATCGCGTCGTACGAGACTCGGCCGGCGAGCGGCGGCTCCCCGAGGAGTGGCGGGGGCTGGAAGAGGATCCGCTCCTGCTTGTACCAGAGCAGGGCAAGCGCGCCGAGAACCAAAGCGACGATGAACAGCGCTGCGGTCATGTACGCCTGGTGAGGGGGTTCCAACGGGTTTGCATGGCGGGCAATTTACGTCAATGCGAATTCCGGTAGAAACCTTTCGCCTCGATAACGGCTTGTTCGTCACGCTATCGGAGGATCATACCGCGCCCATCGTCGCGGTGAATCTCTGGTATCACGTGGGGTCCGCGAACGAAAAACCGGGCAGAACCGGGTTTGCGCATCTGTTCGAGCACATGCTCTTTCAGGGCTCGGCGCATGTCGCGTCGAACGAGCATTTCGAGATGATTCAACGTGCAGGTGGGACGCTCAACGGGTCGACCTGGCTCGAGCGCACGAACTATTTCGAGACGGTCCCGTCCAACGAGCTGGCTCTGGCACTCTGGCTGGAAGCGGATCGCATGGGTGACCTGTTGCCGGCCATGACGCAGGAGAAGCTCGATACCCAGCGGGACGTTGTAAAAAATGAGCGCAGGTGGTCCGTAGATAATCAGCCGTACGGCACGATGCTCGAGAAGCTCCAGGAGCTGGTGTTCCCACGCTCGCATCCATTCGAGCATTCGCTGATTGGATCGATGGAGGATCTGTCCGCAGCATCTCTCGATGACATAGCGCAGTTTTTCGTGACCTACTACACACCGGACAACGCAGTGCTGTCGATTGCCGGTGATTTCGATGCATCAGAAGCGCGCGCACTGATTGGTGAGTACTTCGGGCCGATTCCCAGGGGAAAGGGAAAGCCGCCGCTTCCACCGATGACCCTCCCGCCGGTTTTTGGCTCGCCGTTGCGTGAAGTGGTCGAGGATGATGTCAGTCTGCCGCGACTGTTTATGGCATTCCGGTCACCAGTTTTCGGGAGCGACCAGTATTACGCTGCGAGCATTGCGTCGGCGCTGCTGGGGATGAGGAAGGGCAGTCGGCTCCATCGTGCGCTGGTGAGAGAGAGACAGATTGCCGCCGATGCCGGTGCGTTCACGCTGGATCTGGCCAAGGGCACCGATCTGCTCGTAGTCGATGTGACAGCCAGGCCTGAAACTCCTGTCGCGCAGCTCGAAGAGGAAGTAGAGCGCGAGATCGATCTGCTGCACCGTGATGGCGTTTCGGAAGAAGAAGTGCGTCGAGCGCAGGCGCTCATCGAAACGGATCTGATCGCTTCACTACAGTCCGCTGGTGAACGCGCAGACAGATTGTCGATGTTCGCGACGTACTTCGGGCGCCCGGAGCTGATCAACGAGCAGGTTGATCGCTATCGGGCAGTCACCGCGAAGAAGGTGAACGAACTGGTCAAGGAGCGATTCGGGGAGGACAACCGGGCGAGTCTGATCTACGTCCCGCGTGAAGGCGTTGAAACAGAAAACCTGTTGGCTGCCGCGGTGGGCGCCGGATAATGGTGGCTACCCTTCGCCCGAAGTCGGGGCCAGCGCGGAGTTATAGGTTTCCGACATTCAGCGACGAGCGCCTTCCCAGCGGCCTCCGCCTTCTCACAGCGCCGGTGTCGAAGCTGCCGGTAGTTACGATGCTGGTGCTGGTCGATGCAGGATCGGCCAACGATCCGGCGGGGAAGGAAGGCGTGGCAGCGCTGACCGCAGGCTTGTTGCTCGAAGGCACGGCGCAGCTAAGCGGGGCGGAAATATCCGAGAAATTCGAGAAGCTGGGCACCTCCGCCGAATCCGGAGCTGACTGGGATAGCGCCTTCGTCAAACTCACCGCGCTCTCAGATCATCTCGAGGATGCAGCGACTCTACTCGGCCAGATCCTGCAGCGACCAGCTTTCCCGGAAAGGGAAGTCGAAAGACTCAAGGCAGAACGTCTCGCCGAAATTCTGCAGCTGGAGACTGAGCCGCGGGGCCTGGCAGACGAGAAATTCTCGGAATTTCTCTATTCACCGGATTCGCGGTACTCAAAGCCCGACGAAGGCAATTCAAAAACAGTAAGCGCGCTTTCCAGAACGGATGTCGAGAATTTTTTCAGGGCGAACTATCGCACCGGCTCGACGACAGTGATTCTGGCTGGGGACATCACGCCCGAGTCAGCACGCGCGCTGGTCGAGAAGGCATTCCAGAACTGGTCGCCGGGAACGGCGGAGAGTCAAAGACTGGTTGCAACTGCACGAACCAGTCAAAAAAGCTTCCACATCGTCGACAAACGGGATGCACCGCAATCGGAGCTGCGTGTCGGACATGTGGGCTTGCCGCGGAAGATTCCGGATTTCTTTCCGACACTCGTAATGAACGCGGTACTGGGCGGGCTTTTTGGATCGCGAATCAATCTTAATCTTCGAGAGGCGCACGGATATACATACGGCGCTTCCTCGTTTTATGATTGGCGGCGCGGCCCCGGTCCATTCGTAGTCTCGACCGCCGTCCAGAGCGATGTCACGGCGCCGGCGTTGCGCGAGATACTCCTGGAAATCGAGCGAATTCGCGTCAAACAGATTTCGGACGAGGAGTTGTCGTTGGCGAGAGACTATCTGGACGGAGTGTTTCCGATCAGATACGAGACAACCGCCGCAATTGCGTCCGCTTTGGCGACGCTGGTCATCTACGACCTGCCTGCGGATTACTATGACACCTATCGAAACAACATTCGGGGTGTTTCAGTAGCTGCCGTCCTCAAAGCCGCGCAGGCTCATCTCCACCCCGACCTGCTGCAGACAATCGTTGTGGGAGACGCCCGAGCGATCAAGGATTCAGTCGGCGAGCTCGGACTCGGCGACGTGCAGGTACACCACTCGTAGAGGTCGGTGAAAAAAGCAGCTGCGCCCGCGCCGGGCTGCGTCAAATCCGTCCGTGTCCACACCGGAAAGGTGATCTCGCTCGACGTCGATTCCGTGCGTTTTCCAGATGGCTCCATCGGCGAGCTGGAAATGATCAGACATCCGGGGGCCAGTGCGGTGGTTCCGTTTCTGAGCGATCCGCTCGGGGACGACCCGCAAATCCTTCTGATCCGCCAGTACAGATACGCGGCCGATGGCTACCTGTATGAGATCCCGGCGGGAAGGCTGAATCCGGGGGAAGATCCTCGCGATTGCGCGACGCGGGAGCTAAAGGAAGAGACTGGCTGCACAGCTGAGCAGTTGGACTACCTGCTGACGATGCTCACAACGCCCGGGTTCACCGATGAAAAAATTCATCTCTACATGGCAACCGGGCTGACGGCAGGTGAGACTAAGCATGAGGCGGATGAATTCCTCGATTTGCACCCGATGCCGCTCTCGAAGGCATTAGAGATGGTGCGAACTGGCGAGATCCAGGATGGAAAAACCGCCCTCGGTCTCCTCTTCACGGCGGGGTTTAGAGCAGGTCGTTAACCCTTTGAGCCAAATTGGCGTCTAATCATTTAAAGACGCTGACATGTCATGTAAATAGGACAGGATTGGCAGAATCTGGACAAGCTCTAGTCTAGGCTCAACCTGTCTAACTCATTCAGATATAAGCACTTAGCATCGGGCCCCATTGGGCATGACGTCTGCATTAGACACTAACAGAGAAAAGTTCCAGTAGAGATGTGCATGGCTGAGAGGCTAGTGCCGTCTCCTATATAAGGAGAGAAGAATGGCCGACATCGTCCGTAAGCATGCTGTATCGGTTGAAGGACAGACCGTCAGGGAACGCCTGCAGGCCATGGATGACTCAGCCGTCGTCACTGCCTTCCTAGGCGGAGAGGAGCGTGCCTTCTCGGAGCTGGTGACCCGGTATCAGACCAGGCTGCTGAACTTCATTTATCGGACAATCGGTGACCGCGAAAAAGCCGAGGATCTGGTACAGGAAGTCTTCATCCGCGTCTATCGTCACCTGCACCGCTTCGATCGCTCGAAAAAGTTCTCGACCTGGGTCTATACGATCGCGTCGAATCTGGCCAAGAACGAGCTACGGAACCGTTCGCGCAATCCGCTGGTTCTCTTTCAGACGGTCCAGAAGAACTTCCAGGACGAGGATCGCCCGCTCCAGTTCGAGGATACCACCTCACGTCCGGACGACATGTACCGGAAGCGTCACCTGAGGGAGATCGTCGAGGAGAGCGTGGCGAAACTGCCCGAGCACCACCGGAACGTGTTCATTCTCCGGGAGCTCGAAGGCAAGTCCTACGAGGAGATCGCCGAGATCACGGAGTGCAACCTGGGGACGGTCAAGTCCCGGCTCAATCGGGCAAGGAATTCGTTCGCGGAAATCATTGCACCATACGTAGATTAGGTTCGTCGGTTCGGGAACCGGCACCCCACTGGCGGGTACCTGTTTCCGAACCCTCAGCCTATCTCCATGGATTGTCGCGAGTTTTGTGATCAGCACCTTGCGTTCGTAGACGATACCCTTGCCGGTATCGAGCTTGTTCGCATGCAGCGGCATATCGCGGAATGTGAGAGTTGCGCGAATCACGATGCGAAGATCCGCCGGGCTCTCCTTCTCTTCAGAAACATCCCGTCCATAGAGCCGTCACGAGACTTTTCGAACAGGCTCGAGGCGCGTCTGAAGGAGTGCCAGACCGAACAGCTGGTGCATTCACAGCGCAATCTTCGGCTGGGTGCCTTCGCTGCCGCCCTCGCCAGCGCAATCATGCTCGGCTACATCAGCACCACGCTCTATAGCAACACCAGCGCGCCCCAGGACCTCGTCATGGCTCCTGTCGTGGCAACGATTCCTGACTCCGAGTTCATGGCGACGTCAGGCCCTGCCATCGTAACCTCGGTTTCAGCAGGGCTGAGCATTTGGCCGGCGGCAATGTTTGCCGAGCAGGTGCCGGTGCGTTTCGCCCACTCGCAGCTCGAGCTCACGAACTACACGCGGTAACACTCGACCGCATCAGCAGTCCCCCAGGCTGCCCCTATATTTCTGAGGATGTCGGCATCCTCCCTCAAGACCCTCCGAGATGCAATCAAGCGCCGCGCATTTGACGGCGCTTATTACATCATTGGAGAGGACGAATACCAAAAGGACGAGGCCGTTCGCCAGTTGATCGACTCGGCAGTCGATCCGGCATCGAGAGATTTCAATCTGGACGTCAGGCGCGCCAGCGAGCTCGATGCCGAGAGTCTGGCTGTGCTCCTCTCCACGCCACCGATGATGGCGGAACGAAGGGTAGTGGTTCTGCGCGATGTCAGTGGCCTGAGGAAAGATCCCCGAAAAGCCCTCGATCAGTATCTCCTGAAACCGGCAACCGATGTCGTGCTGGTGATGACCGAAAACGGGGGCGTCAAAAGCGATGACCTTCTGGCATCGGTGAGCACTCGGCTGCAACTCGACCCGCTCGCGGGCGACAAAGTCGCGAAATGGATAGCCCAGCACACGAGCAACGCCCTCGGACTTGTGATTACCGAACCGGCTGTCGAGCTCCTTCAGGCCGCGGTTGGGAATGATCTTCATCAACTAGCGGGTGAGCTCGATAAGCTGGCGAGCTTTGTCGAAGGACGAAGTCAGGAAATTGGCGAAGATGCGGTCGAAGCAGTGGTGGGAGTTCGTCGCGGAGAGACGCTGGCAGATCTCCTGGATGCGGTAGCCGATCGGAGCGTCACTCGCGCCATGGATCTAATTCCGCACATCCTCGCTCAGCCGAAAACAACGGCGGTCTCAGTCGTCATGGCTTTATCAACACAGATGCTCGCCATCTCGTGGGGCCGCGCCAAACTCGATGAGGGTCTTCCCAGAGCTCGGCTATCCCAGGAGTACTCCAATCTGTTACGGGAGACGAGGGCATTTACCGGCAGACCCTGGGGGTCGGCCGCCGCGGTCTGGACCCGCGCTGCTGAGCGCTGGTCCCGCGAATCACTCGATCGGGCAATGGATTTATTGCTCGAAACCGACGTTGCCCTCAAGGAGAGCAGGGTCTCATCTGAAGAACAATTGCTGGCTTCGCTCCTACTCAGCCTGTGCGCAGGCGACGTGAGGGCGGCGGCCTGAGTCATGGGAGAGAGCGTGATGTATAGATGGACAGTTCCGTTCACATTGCTGACGCTCTGTGCTGCGCCAATCGCGACAGCACAGGTGGCGACGCGGGCAACAGACCCGGTATTCGTCAGAGCGCAGGCAATGGTGAGCGATGGCAATGGCGCTGCCGGCCGGGCGCTGATCGACTCCGTAATAAAAGCAACACCACCAATGGCGCCTTTGTATCCGCAAGCGCTTTTCTGGCGTGCTTCACTGGCATCCAATGCAGCCGACGCCGAGAGTGACTACAAGCACATCGTCGTCGACTACCCGCTCGCGCCACAAGCTGCCGATGCGCTGCTTCGCCTGGCCCAATTGGAACTGGCGCGCGGGGACAAGGACGGAGCGCTTGCACATCTGCAGCGGATTCCGCGTGACTATCCCCGGAGCAAGTCGCTGGCGCGCGCCAGTTACTGGACAGCACGGGTGCTCTTCGAAAAGAACGACATCCCGCACGCATGCGCGGCAAACGAGAGCGCGCTGACGCAAGCGGATTCGACTGAAATAGAGCTGCGCAATCAAATCCAGTATCAGGGACAACGCTGCCCGCCACCGGCCAGTGTCGCAGCAGCTTCGTCGCCTGCTGCCTCGGCATCTGCGCCATCACCAGTATCTGCGCCGCCTGCCGCAACGAGCTCCGCTCCGGCGGTGGCGACTGCCCCACCAGTGACGACTGGCCAACCGGTGACGACAGCGAAAACAACCCCGGTCTCGTCCGCGGCTCCTGCGCCGGTCCAAGCCAAAGCAGAAACGGTGACGAAGGTGTCGGCTCAACCGCCTCGTCTTCAGCCGCCGGTCGAAGCAAATGATGTGAAGCCAAGCATTGTCGATCCTGCCAAGGCTGCGAAGATTCCTGCCGAAAAGCCGATAGCAGTTGAGAAATCAGCTCCCACAGCGGCAGCCCCCAGTCCCGCGGCGACGGCGACAAGCGGTTACTCTGTTCAGGTAGCGGCTTACAACCACAAGGCAGATGCCGACAAACTGGTGGCAACTCTGAAGGGCCGTGGATATGCCGCGCGGGTGGATGGGACGGTCACACCATTTCGGGTGAGAATCGGACGGTATGCCACAGAAAACGATGCCGAGGATGCGCTGAAAAAACTCAAGGCTAAGCACATGGACGGTTTTGTTGTGAAGGCACCGAAGTCGTGAGTCGAGCCGCATCGACGCCGTTGATGCAGCAGTATCGGGAGATCAAGTCGCGCCATCAGGACGCGATTCTGTTCTTCAGGATGGGTGATTTTTATGAAATGTTCTATGAAGACGCCGAAGTTGCATCGAGAACACTCGGACTGACACTGACTTCAAGAAACAACGGGGGCGCAAGCGAAGTCCCGTTGGCCGGAGTGCCGGTCAAGGCAGCGGGAGAATACCTGCGCCGGCTCGTGCAGCACGGATTCCGCGTCTCGATATGCGAGCAGACGGAAGATCCGAAATACGCCAAGGGCATCGTCAAACGAGAAGTGGTCGAGACCATTACTCCGGGTGCGGCCTTTTCCGACGATCTGCTCGACGGGACGCGCAATAACTATCTTTGTGCCCTGGCACACAATGGCAGCTCAGTCGGCATTGCGGCCACCGATTTATCGACGGGCGAGCTGAGACTGGCGCTGGTCGATGTCGGCGACCTCGAATCGGTGCTGTCGCGATTCACTCCGCGTGAGATAATTCTTCCGCGTGGCCAGAACCTCGGGCGCCTGATCAAGGGACCGGTCGGTGAAGAAGGGCCGATGGTGACCGAGCGTGAAGTCTGGGAGTTCGATGTAGAGCTCGCGCGCGACCAGCTCGTGAAGCGATTCGAGGTAAGCTCACTCGAAGCGTTTGGAATCGGGAGCGATGACAGCATCGCCGTGGGAGCAGCGGGAGCGTTGCTGCGCTATCTCAACGAGCTTCAACCGGCGGGTATGCCGCACCTGGCGCGTCCGAGAATTGACCGGCCCGGTGGATCAATGCCGCTCGACGAGATGACCCGCCGGAATCTCGAGCTGGTGGAGTCGATGCGCGGCGGCGAGACATCGGGTACGCTGCTTGGCGTACTGGATCGCACTCTGACGGCAATGGGCGCGCGTCTGATGCGCCAGTGGCTGCTGGCACCGCTCGTCAATCGCAGCGAAATCGAAGCGCGACTCGCGGCAGTAGATGCGCTCGGCGACACGATCATTCGGGCAGCGCTCCGTGAAGCACTCGACGGCGTTCGGGATATCGAGCGGCTATCGGGGAAAGCTGCAGCGGGCCGGGCCTCACCACGTGAGCTGCGCGCACTCGGAGATTCGATTGCGAGGCTCCCGTCAGTGGAATCGGCGATGACGCGAGCTCGCTCCGCCGCCGGCGGAGAGAAGACTGCATTCGCCAGGTATCAAGCTTCATGGGAAACGTGCCCGGACATCTGCGAGCAAATTCTACAGACGCTGGTGGACCGGCCGCCAATCGCAATCGGTGACGAAGCGAGCGTGCGAGAGGGAGTCGACAGCAAGCTCGACGAATGGCGCGCTCTGCGAGACGGTGGCAAGGATGGAATCGCCAGAATCCAGTCGGAGGAGCGTGCCCGTACCGGCATAAACTCGCTGAAGGTGGGCTACAACAAAATCTTCGGCTACTTCATCGAGGTTACGAACACCAACGCTCATCTCGTACCCGACGACTATCAGCGCCGGCAGACGCTGGCTGGCGCGGAGCGATATGTCACAAAATCGCTCAAGGAGTACGAGGAAAGAGTTCTCACCGCGGCGGAGCGAGTCGAAGAGCGTGAGCGGGAACTGTTCGAGGGGCTGCGCTCCAAAGTGGGCGCGGAGGTGGGTCGCCTGCAGGCGGTGTCACAGATCCTCGCCGAGCTCGACGTCCTGGCATCGCTGGCGGAGGCGGCCGCGAAAGAGGGATATGTTCGGCCGGAGCTGACCGATGACTTCTCGCTCGAGATCACCGCGGGACGCCACCCGGTTGTCGAGCGGATGATGCCCCGCGAGAAGTTCATACCGAATGACGTATCCCTCAGTGAAGATGCGCGCATGATCATTCTGACCGGCCCCAACATGGCAGGTAAGTCGACCGTTCTGCGTCAGGTCGGGTTGATTGTGCTGATGGCGCAGGTGGGCAGCTTCGTCCCGGCGGGGAAGGCGCGAATCGGCATCGTCGACAGGCTGTTCACGAGAGTCGGCGCCAGCGACAACCTCGTGCGCGGCCAATCGACGTTCATGGTGGAGATGTCGGAGACGAGCGCGATTCTGCACACCGCCACCAAACGGAGTCTGGTGCTGCTCGACGAAATTGGTCGGGGTACATCGACCTACGACGGAATATCCATCGCGTGGTCGGTGAGTGAGCACCTCCACAGCTCCGTGCAGTGCAAGACGATCTTCGCCACGCACTACCATGAGCTGACACAGCTCGCCGATAGCTTAGTAGCAGTTAGAAACTATAATGTACAGGTACGGGAAGTCGGCGATCAGGTTCTTTTCCTGCATCGGCTGCAGCCGGGAGGAGCCGACAGATCGTACGGAATCGAAGTGGGGCGGCTGGCCGGCCTCCCCGCCGCGGTGCTGACGCGGGCCAAAGAGCTGCTCAGACTGCTCGAAGCGGAACAGATCGTGCCGCGGTCAGGACGCACCTCGGCGCCCCCAGCGAACGCGGGCGATCAACTGGCTCTATTCGGTTTGATGACCCATCCCGTCGTTCAACAACTGAGAACCCTCGACCCGAATAAGATGACGCCAATTCAGGCGCTCGAAATGCTGGCGAGGCTCGTCGACGACGTGAAGCGAGAGGAGAGCAAGGCTTGAGCGCGTATAGCGGATCGAAGTGCGTCCTCATTCTTCTGCTTGTGTTTGGGGCCGCCTGCAAAAAGGGAGAAGGATCGAATCTGCCGTTCCAGACCGTGGGCAGACAGCCGGACGTCCCGCCGGTGATGCTCAACAAGGAGCTGCCGTTCCGCTATCCTCCCGCGCTTTATGCTCAAAAGGTTCAGGGTAACGTCACGCTTCGCATCTACATCGACAGCAATGGCGCCATAGTCGCGGATTCGACGCGAATTGCCGAGACCTCCGGTTTCACCGCGCTGGATTCAGCGGCAATGAAAGGCTCGCGCGATCTGAAATTCGAGCCGGCGAGAACGGTGGGCCAACCGGTGCCGGTCTCGATTCTCCTGCCGGTCTATTTCAGGCATCCTGATGCACCGCCGTTGGCGGGCGACTCGATCATCCTGCGCGATTCGGCGACGACGGCCAGCACCACGTCCAAGACCGTCGATACAGCCGTGACAGCTGCCGCGAAGGTGGAGCCCGCAAAGCCGCCGGCAGCAAAGAAACCGGCAACCAAAGCCACGACCCGGCGCAAGTCGACACGCTGATGAAGCACGAAAGAAACCGCGAGCCGTACGACAACGTCCTCGACACGATCGGGTGGACGCCGCTGATACGACTCAACCAGGTCACTCGCGGAATTCGCACTCCAGTCTACGCGAAGGCGGAGATCTTCAATCCGGGCGGTTCGGTCAAGGATCGAATCGGGTTGCCGATCATCGAGCGCGCCGAGCGTGAAGGCAAACTGAAACCGGGTGGGACAGTAGTCGAAGGAACGAGCGGAAATACCGGCGTCGGCCTGGCGATCGCCGCGGCACTGCGCGGCTACAAGTGCATCTTCACGATGCCGGACAAGATGTCGCAGGAGAAAGTTCGTCTGCTCAAGGCATTCGGCGCGGAGGTGATCGTCACTCCGACCGCCGTTCCGCCGGACCATCCGGACAATTACGTCATGATGGCGAAGCGGATCGCCAAGGAAACGCCAAATGCCATCCTCGCCGATCAGTTCTACAACGAAGCAAATCCCGATGCGCACTACGCCACGACGGGACCCGAGTTGTGGGAGCAGACGAACGGCAAAATCTCCCACTTCGTTGGCTCGGCGGGCACCGGTGGAACGCTTACCGGCGTTGGCCGATATCTGAAGGAGCGCAACAAGAAGGTGCGTGTGATTGCCGGCGACCCCGCCGGCTCGATACTGGCCGAGTACTGGCGCAGCAAAGGCAAGAACAAGATCGAGGGGACGCCCTACAAGGTCGAAGGGATCGGGCAGGACAAGCTCCCCGGCACGCTCGACATGGATGTCATCGACGAGTTCTACACGGTCAGCGACAAGGAGTCGTTCGCGATGGCGAGGCGGCTCACCCGTGAGGAAGGTCTGTTCGTCGGTGGATCGTCCGGACTGATCACTTCGGTGGCGCTGAAGATCGCGCGCGAGCTCGACGATCCGAACGCGATGGTAGTGACGATCCTTTGCGACACCGGGGAGCGCTATCTATCGAAGCTTTACAACGACGAGTGGATGCGCGAGAACCAGATGCTGGACGCTCCGCGAATCGCACTGCACAGCGTGCTGGGAAGGAAAAATGGCGGTGCCCCGGCGGTCGTGAGCGTCGCTCCCGGTGCCACCGTTCGCCAGGCGATCGGACTGATGTCGCTCCACGATGTGTCGCAGCTGCCGGTAATGGACGGCGCCAACTGCGTCGGATCCGTCAGCGACTGGTCGCTGTCGCAGAAGAGTCTCGAGAATCCGAAACTACTCGATACCACAGTCAGCGAGATAATGGACTCGCCGTTCCCAATGGTAGCGTCCGACCAGCCGGTCGACAGTGTAGTGAAGCTGCTGTCCAAGGCGAATCCCGCGGTGCTGGTGCAGGAGCACGGGGTCGTTCAGGGAATCGTCACCCGGTCTGACATGCTGCATTTCATGATGTCCAGATAACCAGGAAAAACAGCCGAATGAAGATTACGGTACTCATGGGTGGGACATCCTCTGAGCGGAACGTCTCGCTCGCGTCGGGGATCAGAATCGTCCAGGCGTTGCGGGGCAAGGGTCACGATGTGACTCCGATGGATCCGGCGCGCGGTGTCATCGGTGCCGCAGAGGAGAGAGAGCTGAGCACCGGCAAGGTCGGCGCCGAGCCGCCGTCGCTGGAAGCGCTCTCCAAGTTCGCGGAGGGGACGTTCCTTTCCAATCTCATCGCCATGAAGGAAATCAAGGGCGCCGATGTCGTCTTTCTCGCTCTGCATGGCGGTCAGGGAGAGGATGGAACGCTGCAGGCCTTGCTCGACATGGCGCACGTGAAGTACACAGGCAGCGGACACCTCTCGAGCGCGCTGGCGATGGACAAGGATCTTTCCAAGAAGCTTTTCCGTATGGAGGATGTGAAGACAGCGGATTGGCTGATGGCGCCGGCAACGACGGAACAAGTCGAAGGGATCCTCGGACTTCCGGTGATCGTGAAACCGTCGAAGCAGGGGTCTACCGTTGGCCTGTCTCTCGTCAAGAAACGGGAAGATCTGGCGCCGGCAATCGCGGAAGCGAGCAAGTACGACGACGAGGTGATGGTCGAGCAGTTCATTCCCGGCCGCGAGCTGACGGTGGGCATACTCGGCGACGTCGCGCTACCAGTAGGTGAGATCTTCCCGAAGCACGAGATCTACGATTACGAGTGCAAATACACGGCGGGGATGGCGTCGGAGGAATTTCCGGCGAAGCTGTCCAAGGAAGCGACGGAGAAGGTCCAGCAACAGGCTCTGCTGGCATTCAAGGCGTTGAAGCTTCGCGGATACGCCCGAATAGATTTCCGGCTCACGACCGAGGGCGAATTCTACTGCCTCGAGGCCAATACGTTGCCCGGAATGACCGAGCTCAGTCTGATACCACAGGGGGCCGCCGCGATGGGAATCGGGTTCCCTGAACTATGCGAGCGAATCGTAAGGCTCGCTCTCGGATAGGGTCCGGAACCCCGGGTCGGCCGCTGGGTTTTAGGATGTAGTCTCTTAGTCGCAGGTCTCCATGAGCGAGCTGTACGAACCACCCCAATCACCGCGAATGACGCGCGCTGTTCAGTGGATTCTCGCACTGAACATCGGGGTGTATTTCCTACAGCTGACGCTCTTCGGGTCGGATGCGGTCTATTCCGCGCTCGCTCTCGACCCCGCCCGATTCCCGTCCGCCTGGTGGACGGTTGGCACCTACATGTTCGTGCATGCGTGGCTGGCCCACCTCGCATTCAACATGTTCACGCTATGGATGTTCGGTCCCCGGCTCGAGCAGGAATGGGGCACCCGAAGCTTCGTCCAGTTCTATCTGTGGTGTGGCCTGGGCGGCGCGATCGCCCATCTGGCGCTGGCGCAGCACTCGGCGGTAATCGGAGCGTCGGGCGCGATCAGTGGTGTGCTCGTCGCTTATGCGCTGCGCTGGCCCGACGAAGAAGTCTATCTGTTCGGCGTGATTCCAATGAAGTCGCGATGGCTGGTGGCGGCATTGCTGGCAATGAACGTCATCTTCGCGCTGTCGCCGAGCTCGCGCATCGACTGGACGGCGCACGTCGGCGGAATGGCATTCGGCTGGATCTTTCTCAAGGTCTATGCGGTGGGCGGACTCACTCGCGTGAAGGGCTGGGTGTCGTCGGTGCCGGATGAATCGGAAGACATGCCGCGCGCGGTGCCGCGGAATCGCGGGCCGATGCGCGAGCGCGGGGGAAACGTGGACGAAGTCGTGGAGCGGAGCAACGCCGTCGTTCTTCGGGAGAGGAAGCCACTGCAGCACATCCCGAAGCAGGAAACGCCGAAGGAGTACGCGGCAAAAGTGAACCAGCTGCTCGACAAGATCTCGCAACACGGAATCGGCAGCCTGAGCCGAGAGGAAAGGCGGATTCTCGAAGAGATGTCGCGCAAGTTGAGGGATCAGTAGACGGATTGATCCCCGGTAGTTGGTGGTGCATCGTTCGGGGATGCCCAGGCCAGAGTTGCTGGAAACCTTCGAAAATCCGTATGCAGACCGTGACTACGAGATCCACATGGACTGCTCGGAGTTCACTTCACTTTGTCCACTCGGTGGAATCGAGACGGACGCGTCGGAGCTCGAGCTGCTCAAGGGCGGCGCGCCTGATTTCGGCACCATGCGAATCACATACGTCCCGTCCGCCAAATGCATCGAGCTGAAGAGTCTGAAGCTCTATCTGTGGAGCTTCCGGAACGATGGGATCTTCTACGAGCGCGCAGTCAATCGAATCCTGGATGATCTGGTGGCATGCTCGTCACCGAAGTGGATGCGCGTGGTCGGTGATTTCAATGTCCGTGGAGGCGTAAAGTCGGTAATCACCGTGGTCCACGGGAAAAACCCATCATAAGACAGTCATTGCCGCCGGTTGATTAAGGGGACCGGCGCGTTTTAATTGTTGGTCCGGACGCAATGTCCGGTGACGGCTAGGTAGCTCAGTTGGTAGAGCAGCGGACTGAAAATCCGCGTGTCGGCGGTTCGATTCCGTCCCTAGCCATGAGTGTCGCGGCGAAACGAAACAAAAAAAACGGCAGCCCTCAGGCTGCCGTTTTTTATTGCTCGCTGTTTACTGAGACGCGCCGAGCATTGAAGCAATTCCGCTGACGAGCGTTGCCTCACGCTCGACGGCGGCAGCAGCGCGGGCGATCTCGCGATCGACGTCCTGCCATTGTCCCTGCTCGATCGCTTCCCGCACGCCGGGAATAGTCTTCACCCCGTAGCCGGTGTAGAAACCTGGCGCGTAAAGCATGTGCACGTACCACGGTCTGTTCCTGAGGCCATCGGTGGAAGTCAGTGCTCGCTCTGCCTGAAGCAGGCGCTCGTTTACACTCTTCGCAGTGGCGAGGCGGCCACTGTTGACGGCCGCGGTGTAGGCGCTCTCGTAGCGGGACGCTGCCCGGGTCAGTGAATCGAGGGCGTTGAGCAAGGGCGCGAAGTTGAGCTGAGGTGCCGGCTGCTGCCGACTGGGCGCGGTGACTGGGTCACGCGGGTCGCTGGTGAACTTGAAGAGACCTTCGTCGATCTGGCGATTGCGCTCGGTGATCTGTTCCGCGCGGCGGTCACGCAGCGATTGAAGATCCTTGACGTAAGTCTGGACGGTCTCGGACAGGTTGGTAAATGCGAATGGCAGCAGGTCGGCGTTGGCCAATCGCAGAACGGAAATTCCGGCGGCCTGTGCCAGAGCCTTGCCGTAGACGAACGACGAATCGCTGAAATGCATGAACCAGTAGAAATCATCGTATATCGAATGATAGATCCCACCGTCGTCCTCGCCCTCGTAGCCAAGGTTGAGGGATGGAACGCCGAGGTGGTCGAGGAACGACGAATAGTCGGATCCAGAGCCGAGCGCGCCGATGCGGAGATCGTCGCGATCGCGGGCATCCCGGCGGGCCTCCGGCGTTCCGGTGAGAATCCGTGAAGCCTGGATTCGCTTCCACGAGCTGACTCCAGACTCCGGATCCGGGACATCAGTGGCAACACCGTTGATGAATTTCTCGAGGGAATGAGACCCCTGGATGTCGAGGTAGCCTCGGGCGTTGGTGTCGCTGTTCAAATAAGCGACGGCGTGGGCTTTCAGCTGGTCAGCGTGCGCCTCGACCCACTCGGTTGATCCGAGCAGTCCCGGCTCTTCACCGTCCCAGGCGGCATAGATGATGGTGCGCTTTGGACGCCAACCTTGTTTGTAGAGCGTACCGAGGGCGCGCGCTTCCTCGAGCTCCGCCACCAGTCCGGAGATCGGATCCTGCGCGCCGTTCACCCAAGCGTCGTGGTGATTGCCGCGAATGATCCACTGATCTGCTTCGGTGGTGCCGGGCAGGCGAGCGATCACGTCGTAGAGAGTCTTCAGGCTCCACTCGGATTTGACCTTGAGATGAACGCGCGCGGGCCCGACGCCGAGACGATAGGTGACGGGCAGTCCACCACGCCACGCGTTCGGGGCGAGCGGGCCGCCGAGCGCGGCGAGGAGCGGCTGGGCATCGCCGTAGGAAATCGGCAGTACCGGAATCTTCGTAATGGTTGGTGCTTCGGCGACGGACAACCGCTTCACCGATTTTGTCGCGCCCACTCCAGGAGTGAGCGGATCGCCGGGGTAGGTCGGCATGTCGGCGACCGATCCGCGTTGAACTCCCTGAGCGGGACGCATCGGGCCATTGGGGAAGACGTCTCCGCCGGCGTATCCATCATCGCGCGGATCCGAGTAGATCAGGCAACCAATGGCGCCGTGCTCGGCGGCTACTTTCGGTTTGATTCCGCGCCACGATCCGCCGTACTTCGCGATGACGATCGCACCTTTTACGGAGATGCCTCGCTGCTCGAGCTCTTCGTAGTCGGCGGGGATTCCGTAATTGACGAAGACGAGAGGACCGGTGACATCACCGTCAACGGAGTAAGCGTTGTAGGAAGGAAGCTGCTCGGCTTGTTGGTCAGAAGTGGGATCGATGGAAAGTGCGGCCTCCTGCAGCTTCGCCTTGTAAGTGGTCGGAGCAATCATCTCGACAACGCGCTCGACCGGAGTGGGGAAAAGAACATCGAAGTTCTCGATTTGCGCGTCCCAACCGTATGACTTGAACTGCTCGAGGATCCACTCGGCGTTCTCCTTGTCGTATGGCGAGCCAACGTGATGCGGCCTGGCGCTGAGCCGGCGCATTGCTTCCCGCATGTGTCCCGGGTCGGGCATGGACTTGAAGCGCGCCTCGAGGTCGCGCTGGGCCTGCATCGATTGCGGAAAGAAGCCGCGGATCGGAGGGTCGGCGGCGGGGGCGAGAGCGAGAAGGAGAAGCGGGGAGAGAATGGCGCGCATGGGGCGGGAAGCGGGAAGGGGGAAGCGGGAAGCGGTGAGGGCAAAACGTAATCGTTGGGGCACGAACCGCCAGCGCGAACCGGCGCGACGAAACCTGGTCGACAAAAAAAGACGCTGATTGGATATCAGCGTCTTTGGTGACTCAGGCTTTTTGGATTTCGGCGGTCAGGCGTGTTTGATCTTTCGGTCGCGTCGAGGGGACGCGGGTTCGGCGGTGCCGGCGTCGTTGTCGAGAGGAATCCAGCGCTCGGCCCAACTTCCAATTTCGCGGAGCGCATCCTGAAGCTCACGACCTTTCCGGGTGAGCTCGTACTCCACGCGCACCGGTGTTTCGGGAACGACAGCGCGGAGGACGAGGCCTTCGGCTTCGAGTGAACGAAGCCTCTCCGACAGCATCCGGTCAGTTATTTCCGGGACCGCCGCCTTGATAGCAGCAATCAGTCCGAAGGATCTGACCGTATTGTCGCCCGGTACTTATTCAGGAAAGATCGTGATTGCCGGAGCGCCGCAGGGGCAACAACAAGTCAATGTTACTCTTATCGTCTCCGCCCCGGCCTCGGCAGGCAACCAAGCCAGTCTACTAACGGTCAGCACCAACACTTTAAGCTTTTCGCAGCTGCCTGGCGGTGCTCCGCCACCGGCGGCGGTTGTCGCTGTCTCCAGTACTAACGCCCCGCTGGCGTTCAC
>Ga0207648_10002822_pt1 | contig 18428 bp, 11 predicted proteins | sample KBSMisM32_FD_184310 | JGI IMG/M metagenome (GOLD analysis project Ga0207648, IMG submission 184310) | Miscanthus rhizosphere microbial communities from Kellogg Biological Station, Michigan, USA - KBS Miscanthus M3-2 (SPAdes) (version 2) | ecosystem: Host-associated > Plants > Roots >...
TATCCAAATGAACTGGTGAAAGATGGCGATACAATAAAAATCGCCGGACTGAACTTTAATGTGCATGACATTGGCTCAGGTGGCGATTGTGACGCTAATTCTTTCTGGCTGCTGGACGATGATAATAAGGCTGCCTTTATTGGCGATTTTATTTACAATAACAACCATACCTATATGAACGATGGTAGTATACTGCGCTGGCTGGCCAATCTTGAAAGATATACCCCTCTACTTAAAGATTTTAAGACGTATTATGTTGGTCATGGATCTTCTTGTGATTTTGCATCACTTGCAAAACAGAAAGAGTATTTTCTTACATATTGTAGTAATGTGCTGAAAGCAACGGGTGGTACGGGTATATTTAATGATGAAAGCAGGAAATCATTTGAGCAAACAATGCTAACAGCATTTCCGGATTATGGCTGCCAGTTCATGGTTTCACTTTCCGCTGACCGGGTTGGAAAAGAATTGATGAGTCTTTCACATTAAATTCTAATCTGCCTGAACCGATAATTTATGGTGAAATATATTGCAGGGATCCCATTTAGCTTTCACAGTCTGTAAACGAGGATAATTACCCTGGTAATAGAATTCATACCAGGGTACTCCGGATTTATTCCACACCGGATCAGCTAAATCATTATCAGGATGGGCAATTATGCAGCCACCTGTCTGGTTACCCGGAACCGGTACTCCACCTGTTTTTTTATACAAATCACTATAGCAGTTACGCACCCATTCCACAGACTTAGACTCATCTTTGGGATCCATCCATCCGGCCGCACAGGCAGTGCCCATAATTGCTCCCCTTTGAGCTGATGCTGTTACATCTGATTTAATAGTATTGACTTTTCCTCCATAGGTTGCAATTCCGATGAAACCACCAATTTTATCGTTCGTCAGATATTCATACATCGTATCTATCTGCTGATGTGAATATGGCTGAAGCAAAAATGCATCCTTCGGTTTGAATGCTACCTTAGGTCCGGAGAAAACATCTGGAAATGGATTAAGTGCAAACTCCAACCAGCTCATTTTTTTTCTATTGATGCTAACTGATACCTTATGATCTTTCTGGATCAACTCGATAAATTCTTCTGCAAGGCCTTCCGTAGGTTCTGTCAGAAGCCCTTTTAACTGGATCTTACCCATCATTTTCCAATAAAGGTGCAATGTTGCATATAGATTGCAACCTTTACTACCTGGCGCACTGTTATGGTAGCACCAGGTTGAATAATTATCAACCAATTGCCTGAACTTGTTTTCATCAAAATCTTGCCATTGCCACTCCAGTTCTATTGTTTCAATGCCGGGAGGCGACTTGGGTAATAAGTCGGAAGGATTATTATTCCCGGCATTTTCATTACGAAACCAGTAGCGCGTCACCACTCCAAAATTCCCTGCACCCCCACCTGTATGTGCCCACCATAATTCGCGATTTTTATCAGAGGCCTCACGTGTTGCTATTATTTTCTCTACTCTTCGATCCTTATTTATACATAAAATTTCTATTGCATAGAGGTAATCAACACCCATTCCATGCTGCCGGCATAAAAAGCCAAATGCACCCCCTGGAATATGTCCTCCAACTCCAACTGCCGGATGCTCCCCGCATGGTAACACTATTCCCCATTGCCTGTCCAATGTCTCATACAGTTCGCCCAAAGTATTTCCTGATTTGACTTCAATTGCATTCATTGTTTCATCATAGCGTATGCCTTTCATGGCAGAAATATCTATAATGAGCTGAATCTCCGGATTACTGACAAAATTCTCAAGACAATGACCGCCACAACGGATTGCGATACGGAATTCTTTATCAACTGCGTATTGTAAAGCGATAATAAGATCTTCTGTTGTTGCTACAGGAATAATCTCTGAAGGTTTTCCACTGTATCTGAGGTTAACTCCCCGGTTATTCCAAACTTCATATTCTGGTTTATCAGGTGTAACAATCGATAATTTCATAGTTAGATTAATTTTACGAGATATTTTATTAATGCATTGCCCTGTCCATAAAATCCAATAAGGGCTTCAATGTCTCAAAAGCATTAATAGTTTTCTTTAAAAGATTTTTTGAGGTCAGGTCCGAATCTTTTATATCAATTATTGCAATAAAACTTTTAAGCTTTAGGTATTCTGCAGCAGGATTGTTGGGTTCATAGCCCTTTGGAACACGACTAAGTTTGTACTCCGCATCATCCGAAAGGTCGCCATACACTGCTTTGAATTTTCTTGATCCTATAATGCTTTTGAATTCTTTAAAATTATAATCAACCTCCTGTCTTATCTTCCTCAAAAACTCAGGTTCCGGCATCCAAATACCTCCACCACAAAAAGCCTGCCCGGGTTGTAAATGAAAATAATAGCCACCGGTGGCTGTAGCCTGTTTTCCCCCCTTATTAATAGAAGCCCCCAAATTTGTTTTGTATGGTGTCTTATCCTTGCTGAACCGGATATCACGGTTGATACGGAACATACAATCCTTTGCAACAAGGTGCCTGATATTACTGTCTTTCTTTCCATAAGTATCTATTACTTTTTGGATGAAAGCTCCAAAGTCGGCACGTGCTGCCTCATACTGCGGACGGTGCGCATCAAACCAGGGCTTATTATTATTCTTTTTCAGGTCTTTTAAAAACTTGAGTGTTGATTGCTGTATCATATTGGTTAATGATTGCTAAAATATTCTTTGGTGGCAAAATTGCCATTTTTAATCAGGTTTGTAATCTCTGCCTTTGATAATTTTCGTATGCGGGGTGCAATTTCCGCATCGGCGATGGAAACGGTGCGCTTCCAGTCGTCTGTGGATAATGATTGACGATTGAGATTTTCAATCATCATATTGTAAAAGGCTGCGGTGTATTCTTTAAGACTGGTAACCGGCATGTTTACCAGCTCTCCTTCCTTTTTATCACTCTCAATCTGTCTTTCGTTATCGATACGAAATCCAAGTGTGGCCATATTGGCCACAAATTCCTTGCGACTGTTCCGTGTATAGGCACTGTCAAAAATATGAATAGGAAAATTGCCGGTTAATCCGCCATCTACCATAATATCCAGGCCCTGTGTGGTGACCGGCCGCCTGATCAAATTTCCCACTGAATCAATAAAAGGTGCTTCAAAATATAGAGGAATGCTCATGGAGACCCTCACCGCATCTTTGACTTTCATGCGCGGATAATTAAGCCTGGAGAGGATAAGCAATTTTTGCTGATTCAGAACGGTAGCAGTTACATAAAGGTCTTTAAATCCTTTTGCATACAATTCTTCAAAAGTAATGTTCTCATTACCCGTTTTTTCCCGGATGATCTTTTCCAGCCAACGATTCAATCGCTCACCCCTGTACCACCCATAGTATTTTTTCATCCGATAGATGCCACCAGCAAAAAAGTACCGGCCATCATTGAATTTTTTGAAATTAGTAGCGTAGAGTAATTGAGCAATTTCATCGGATGTATATCCTAAAGAAATACACAAAGCAGTAACTGCGCCGGCAGATGTGCCACCTACTTTTTCAATGCCTGCTATTAATTTTCTGTTCTCCAATTCCTTAATAGCGCCGCAATAAGCAATGCCGCGCAGTCCGGCCCCTTCAAATACAAGATTTTTTATTCCGCTTTCCTGTGCGGTAACGAGGCTATACAAAAACAATAAAATAATAAGGATGGAGGCGTTTTTCTTAACCACTTCTTATTTACCAATAATTTTCAAAAACTCTGCTTCAGTTATGATCTTGACCGTATTGATCTTCTTTGCCTTTTCCAGTTTACTTCCAGCATCTTCTCCTACCACCAGGTAACTTAGCTTGGCACTTACACCACTCACCAGCTTGCCGCCATTGTCTTCTACCATGGCCTCGGCATCACTTCTTTTTAATGTTGGCAGCGTACCGGTGAATAAGAAAGTAAGTCCTTCCAGGTTTCCGCCGGAAGCAAGCTCTTTCTTTGGATTCTTCAATTGCAGACCCAATGATTCCAGTTCTTTCAGCATATCCACATTCTGTTTGGTGCTGAAGAAATGATGAACGCTTCCAGCTACCTTGGGACCAATATCTTCCAGGTTTGTCAGGTCTTCCAGTGAAAATTTTGTGAGTTCAAGCAAATGATTCACTTCATGCGCCAGTGTTTTTGCTGTAGTCTCACCTACAAAACGAATACCCAGGCCAAATATGAGTCGATGTAAAGGCTGCGTTTTTGATTTCTCAATAGCTTCCTGCAATTTCTCGATAGACCGTTCTCCAAATCCTTCCATCTCGCCGATCTTCTTAAAATTCAATTTGAAAATGCCGGGTATATCTTTCAATAAACCCAGTTCATAGAACTTTCGAATATTAGCTTCGCCAAATCCACGAATGTCCATGGCATCCTTGCTTACAAAATGGATGATCCTTTCTACCACCTGTGCCGGGCATTCTATATTAATACAACGCCAGGCCGCTTCTCCTTCTTCTTTGAATAGTTTGCTCTTACAGACCGGGCAATTTTTAGGGAATGCAATTTTTGTTTCTTTACCGGTCCGCAGCTCAGCGAGCGACTTAACTATATAGGGTATTACATCACCAGCCCTCTCTACCAATACCGAATCACCGATCTTCAAATCTTTTTCTCTTATCACATCCTCATTAAATAATGATATGCTTGAAACAGTAACGCCTCCAATCCCTACCGGCTGGATCTTTGCTACCGGCGTAATTGATCCGGTGCGACCGACCTGGAATTCCACATTCAATAATTTACTGGTAGCCTGCCTGGCTTTGAATTTAAAGGCAATGGCCCATCGGGGGTGATGACTGGTCATGCCCAATTTTTCCTGCAGTTCTACATTATTTATCTTGATCACCATGCCATCGATCTCATAACCAAGATCATCCCGTTTTACCTCGTATTCTGCGCAAAACTTAATAACGGCTTCTATTCCTTTACAGATCTTTTTTTCCTTCTGTGGACTGCGAAACCCGAGATCCCAGAGCATTTGCAATGAACCAGAGTGGGTTTGTAATTCATCCGGCGCTTTCTTTTTAGGTAATAGTGTAAAATCACTGATATTATATATAAAAGCCTCGAGATTTCTTTTCCTGACTTCAGTAGGATCTTTAATACGCATGGTACCTGAAGCTGCATTCCTTGGATTGGCTAATGGCGCCAGACCCTGCTCTACCAATTGTTCATTATACTTCGCGAAATTGGTTTTATTGATCAATACCTCACCACGGACTTCTATCTGTTGGATACCATAATTTGAAAACTTTGCAGATAGCGGCAGAGAACGTATCTGCCTGATATTAGTGGTTACATCATCCCCTTCCACTCCATTTCCTCTTGTTGCACCACGCACCAGCAGGTCATTTTCGTAGATCAGGGATAAACTACCTCCGTCAAATTTTGGTTCAACGCAATATTCAATGGTTTTTACTCCTGTGGCCTCACGGGCTTTCCGATCAAAGTCGATCAGGTCATCACTGTTATAAGAGTTGTCCAATGAAAGCATGGGCACCAGGTGTTGAACCGTTGGGAATTCCTTTGTTAGTCCTTTGGCCACCCGCTGGGTAGGAGAGTCCTGTGTAATTATTTTAGGATTCTCGGTTTCCAGTTTTTCCAATTCCTTATATAAGGTATCATATTCAAAATCTGAAACAAGAGGTTCATTCAATATATAATACCTGTGCTCGTGAAAGCGTAAAACATTACGCAGTTCTTCTACATTTTTAACAGCAGGCTTTTCTTTGGCTTTCAAAAACGCAAGCGTTTGTTTTTGAAGTTGCTGTGTTGCTTCTTTAGAATACATTATCTATAATCTTTACGCCATAAAGTTAGGGCCATGCAATCAAACAGAAATTTTATCCGGAAATAATAATGTGTTGTAAGTACATATTATGTATCTTCGATCCCTGGCTTGCGAAAAATTCTGTTTTATGACCAAACGATTGCTGTTTCTGCTTACTGCCATCTCCTGCTTTTCCTTCAGCCTGCATTCCCAGTTATTGACATGGACGCCTGATTTTGCCAAAGTCAGTGATAATATCACTATTACCGTTGATGCTACAAAGGGAAACCAGGGCCTGAATAATTACGCGAATACCGGTGATGTGTATGTTCATATTGGTGTGATCACTAATTTAAGTACCAATACAGACGACTGGAAACATGTTCCTTTTCAATGGGCCACCACTCCCGCTGCAGCAAAGGCCACTTCGCTGGGTAATAATAAATACAGCTTCACCATCAATAATATCAGTACTTTTTTTCCGCTGGATGCCGGTGAAACCATTCAGAAGATCGCGATACTATTCCGTAATGGGAGCGGATCTCAGGCCCAGCGGAATGCAGACGGAAGTAATATGTATGTACCCATCTATACTTCTGATCTTGCCATCCGGATCACCGTTCCTCCTTTCCAGCCAAAATACATTCCCGAGCCGGAACCAATTGTAAAGAATGTTGGAGATAATATTTCACTAACTGCAGTGTCTAACCAGGCAACAACCCTGAATCTATATCTTAATGGTTCCCTGATCCAGACAGCTTCATCTGCCACTACCATTTCCGCTAACCCTGCCTTATCTACTGCCGGAAGCAAAACTATTATTGCAGAGGCAACAGATGGAACCAATACAAAGAAAGATTCTGTCAAATTTTATATTCCTGCCACCATCAATGTGAGTGCTCTTCCTGCCGGCGTGAAGGATGGTATCAATTACATGGCAGGAAATACATCGGCAGTTCTTGTTTTGTATGCTCCTGGCAAAATGAGGGTATCAGTAATTGGAGAATTTACAGGCAGCAGCTGGCAGGAGCAACCTGCTTTCCAGATGAATAAAACTCCGGATGGAAATTACTGGTGGATCCAACTAAATGGGTTGACTCCGGGAACGGAATATGCTTTTCAGTACCTGGTAGATGGCAGTCTGAAAATTGCGGATCCCTATACAGAGAAAATTCTGGATCCCTCCAATGATGGGGCTATCACCAATGATGTTTATCCCGGGTTAAAACAATACCCTTCCGGCCAATCGGGCAATGTAAGCGTTTTGCAAACCAATGCCCCTCAATATACGTGGCGCAACAATACTTTCACAGGCAAGAATAAGAAGGACCTGATCATTTATGAATTATTGATGCGTGATTTTACAGATGCGCATAACTGGCAAACACTGATCGATACACTCGGATATATACAGCGATTGGGTGTGAATGCAATTGAATTATTGCCACTCACTGAATTTGAAGGAAATGATAGCTGGGGATATAATCCTTCTTTCTCATTTGCTCCTGATAAATATTATGGAACAAAGAACAAATTGAAAGAATTCATTGATTCCTGCCATAGTCGCAACCTGTCTGTGATCATGGATGTAGTTCCCAACCATGTTTACAATCAGTCTCCATTGGCTCAATTGTATTGGGATGGGTCTTTGAACAGGCCTGCATCCAATAATCCATGGCTGAATCCGGTACAACCGCATGCGTTTGGATTTGGGAATGATTTTAACCATGAAAGCAATGCAACCAAATATTTTTGGCATCGTGTATTTGATTTCTGGTTGCGGGAATACAAAATGGATGGGTTCCGAATGGACTTCACGAAAGGGCTCACACAAAAAGTTTCTACGAATGATGGGGAATTCAGTGCATTTGATCAGAGTCGCGTTAATATATTAAAAGACTATGCCGATAGCATCTGGAAATATTTTCCCAATTCCTATATCATACTTGAGCATCTCACCGGAAATACTGAAGAACAAACCTTGCAGAGTATGGGTTTCCTGCTTTGGGGTGGCAATAGAGAAAACAAAGCCTATAATGAGGCTACCAAAGGGTTTCATGATAATAATCGCTCTAATTTTTCTTCCATCGTTTATAATAGCAATGAACGGGGATATACCAACCCTCACCTGGTTGGATATATGGAGAGCCATGATGAAGAAAGGCTCATGTACAAAACAAAGGCTGAAGGAAATAATTCTGTGACGAGCTATGATGTGAGAAATGATTCAATCGCTTTGCGAAGAATGGAGGCGGCTACCAGCCTGTTCCTGACTATACCCGGGCCAAAAATGATATGGGAATTTGGAGAGAGAGGATATGATAAATCGATATTCGCCTGTGCCAATAATACGATCCCCCAGCCTTATGGCACCAATGAGAGCTGCAAACTCAGCCGGAAAGAACCTCGCTGGGAATATATGCAGGATGCAAAACGGAAAAGGTTGTATGATATAACAGCGTCATTGCTGAAACTGCGAAACACTCAGCCGGCCCTGTTCAACAGTACCAATTTCAGTTATACCCTGGTAAATAATGTGAAGTATTTCAGGATCAGTGAACCCAATCTCAGTGCACTCATCATCGCGAATTTTGACGTGGTAAGCACCGTAACACCCATCACTTTCCCAAGTGGGGGCACCTGGTATGATTACCTTACTGGTGAGACAGTTACAGCAACCGGGGCCTCCCAATTACTGCCACTTTTGCCGGGCGAATACCATGTTTACCTGGACCATAATATTACCAATGTTATCACCACCCCGGTCTTTGATATAGATAATCCGGGAACCAGGTTTGGGGCGGTAGCCTATCCCAACCCGGTTACCAGCCGTTCGGTTCTGGAGCTGAATGTGCCTGAAACAGGCAATTCCAGGGTTGATTTATATAGCATAACCGGGAAAAGGGTACAAACAATTTATTCAGGTAGCCTTATACGGGGGGTTCACAGGATGCCACTGTTGGATAAAATCGATAATTTGCCGGGAGGAATATATCTATTGAGAATTCAGACGAAGAACCATACCCGGTCCCTAAAAATCCTTGTTCAATAACATTATTATTTGTATGGCAAAATCAATTGGTCTGAAAACCGCGGAGCTTGAGAAGATCAGCCACCTCGATTATTTTAACATAGCCCTTTCGGTAGACTGCGTAATATTCGCATATGATGAAAAAGAGCTGAAAGTTTTAGTGATAAAATCTGACCTGGAAGAGTTTTCGGGAATGTATTCATTGTTGGGTGATCTTGTTCGACTGGATGAAGATCTTGATGCGGCTTCCTATCGCATTTTGAGAGAGCGAACCGGGATGGAAGATGTATTCCTTGAGCAGGTACATACTTTCGGAAGTATCAACCGTCACCCATCGGGCCGCGTAGTTACCACCGCCTATTATTCACTTATCGACGTAAAACATCATAATCTTCGTCTCAATAACAATGAACTCCACTGGCATTCAGTAAAAGGCATCAAGAAAATGGCTTTTGATCATAAGACAATTTTAGATACCTGTCTTAATCGTTTACGTGAGCAGTCCATGGAACATCCTGTTGTATTCAATTTATTACCTGAGAAGTTCTCACTGCGAGAATTGCAGGAACTATATGAATCTATTCTGTCTGTGGAACTGGACAGAAGAAATTTCAGAAAGAAAATTGCTATCAAAGACTGGCTCGTGGATCTTAACCAGATGGAGGAAGATGTACCTCACCGGCCAGGTAAATTGTATAAACTGAAGCCCGAATTTCGCAAGAAAACCAACCGCAAAAAAAGCAGCGAAAATAACATTGTGTCTGTCTAACACAAAAGGGCTCATCGCAACATACTGATCTCCAATGAAATAATGGCATATTCAGGAAAAATTCAAATTAAATTTTTCCCGGAAATAAAAATGCACTAACATTGTGTCTCTTATACACATTGGATTTTTAATCATAATTGCTAATAATTAACGACTGCTTATGTTCCGCACAAACTCGCTTAGAGCATTGTTCGTTTGTACAATGCTTTTTCTTTTTCAAAGCATCCATTCCCAAGACAAAGTAGTTACCGGTAAAGTGACCGATCTCAATGGTGGAGCCATCAATGGTGTATCGGTAGCAGGCAAGGGGACAACCTCTGCCACGCAAACCGGTCCTGATGGAAGCTACCGCCTTACGGTAGGTTCTTCTGTTACTACGCTTGTTTTTACTTCGGTTGGATTTGTATCACAGGAAGTGCTGATTGATAATCGCTCTTCCGTGAATGTATCGCTTGCCATTAATAATTCTGCCTTAGGTGAAGTGGTAGTTGTAGCCTATGGTACAAGAAAGAGAGGTGATCTTACAGGTGCAGTAACCTCTGTTGGTGCCCGGGATTTCCAGAAAGGAAATATTGGTTCATCGGAGCAGTTGCTCCAGGGTAAAGTAGCTGGTCTTCAAATTACATCTGGTGGAGGTTCTGCCGGCGGTGGAAGCAGACTGCGCATTCGTGGTGCAGCTTCCCTGAATGCAAGTAATGATCCACTGATTGTAATTGATGGTGTGCCAGTGGAAAGTAATGGAATTGCCGGTACAGGAAATCTTCTTAATACGATCAACCCGGATGATATTGAGTCAATCAGTGTATTAAAAGATGCTTCCGCTACTGCCCTTTACGGATCTCGCGCTTCTAATGGTGTGCTTATCATTACAACCAAAAAAGGTTCAAATGGGAAACTGCATTATAATTTCAACTCCCAAACCTCATTTTCCAATGTAGCCAAAACAGTGGATGTAATGACTGCAGATCAGATACGATCTGTAATCACAACTGATGCGGCAGCAACCGGTAACAATAGCTATAAAAATTTACTGGGAACGGCTAATACGGACTGGCAGGATGAAATTTACAGGCTGGCAGTAGGAAACAATACCAATTTAAGTATGGCCGGTGGTCTATTGGGTATGCCTGTTCGGGCATCAATCGGTTATTATGGACAGCAGGGTATCCTGAAGACAGATAAATTTAATCGTTACTCCGCCTCATTAAATCTATCTCCAAAATTTCTTGATGATCATCTGGCAGTTAATATCAATGCTAAATTAAGTCAGACCAATAATGTTTTTGCAGATGGAGGAGCCATTGGTTCTGCTGTAGCCTTTGATCCAACCCAGCCTGTCCATGGAAGCAAATTCGGTGGTTATTATGAATGGCTGCAGGCTAACGGCAATCCAATAGATCTGGCCACACGTAATCCTCTTGCACTGCTTGAACTGCGTGATAATACATCCCGCGTTAGGCGTTTGATCGGCAATGTGCAACTGGATTATAAACTACATTTCTTCCCGGACCTGCATGTTCTTCTTAACCTGGGAATAGATAATGCGTGGGGACGAGGCAATGATAATACGGACTCTTTAGCCGCTACCCAATATAAAACCGGCGGACGCAAAGTATTTTATAAGCAGGGAAAAGAAAACACATTAGTTGATGTATCCCTGTTCTATACAAAGGAGGTTCCTTCAATCAAAAGTAAATTTGATGTGCTGGTCACGCACAGTTACCAGGATTTCGTGATCAATGTACATAATTACGCCGCATTCAGCTATCGGAAGATTGCAGACCCTACTCAGCCTAATAAAAAAGATACCATTCCCGGTTCAGAACCTACTTTTTTAACTGACAAACCTGAATACAGACTGGAATCATACCTCGGGCGCATCAACTATACGTTTAATAACAAATACCTTTTGACTGCGTCTATTCGCAGAGATGCAAGTTCCAAATTCTCACCAGATGCAAGAGTTGGATATTTCCCGGCAGTGGCTGCTGCATGGAAACTGAAGGAAGAGTTTTTCCAGAATGCTCCTCTCTTCACTGATTTAAAGCTCAGACTCGGCTGGGGAATTACGGGGCAGCAGGATGGTATTTCTTATTACCCTTATCTACCCCGGTACTCAAGGAGTAATAACTCAGCACAGTATCAGTTCGGAAGCACTTATTATACTTTCCTTCGTCCTGCAGCTTATGATGAAAACATCAAATGGGAAACTACAACCACTTCCAATATTGGACTTGACTTTGCCATATTACAGAACAGGATATCTGGATCAATTGATGTGTACAGGAAAAAAACAAAGGACCTGTTGAGTGTAATTCCAGTTGCACCCGGATCCAACTTTGATATTACCCTTTTGACTAACGTGGGTAATATGGAAAATAAAGGGGTTGAGTTTGTATTGAACACTACTCCGGTAAAGTCCAAAATGTTAACCTGGGATCTCGGATTTAATATTTCTTACAATAAAACCGAAATCACTAATCTGCTGAAATTCCCGGATCCTAACTTTAAAGGCCTTCCTGTGAGTGGGATCAGTGGCGGTACGGGAAATAATATTGGAAAATTTGCAGTAGGATATTCCCCTTATACCTTCTTCGTATACAAACAGGTATATGATAGTAAATCAGGAAAACCTATTGAAGGATTATATGAGGATATAACGAGAGATGGTAAGGTAGATGATGCAGACCGTTATCTGTATAAAAAGCCTGCTCCTGACGTATTGCTCGGTATCAATACGCAATTGAGTTACCAGAAATGGTCGGCCAGCCTGGCTGCACATGGAGCATTTGGTAATTATTTATACAATAACTACAATTCGAACAGCGGTGTGCTTCGCGCTATTAAAAATCCGCTCAGCTTTATCGGCAACGCTTCTTCCAATTATTTTGAGGCAACACAGTTTACGAATAACCAGTATCTCTCTGACTATTATATAGAGAATGCATCATACCTGCGGTTGGACAATATCAATATCGGTTATAATGCCGGTAAGATATTAGGTAATACAACCACTACGCGGATTACGGCCAATGTGCAGAATGTATTTATTATTACGAAATACAAAGGTCTTGATCCGGAGAATGCATCAGATTCAGGAGTGGATAATAACATCTATCCCCGTCCCCGGGTCTTCACACTCGGTGTAAACGTTGATTTCTAATTTATTTAAATGATTGATGATATGAAAAGCAAATTCATTATATATACCTCACTTATTGCTGTTATTGCAATTGTGATTACATCCTGCGCAAAGAAGCTGGACCTGTTCCCTCAGAATGATCTTACACCGGAGAAGACATTTTCAACAGTAGCCGGCTATAAAAGCGTTTTGGCAAAGATCTACGGTACTTTATCAATAACCGGTAATTCCGGGCCTGCAGGTGCACCTGATATTGCAGGCGGACTGGACGAAGGTTCACAGGTTGCATTTATCCGTATGTTATTCAATTGTCAGGAATTACCAACTGATGAAGCTGTAGTTGCCTGGAATGACCAGACCATTCATGATTTTCATGACTTGAAATGGACAGCTGCTGATCCTTTCTTAAAGGGAATTTATGCTCGCCCGATTTATAATATTACCCTGATCAATGAATATCTCCGTGAATCAACAGATGAAAAGCTGAGCAGTCGCAATATTACAGGTACAGGAGCTGATGACATTAAAAAATCGAGGGCAGAAGCACGTTTCCTTCGTGCTTTTAATTACTGGGTAATGCTTGACCTCTTTGGAAGATCAACTTTCATCACCGAAGAGAACAAGATAGGAACTGACCTGCCTGATGAGATCAAACGTCCAGATCTGTTTAATTATATCGAGAAAGAATTAAAGGATATCGAAGGAAGCCTGGCCCCTGCCAAAACTGCGGAATATGGTCGTGTGGATCAGGGAGCAGCGTGGGCATTGCTGGCTCGTATGTATCTGAATGCAAAGGTTTATACAGGAAATACAAAATATACAGAGGCGATCACTTATGCAAAAAAAGTGATCGGTGCCGGTTACACACTGCAGCCTTTTTATTCGCAATTATTCATGGCAGATAATGACAAGCGTAAGGATGAATTCATGTTTGCTATTAATTGTGATGGTTTGCGTACGCAGGCTTATGGCAATACCACTTTTTTTGTTCATTGCGCTTCTGGGGATGATCATGATGAATTTGGTGTGGGCGGTGGATGGAATGGATATCGTGCTACAAAAGGACTCGCAGACCTGTTTCCTGATCTTTCAGGTGGCAGTGATAAAAGAGCAATGTTCACTACCAGTAAGTACGGTACCGGTACTGACCAGATAAAAATTAATGATGTAAGTGATTTCGCCAACGGATTACATGTAAATAAATGGAAGAATATCCGTTCCGATGGCGGAGCAGTATCTGATTCCAAACGTGATTTCTCAGATGTTGATTTTCCTGTTTTCCGTTTACCTGAAATGTACCTGATCTATGCTGAAGCGGTATTGCGAGGCGGTACTGGAGGCGATGCTGCTACTGCCCTGACGTATATTAATCTTATTCGCATAAGGGCACACAACGGGATTACAAATTATAATATTACCGCCAGCGAACTTACACTTGATTTTATCTTAAAGGAGCGCGGAAGAGAACTGTATTGGGAAGGACATCGCAGAACTGACCTGATCCGCTATGGTTTGCTGACAACCGGAACTTACCTGTGGCCCTGGAAAGGGGGTGTATCATCCGGAACGGCAGTGAATGACAAGTATAATATTTTCCCGATTCCATCTGAAAACAGAACTGCCAATCCCAAACTCACTCAAAACGATGGATACTAAAATGATCACCGAAAAAAAATTATATATGAAACATTTATCAAAACTGGTTTTCGTTTCTTCCCTTCTTTTTACGGTGATTTTTTCCTGTAAAAAGGATGAGAACAAAGTATTCCTGGAAGAAAGCAAGAGTCCGGTGCTGACAGCTTCCACAGCTACCATTAATCTTTCATTTGCCAATGCAGACAAAGAGGCCGTGATATTTTCATGGACCAATCCTGATTACCGGTTTAATACGGGTATTAGCTCCCAGGATGTGTCTTACCTGGTTGAAATTGATAAGAAAGGTGCCAATTTCAATGGTACCGGCAAACAGACAGTTGCTGTAAGTAAAGATCTATCACTCTCTCTCCTGACAAGCAAGCTCAATGATTACCTGCTGAACCAGTTGCAATTACCACCAGCTGTTGCTGCTGATATTGAGGTTAGGGTAAAGGCAAGTTTGAATGGAACAGCTACAGTTATTTCAAACACTCTTTCTTATAAAATAACACCTTATGCTATTCCTCCCAAGGTTGACCCTCCAACAACTAATAAATTGTTCATCACAGGTAGCGCCACACCTGCCGGATGGCAGTGTGCATGTGGAGAAGCGGAAAATACAGCTCAACAGTTTACCAGGGTAAGTGCAACATTATATGAGCTTCCCAGTATTGCATTAACAGGAGGAGGTTCCTATCTCTTATTACCGAAGTATGCAGATTGGGGCGCAAAATATGGTTTCACTGGTTCTAATAACCAAAACAATGTGAATGGGGATGATTTCAAAGCCAATGGCGGTGACCTGCTGGCTCCAGCTGCAAGCGGTAACTACAAGATCTCGGTAGATTTCCAACGTGGAAAATTCACAGTAACCAAACTCTAACATTCTTTAATTGAAGGATATGAAAAAATTGTTTCAACTATCTATGATGTCTGCGGTGATTACGCTGTTGTATACGGCCTGTGATAAAGTGGACAATCTGCCCTATTATGAAAATGGTAAGGCAGTAACTCTTTCCAGTTCTGCTGCCACACTTGCACCACCTGCAGCTGATTCCAATAAGACAGTATTATCTCTAAGCTGGACTTATCCCAACTATGCTACTGATTCCAGCAATATTAAATATGTGATTGAAATAGATTCTACAGGTAAAAATTTTGCCAATGCAGCAGGCAGGTCAGTATTGAAAAGTCTTACAACTTCTTTTACAGCAAAAGAACTGAACACAATATTGTTGGCAAAAGGATATGCCTTCAATGTTCCGGTTGATATGGATGTAAGAGTTATATCCTCTTATGCCAATAACAACGAACGTCTGACATCCAACACCATCAAGATCAGGATGACGCCTTATAAAATCCCACCCAAGGTTGCTTTACCCACATCCACCAGGGTATTTATTGTAGGTGATGCTACCACATTTGGATGGACCAATGATCCTGCTCCTCCTTTTCCAGCTGCACGCGAGTTTGCCAGGCTTGATGAAACCACCTGGGGTGGGATCATGTACCTGAAAGGAAGCGGTGCTTACAAGTTATTACAAACACAAGGCAACTGGGATACACAGTTCCACATGGTAGACGGTGGTACTGCTACTGCCGGATCATTTGTTCAGCAAAATGCAGATCCCGGATTTCCAAGTCCTTCAACAGCGGGTTGGTATAAAATTATCCTGGATTTCCAGTCCGGAAAATATACAGTTACTGCAGTAAGTAATGATTTGCCACAGGAACTGTATTTAACAGGTGATGCAATGCCTTCAGGATGGACCAATACACCGCCGGTTGCTCAACAGTTGACACGACTTAACAGTTCTGAATACAGTATATCAATAGCACTTGCACCTGGTAAGGTTTATAAATTACTTTCAACCCAGGGTCAATGGCAACCACAATTTGGTGGAAGCTCTGCAACTGGTGGAACACTCGGCGCTAATTATGGAAGTGGGAGTGATCCAGATGCCATTCCAACGCCATCCGCGGCGGGAACATATAAGATCAAAGTGAATTTTGTAACAAATACATATACGGTTACACTATAACAAAAGAGCAGTCACACACATAAGCAGTCAGGAACGGGTGCGGAGTATAAAGGAATCCATTAATTAGCAAAGCAGGTGGATTCTGATGTACTTCGTACCTTTTTTTATTTAGGCATGTAAGGGTAAACGCTGAGTAAATAATTCCGGTTCAACTTATTATTTCAAGGAACTGCTCTTTTGTTAAAGGCAGCCTATTCTGATTTCACCGGTCCCTTTAATGATGTGGAACAATTGATCAATCTGACCGGTAACAGTTCAGATGAATCACTGGTTCCTACCCGTGGTGGTGACTGGGATGATAATGGTAAATGGCGGTCTGTGCACGCACATACCTGGAATCCTAACCTGGCAGCCTGCCTCCTCACTTTCAACAGTCTCAACAAAATGAATTTCGATGCCACCAATGTGCTGGCATTTAATCCTTCCGATGTTCAGGCTGCAGAAGCAAGATTTCTCAGAGCCTGGTCACTTTATTACCTGCTTGATCTTTTTGGACAGTATCCATTTCGTAACCCGGGCGATAACCTGCTCAATGCACCTGAAGTAAAGAGTGGTGCAGCAGCAGTTGATTTTATCATTAGTGAATTGAATGCAATACTTCCTAACCTGCCTCCTGCCGTAGCCAATATGAACTACAGGGCTAACCCTGATGCAGCCAGGATGTTGCTTATGCGTTGCTACTTAAACAAGGGAGCATTCGTTAACAGGGCCGCCCCTACTTTTTCAGATGCGGACATGCAACAGGTGATCACATTGGGTAATGCTATCATGAGTTCCAACCGTTATTCCTATACTGCTAATTACTTTGATAATTTCAGTGTGGATAATGATGTAAAATGCAAGGAAGGGATATTTGCCTATCAAAACACAAGTGGTGTATCGGCCAATAACCTTGACGTTAAGGCACGCTGGTACAGCACCCTTCATTATAATCAATATACCCCAAAGAATCCCAATGCAGGATGGAATGGTTTTTCTACAGTAGCTGAATTCTATAATACATTTGGTGTTACTGCTGCACCAACCATGACCTTGAATGATTCTTTGTTAGATAAAAGAATTGGCGGAAGGTTTTATGCAGGAGTTACGAATGTATCAGGTTTGCGCCCCGGCTTGCTGGTAGGTCAGCAATACAATGAAAACGGTGTGGCGCTTACAGACCGGAAAACGCCTTCACATCCGCTGGCATTTGATCCTGCTGTTAGTGCAAATATGACGGAGACCAACCCGGCCAAGGAAGAAATTACAGGGATACGCGTTATAAAATATCCACCAGATTATTCCAATTACGATGGTGCGGCAGGTAATGACCTGGTGATATTCCGTTATCCTGACGTTGTGTTAATGGTAGCAGAAGCCATGATGAGAAAAGCTACTCCTGATAATGCAGGTGCTTTAGCGCTGGTAAACGCATTACGTACTGCAAGGGGCGCCACGCCGTTGGTGAGTATGACACTAGTTGCGGCAACCAATTATGCACCCAGTACCCTGCTTGCCGAAAGAGGAAGGGAATTGTATTGGGAGTGGGTAAGAAGAACAGACCTGATCCGTTTTGGCGTATTCCTGAGACCCTGGCCTTACAAACCGGCCGATGATCCCAAGAACCTGCTTTTCCCGGTGCCCGCACAGGCCCTTGCCGCTAATCCCAATCTTAAACAGAACCCCGGTTATTAACTAGCTAAGCAGATAGGTTTTTATTAATTTCGCGAAAGGTCATTGTCTCAATGACCTTTCTTTTTCAGAATGAAATACCAACAATATTTCCTGTTATTTGCGATGGTTGCTTTCCTTTCTGCCTGTAGAAACGAAAAAGAAAAAAAGGCCCCGCTATTTACCCTGATGGAAAACACAGGAATCCAGTTTACCAATAACGTGGTTGATGGCAAACTGGAAAACAGTTTCCTGTTCCGGAATTTTTACAATGGCGGCGGCGTGGCCATTGGTGATATCAATAATGACAGCCTCCCGGACATCTTTCTCACCTCTAATACTGGCGCCAATAAACTGTATTTAAATAAGGGCAACTTTCAATTTGAAGATATT
>Ga0207648_10002824_pt1 | contig 18422 bp, 14 predicted proteins | sample KBSMisM32_FD_184310 | JGI IMG/M metagenome (GOLD analysis project Ga0207648, IMG submission 184310) | Miscanthus rhizosphere microbial communities from Kellogg Biological Station, Michigan, USA - KBS Miscanthus M3-2 (SPAdes) (version 2) | ecosystem: Host-associated > Plants > Roots >...
TCGCGAGCGACGTCCACGGCAAGAACCACCACGTCGACGGCTGCTTCGGCGCGCACGTGACCGGCCTCCGGATGCGCGTGGCGGACGGTCGCATCCTGGACTGCGGTCCGGACGAGGAGAGCGAGCTCTTCTGGGCCACGGTCGGTGGCATGGGACTCACCGGCCACATCCTCGAAGTCGAGTTCCGGATGAAGACGATCCCTTCTCCGTGGCTCTGGGTCGAGACGCAGCGCATGCCCGACATCGACGCGTTCATGGAGGGCCTCAAGGCCGCGGCCCGGGAATGGCCGCAGACGAAAGGCTGGATCGATTGCCTCAAGAGCGGGCGAAGCCTGGGTCGGGGCGTCCTGATGCGCGGCCGCTGGGCGCAGCCCGGTGAGGCGCCGGCGCGGCCCCCGGCCCAACGGCCACGGCCGACCGTCCCTTTCGAGCTGCCCTTCACGCTCGTGAACCCGATGACCGTGCGCGCGTTCAATTCCCTCTATTACCATCTGCCGCGGCGCGCGCGTGCCCTCGAGCATCCCGACTCCTTCTTCTATCCTCTCGACGTGGTGGAGAACTGGAACCGCCTCTACGGGCCGCGGGGGTTCACGCAGTACCAGTGCGTGCTCCCCGCCGCCGCGGGCACGGGCGCCGCGCGCCGTTTCCTGGAGCTGCTGACCCGGAGAGGCGGAGCCTCCATGCTGTGCGTGATCAAGGACTGCGGTCCCGAGGGACGCGGTCTCCTGTCCTTCCCCAAGGCCGGCATTTCCATCGCCCTCGACATCCCCGTCACGGACGACACGCAGGGGCTCGTGGACGCGCTGAACGAAGCGGTGATAGCGGAAGGTGGGCGCGTGTACCTCGCCAAGGATGCGTTCACGCGCGCCGAGCACTTCCGGGCCATGGAGCCGCGGCTGGCCGCCTGGACGGCCGTGCGTCGGCGCTGGGACCCCGAGGGCCGCATCCGCAGCGCGCAATCCGTCCGCCTCTTCGGAGACGCCCCGTGAAGGTCGCTTTCCTCGGCGCCACGAAGGGAATGGGCCGGGCCCTGGCCCGGCTCATGGCGCAGCGGGGCGATCAGCTCTGCCTGCTCGGCCGTGATCGAGACGACCTGGAGCGCAGCGCGCGCGACCTCGAGGTACGGGGACGAGCGCCGGTCTCCAGCGCCTCCTGCGATCTCGAGAGGCCGGAGAGCTTCGCGCCCGCGCTCGACGCCGCGGAGAAGGCCCTCTCCGGCCTGGACGCGGTCGTGGTCACCGCGGGCCTCTTCGCGACCCAGGATCAGCTCGAGGCCGACCCCGCTCTCACCCACCGGCTGCTGCTCGTCGACTTCACCAACACCGTCGCCTTCTGCGAAGAGGCGCGGCGGCGCCTGCTCGCTCGCGGCGGCGGCACGCTGTGCGTGTTCAGCTCCGTCGCCGGGGAGCGTGGGCGCAAGCCGGTCGTGCTCTACGGGGCGGCCAAGGCGGGGCTGACGCGTTACCTCGAGGGCCTCGATCATCGCTTCCGCGCCGCCGGGCTGCGGACGGTCTGCGTCAAGCCCGGCTTCGTGCGCACGTCCATGACCGACGGCTTGCCCGTTCCGCCGTTCGCGGGCGAGCCGGAGGACGTCGCGCGGCGGGTGCTCGCCGCGATCGACGCCGGCCGTCCCGTCGTCTACGCCCCCGGAGCGTGGGCCTGGGTCATGTTCGTGATCCGGCGGCTACCGCGCTTCGTCATGCGGCGAGTTCGCTTCTAGGCGACGGGCTGGCCGTCACCGCCGCGGCGGAGGCATCACCCGCCGCAACAGGACGTGGGTGGGCCCGTAGACGAGAGCGGCGAGGACGAGCGCGGTGAGCCCCACGTGCACCGGAGCCGGACCCCACGAGCGGCGCAGGAACGGATCGGCCACGGCGAAGTTGATGTTCGCGTCCGGCTGGACGAGGCGCGACACGGCCAGGACCACCGTGGCCAGCAGGGACTGGGCGAGCAAAGCGCGCCGGTCGTAGCCCACGCGGCGGAGGGCCCACCAGAGGAGCGGCGGCCACACGACGTGGAACAGCGACAGGAGGCGCAGGGCAAGCGGGAAGCGCGACTCCCACATGTACTCCGTGCCTCCGACCAGGTGGCGGCCGGCGCCGGCGCGAAAGGCGAGGTCCAGGTCCCACAAGACGTCGACGACGAGCGACGAGATGGCCTGCATGCCCAGCAGGAGGGGCGAGCCGCGCCACAGGCCCACGCAAGTCAGGATGACGGCGAGGTCACAGAGATGGAGGAAATTTGCCCAGCCGTATCCCCACGCATAGGCGGGGACCCACACGGCCAGCCAGGCCAGGGCGAATCGCCGTGCGAGTGGAAAGGCGTCGGGGCCGGATTCGCGTGGCGCGAGCCGGTCCTTCAAGGCCCTTCGAGCCGCGCCGCCGCCGCGCGGCCGCTCCGCACGGCACCCTCGATCGTCGCGGGCAGCCCCGTGTTCGTCCAGTCCCCCGCCAGCAGCAAGCCGCGGATCGGCGTCTCCGGGCCGGGCCGTAAGCCCTCCGCGGCCGGATCACACACGAAGGTCGCGTCCGGCTCGCGGAGCACGAGCGACCGCACGACACGCGCCTCCGCCATCTCCGTCGGGAAATAGCGGCGCAGCGCCGCCTCCGCGATCGCGGCCAGCTCCGCGTTGGCCCGGGCGGCGGAGCGGACGGCCGCGCTCACGATGAACGCGAGGTGCTGCGGCGCGCCCTCCCGGCCGTAGAGGCGGCCCTTGTCGAACACCCATTCCACTTCGGTCTCGCGCAGGCCGGCCATGGTCCGGTCCAGGACGACGCGGTCGAGCCAGAGCTCGATGGACACGATGGGCGATCCGCGGAGGCGCGTTGCGTCGGAGAACGGCGGCTGCGCCCGGTATTCCTCGGGCACCAGCGCGGGCAGCGCGGACCAAGGGACCGCCGCCACCACCGCGTCCGTCTCCAGGCGAAGGGACACGGCGCGCGCCCCGCGGCGGATCTCGTCCTTCGTCTCCGCGCGCTGCACGTAGTGCACCGCACGCACATGCCCGTCGGCAACCTCGACGGACTCGGCCAGCGCGCGCCGGTGCACCACCCCGCCGCGCGCCTCCAGGTAGCGCGCGAGGCGCTCGTGCAGCCGTCCGTAGCCCGCGCGCAGGAAGACGAGCCGGGCGGCATCCCGCCGCCGCAGGAAGGCCTCGCGAAACACCTCCCGGAAGAGCACGGCCGCCGCGCGCTCCGGCGTCTCGTTGAGGATGGCGGTGGCCAGGGGATCCCAGACGAGCCGCCGCGTCTCCGGGCTCTGCCCCGTGCGGGCGAACCATTCGGCCAGAGTGAGGCCACGGGGAACCCGGCCGGCCTGGGCCGCGAGGCCGAAGCGCATCACGTCGAAGCGAGAGCGCCAGGGCAGGCGCAGGGGCAGGAGGCCGGCCAGCAGGTGCCACGGCGCGGGCAGATCCGGGCAGTCCAGCGAGGTCCACCCCCGATCGTCGCGATAGTCGATGCGCAGGCGCTCCTGGACGAGGAGGAGGTCCGAGGCTCCCGCCCGGCGCAGCAGGTCCAGGGTCGATTCGTATCCCGCGATCATCAGGTGCGTGCCGTTGTCCACGTCCTCGCCGGTGACGGTGTCCGGGAACGAGGTGGCGCGGCCGCCGAGGACGCCGCGGCGCTCGAGGACCGTGACGTCGTGCCGGCGCTCCTGGAGGGCAACGGCGGCGGCGAGCCCGGCGAAGCCGCCCCCGACGACGACGACCCTCATCGGCGGGCGTAGACGCGAGCCAGGGCGCGGGCGGCCACCCACAGCTTGCGCGGAGTCGAGAGGCGGAGACGCCCTCCGGGCGGGAAGCGGCGGCGGATCAGCTCCTCGAGCAGGGTGCGGTAGACCGCGCTCATGAGCTCGGCGGAAGCCATGGCCCGCCGGTCCTCCGCGGGAAGAATGGCTTCCGCGCGCGCGTAGTGTTCGCGCGCGCGCTCGGCCTCGAAAGTCAGGAGCGCGGCCACTTGCGGACGCCTCGCCGCCGCGTCGACCACGTCTCGCTCGCCCACCTCGAAGCGGGCCAGGTCCTCCAGCGGAAGGTAGAAGCGGCCGCGTGCCGCGTCCGCCCCGATGTCGCGCAGGATGTTCGTGAGCTGCAGGGCCACGCCCAGCTCGACGGCGTAGGCGCGAGTCTGCGGGTCACGGTATTCGAAGATCTCGATGGAGGCGAGGCCCACCGCGGAGGCCACCTTCTCGCAATACGCGCGCAGGTCCGCGAAGGCCGGGTAGCGCCGCGGCGTGAGGTCCATCCGGCACCCTTCGACGATCTCCTCGAAGCAGGCGCGGGGGATCGGGAACTGCACGAGGGCCTCCGTGAGCTCCTGGCCCAGCTCCGTCGTGGGCCGCCCGGAGTAGCAGCGATGGGCTTCGTCGAGCCAGCGCCGGAGACCGGCCTCCCCTTCCCCGCCGGGCTCGTCCACGCAGTCGTCCACGACGCGGCAGAAGGAGTAGAGCGCGTAGATCGCGCGGCGCTTGTGGGCGGGAAGGATGCGGAACGCGTAGTAGAAGTTCGTCCCGCTCTGGCGCGTGATGCGCGCGGCGAGGGAGGGAGGCACCGCTTTCAGGCAGCGCGCACGGGCCAGCGCAGCGCCCGCCAGACGAGGCGCGCCTTGCCGATCGCCCCGTGCCGTGGCCGGCGGCGGAAGACGTCGTCGCCCGCGTCCTCGATGGCGTCGAGGATGCCGGTGCCGCCCAGCCAGGTGAGCCGCATCTCGAAGCGCAGGTCGCGCCCCACGAGGTCGCAGAGCGGGCGCCCGCGATCGAACAGGACCCGCGTGCGGGCGATGAGCTCCGACATGAGGGCGCGGAACTCGGGAGTCACCCGTCCCGCGTTGAGGTCCCATTCCTTGACCCCGAAACGGTCCATCAGCTCGCGGGGGGCATAGATGCGGCCCTTGCGGAGGTCCACCGCGAGGTCCTGCCAATGGTTGGCGAGCTGGAGGCCCGTACAGATCGCGTCCGAGAGGGGCGGGAGGGCCGGATCCCGGTATTCGAAGATGAGGAGCACCAGGCGGCCCACGGGATCGGCGGAGCGACGGCAGTAGTCCAGCACCTCCTCCCAGGAGTCGTAGCGCGTCTTCACCGTGTCCTGGCGGAAGGCGGAGAGCAGGTCGAGCAGAAGCGACTTGGGGATGTCCAGCTTCCGCACCGTCTCGGCCAGGGCGATGAAGATCGGGTCCTCGGCGCGGCCCTCGTAGGCGGCATGCAGGCGCGCCTCCCACTGGTCGAGCTTCTCCGCGCGCATCCCTTCGTACATGGGCTCGTCCGCGAAGTCGTCGGCGGCACGCGCGTACGCATACAAGGCATGCACGTACGGCCGCTTCTCCTTCGGGACGAAGAGCCCGACCGGGAAGTTCTCGTAGTGCGCGCGCACGCGGGCCTCGCAGAACGCGAAGGCCTCCGCCACGGTCAGCGTCGTCGTCATCGAGGAGAGCGCCCGCCCGCGGCGTTGTCGAAGGCGACGCGGTCGACGGGATCGAGCTCGATCTCGACCACGCCGAGCAGGCGGCCATGCCCGAGCCGCGCGGGCACGGCGAGGGCGCACCCGCGGTGGCCGTACTCCCCGGCCAGCACGACCATCACGGACAGGAGGGTCGGGTCGGAGCCGCCGAGCGCGCGCAGCACACGGACGGCGGCGGCGGCGAGCGCGGTGGGGCCGGGCCAACGTCCGGCGACGCGGGACAGGGCCACGCGGGCCGCGGAGGGCGACAGCCGCTCGATGGGAAGTCCGCCGACGAGCGCCGTGCCGCGCGGAAGCACGAGCTGTCCGGGCGGCCGCCCGATCACGATCGCGGTGACGTCGCGCGGCCGGCCCTCCACGGCGGTCGCGAGCTCCCTCCGCACCGCGCCCGCGATCGCCACCGGCGCGCTCCCGATCACGCGGTCGCGCGCAAAGCCCTTCTCCACCGCCAGCTCGACCAGCGCCGGATGTCCACCCGCGACGACGAGGGGCGCGCGGCCGAGCGGTCCGCGCAGCCTCTCCAGGAGCTCGGCTGCCTCCGAAGGCAGGCGGCCCGCGTCGAGGGCGGGCGGGTCCGCGAGGGCGACGGCGTCCACCTCGCCGAGCGCGTCGAGAGGGCCGCCTTCCACGAAGGTGTCGAACCCTTCCACCGGTCCCGATTGGAGGATGTCGAGGGCCTTGCCTTTGGCCTTGCCCACGTCCGGGTCGAGCAGGAGGACGCGCCGGAAGACCTCGCCCGCGGCCAGGCGGCGGGCCAGCGTCGCGCCCAGCTCGCCGGCTCCGATCACGGCGATGGTCTGCGGCATGGGCGTGGAGGCGGGGATTCTAGCACCGCGAAAGACGGCGGCCGGGTCCGCGGGTGACGGCCGTCAGCGCGGCGAGGGGCGTGGGCGGGGCCGCGCGGGCGCTCCACTCACCTCGTTTGCACGCACCATCGTCACCGTGTAGCCGCTCAGCGCGTCGAAGGGCTCGCTGACGAGCTGCACCCACGTGGCGCCGCGGCGCGCGGTGAAGCCGGGCAGCTCGTTGTAGAACATGCTCCCCGAATACACGAACGAATAGCCGGCCCGCCGCAAGGTCGCCTGGGAGTGCCGGGCGATCTCGGCCAGCCCCAGCGACGCCGGACAGGTGTAGGTCACGACGGCGAGCTGGCCGTCCACGAAGGCCTTGGGGAAGTCACCCGATCGATCCACGGGTCCCGACTGGAGCTCTGCCTCGTCGTACTCGCGGGTCCGGCACTCCCGGATCTCGCAGGCGTTGAGGCGCGGAAGGATCGGCAGGTCGCGGCAGCCACCGGCATCCGCCGCTCCGGCGGCGGGCGCGAGCGACGACAGGGCGAGCAGGACCAGGGCGGACGCGCGCATCGTCTTCTTCCACGTTTACCACAGGGCGCGGGGACGGTGGCGGACGGCCGGTTCAGCGCGCGACGAGCATCATCGTCATGTCGTCGCGAGGCCGAATGTTCCCGCAGAAGGCGAGGACGTCTTCGCGCACGCTCTCGATGAGCTCGGGCGGGGGGAGCGCGCGCTGGGCGGTGAGGCGCGCTTCCAGACGCTCCTCGCCGTATTCGTTGTCGGAGGCGTCGTTGGCTTCGGTGATGCCGTCGGTAAAGAGGAAGAGGCGGTCCCCGGGCACCAGCTTCGTCTCCAGGACGTCGTAGACGGCGTCGGGCACGATGCCGAGGGCCATGCCGGTGGCGTGCAGCCGCTCGACGCCGCCTGGGCGCAGCACGTAGGGCGCGTTGTGGCCGCCGTTGACGTAGCGGAGGGATCCCGTGAACGGGTCGTATTCGGCGTAGAAGAGGGTGATGAGGCGGTTGCTGGGGATGTTGGCCTGGAGGTGCGCGTTCAGGGTGCGCATGAGATCGGCGCCGCGCAGGCCGGCGCTGAGCAGGGTGCGCAGGCTCCCCTGCAGGAGGGCCATCAACAGCGCGGCCGGAATGCCCTTGCCCGCGACGTCGCCGACGGCCAGGGCCACGTGCCGCTCGCCCAGCTCGATGATGTCGAAGTAGTCGCCCCCCACCGTGTTCGCGGGACGCATGGCGGTGTAGACGGACGTCCCCTCGCGGTGGAACGGTTCGAAGGGGAGAAGGCCGAACTGGATCTGCCGTGCGATCTCCAGGTCGCCCTTGAGGGCCAGCTTGTCCCGGAGCTCGATCATGAGCAGCGCGAACATCAGGGTCGCGCCCAGGAGCGCGAAGGTGAAGATGGCCGGGACTTCCCACTGCCCCCCGGCGATGCTGGCCAGCAGGAAGCGCAGCCAGCCCAGCGCGAGGAGAGGCACGGCCAGCGCGAACATGATCCGCCGCGCCGGGCTGAGCCGGAACGCGGTGGCCAGGAACACCTTCCAGGCGGCCATGGGATAGGCCTGGTACCAGGGACGCGGCCAGATGTGGTCGAGGTCCACCTCGCGCGTGAAGTAGCGGAAGGCATCCTGCGCGTCGTAGGCAAACAGATCGCGGAAGGCGCGCGCGGAGACGTCGCGCGTGAAGAGGTCCTGGACGTTCTCCCAGTAGTCGTCGGAGAGGGCGCCCTGGGCGCCCCCGGCGGGACGCCCCCCCGCGCGCGCCCGCTCGCCGATGCGGGCGGCGAAGGCGTCGAAGCGGTGTCGCAAGTCGTCGAGGTGGGGGTTGGCCAACGTCCTCTTGTCCTATACGCGCGCGGGGGTCAGAAGTTCGCGGGTCAATAGACCCAGACGATGCCGTAGCGTAGCAGCTTCACCTGTGTGCGCGTCGGGACGACGGTCGTGGACTGCAGCCTCTCCGGGTCCACGGACGTGTGGGCGGCGAGCTCCTGCTCGATGTCGGCGATCTCCGCCTTGAGCGCCTCCACTCGCGATTCGGCCGTCCCTTCCATCCGGTTCTTGGAGAGGACCGTGCCCGCCCCGGAGATCGTCCGCTTGCGGCCGGTGAAGAGGCCGATGTTCGACAACACCGCGGAGCCGAGGGCCACCCACTTCTCGGTGCGGCGGCCTTCGAGATCGCGCTGCCTGGCCTCCAGCTCGCCCTTCTTCTGCTCGAGGCGCTCGCGCAACCGAGCCGCCGGCGCCGCGGCCGCGTTCTGGCCCAGCCGCGTGGCGAAGGCGGCGCGGTCTTCGCCGAGCTGCGAGGTCGCCTTGGTCAGCGGATCCGTCCAGACCGTGCCCGCCAGCTCGCCGGGCAGCCGGTCCTTGATCGCCTTTTCCAGCGATCGCTCCGCGTCGCGGGCGCTCAAGTAGGCGGGAAGCTCGGCGTACCCGATACCCGGCGGGGGCGCTTCGGAGAGCTGGGCCTCGTCGACGGCGAGCTCGTCACCGTCGAACAGCTCCGCCGCCGAGGCGGCGTCGAGAGGCCAGGCGCGCAGCCCGACAGATTCGTCCATGCCCTTGTAGCGCACCGCGTATTTGACCAGCAGGTAGGGATCGGCCCGCTCACCGCCGAAGTGCTTCAGGAACGATTGCGCGAGACCGGAAGGAACGATCGGCGCCGCCGCCGGACCGCGGGCGGAGCCCCCCCTGGGCGAGGCCGCGGCCGGTGCCGTGCGCACGCGATCGGCCATGAGCCGCCCGATCTCCTCGCGCGTCAAGGGGCCGCGCAGGTAAGACATCGCCCAGCGCGATTCGATGAGCACGGGCGCGGGCCGGTGCACGTCGTGGAGGAGGAAGACACGCTTGCCCGTGGCGTCCAGCAGCGCGTCCACGGCTGCCGCCGCCATCCCCGCGCCCGTCAGCCCTTCCCGGAGGCGTTCGCGGTCCTGGGCGGTCTGGAGCTTTCCCACCAGCCACACGCCGATGTTGGCGAGTCCCTTGTAGTCGAGATCGACGGGGTTCTGCGTGGCCAGCACGATCCCCACGCCCTGGGCCCGCGCCTGCTTCAGGAGCGTGATGAGCGGCCGTTTCGTGGGCGGGTTCGCGGGATGGGGAGGGAAGTAGCCGTAGATCTCGTCCATGTAGACGAGCGCGCGGAGCTGCGTGGTCCCGCCCTGGCGCCGCATCCAGGTCTTCACCTTGTCCAGCACGAGCGCGGTCACGAAGAGACGCTCGGCGTCGGAGAGATGGGACGTGGACACGATCGAGAGCCGCGGCCGGCCGTCCGCCGCCCGCAGCATCCTCTCGATGTCCAGGGGCTCGCCTTCGCGCCACTCCTCGAAGGAAGGGGAAGCGAGGAGGTTGTTCAGGGCCAGCATCAGCGATTCGCGTTCCCGCCGCGGGTAGACGGTCTCCACGGGCAGCGCGCCCAGCCGCTCGAAGGGCGGATCGGCCACGGCGGGGATGAGCGACTCCAGGCTCATGTCCTGGCCCTTCCGCCAGGCCGTCTCGATGAGGGTGCCCAGAAGTATCGCTTCGCGAGAACGCAGCGGATCGGCCTCGATGCCGACGAGCCCGAGGAGCCCGGCCACGATGCCGGCGATCTCGTCGCGGAGGTCCTCCTCCTGCGCGTCGAACGAGCCCTTCGGGGCCTCCAGCGACTGCAGCATGCCGAGGGGCACGCCCGCCCGCGATCCCGGCGTGTAGATGATGGCCTCGTGGCGCGCGCGGAGGTCGGCCACGTCGCCGGCGGTGAGCCCCCACGAGGCCAGACCCTTCGTCCATTGGGCCGCCGCCTCGGCTCCGGCCTGCTCGGAAGTCTGTCCCTGCCGCCGCGCCGCCTCCGGATCCACCCAGGCCGCGAACTGCGCCGGGTCGAGGCGGTCGAACAGGAGAAGGAGGTTCGCGAGGTCACCCTTGGGGTCGATCGCAAGCACCGGGATGCCTTGCCGGAGCGTCTCCTCGATGAGGTCGATGGCGAGCCCCGTCTTGCCGGAGCCGGTCATACCGACGATGAGGCCGTGCGTGAGCAGGTCGGTCGGGTCGAGCTCGAGCCGGCCGCGTGCCTTGCGCGTGGCGGGGTCGACCTCGTTGCCGATGAACAGTCCCTTGGGCATATGTGGCGTCCTCGTTTGCCGTCTTCGCTCGTCCGCGAGTATAGGTGATGCGTCGGAGAGCACACCAGGTGTCCCCCGCGGCGGACGCCCCGAGGGTCGAAGTCCCTTCCCTCTCAATGACTTGTAATCGGCACACGCGTTGCAATTCATGCGATCGGCTCCCGGGCACGGAGCGCGGGAGCAAGGAGGCACGATGAACCCGAAATGGATGCCGGGTGTGGCGGCCCTGATGGGGCTCGCCCTGGCCGGCCCGACGACCGCAAGCGCAGCCGGACCGTACGACTCCGCCCGTAGCCGCGACTACCGTTACGACCGCTACGACAGCCATGCCGCCCGCATCGCATCGGGGAGGGGCTATGAAGACGGCTTGAACCGAGGTCAGCGGGATGGGCAGCATCGCGACCGCTTCGACGTCACGCGCGACGGCAAATACCGCGACGGCGACCACGGCTACAAGTCTTCCTACGGTCCCCGCAACGAATACGTGCGTTCGTACCGCCGCGCCTTCGAGCAGGGCTATCGGGACGGCTACGACCAGTACTACGCGAGCGGGCGCTATCGCAACGGCGGCTCGTACGGCTCCTACGGCCGGGATGGCTACTATCGCAGCGATCCCCGCTACGACGAGGAGGGGCGCATCTACGAGATCCCGCGGCGCTGACGCCGTCGTTCATCGGGATGTGAAGATGGGGCGGGGCTTCCCGCCCCATCGTTCTTTGGGCCATGACGGCCCGCCTGTTACAATCGGAAGTCGGGTCTCGAGTCCCGCGAAGCACATGACCAAGTCACGCCACTACTGGAAAGAGATCGCTGCCTTCAAGCAGCAGCTCTGCGACGCCATCCCGCTGGAGGAGCTACGGATGCTCCACGAGCGCGATCCGCGGCGGCATCTCCTCTACGCGGCGCGTCAGTTCGGGATCGTGGCCCTTTGCAGCTGGGGCCTCTGGAACCTGACGAATCCCCTCCTCTGGATCCCCCTGGCCATCCTGCAGGGCTTCACGTTCTTCAACATGACGACGTTGCTCCACGAGGTCGTCCACAACTCCGTGTTCCGGTCCACGCAGCACGGCTGGGAACGGGTGCTGGGCCTGGCCTACGCGAGCACGAGCGGCATCTCGGCCAGCCAGTTCACGCGTTGGCACCTCGACCATCACGACAACCTCGGGGACGACCACGACGATCCCAAGCGCCATTGGCTCTCCCCCAAGCGCAACGCGCGCTGGTTCAAGCTGCTCTACTGCACGCCCGTCCTCATGCCGCTGTACTTCCGGGCCGCGGCCTCCGAGGCGCGCACCTACGAGCCGGAGCTGCGCCGCCGCATCCGGAACGAGCGCCTGGCCACGATGGCGCTGCAGTTCTCGATCATGGGCGCGCTCTTCTACTTCGGCGGCTGGGGCCCGATGCTGCGCATCCAGATCGTGCCCTACTTCCTGGTCTTCCCCGTGGCCTTCACGCTCAACCGCCTGGGCCAGCACTACAACATCGACCCCACGCATCCGCTGAAGTGGGCCACGCTCATGAAGCCCAGCCACTTCTGGGACTTCCTGTTCGTCTACTCGAACTACCACCTCGAGCACCACTACTTCCCGCGCGTGCCCTTCTACAACCTGCGCAAGGTCCACATGCGGCTGCGGCCGCTGTACGACCGCCTCGGCCTCAAGCCGCACACGTATCGCGAGATCGTCTGGCAGTGGTTCGTGCTGAACCGGGCGCCGCACACGGACTGGGAGAGGGACGACCGCCGTCCGCCGGGTCCCTCGTCTCCGGCGAGCCGCGACGAACACGGCCGCGTGAGTTCCCCGCGTACGACCGGCCAGGTCGCGGCGCGTGTCGCGACGCATTAGCAACGACAACAGAAGCTCGATCGACACGGTTAGCGAGGAAGAGACGGTGGCCAGGTCGGCCTGTCTCCTAGCGAACGATCATCTGGGCCAGATCGGCTTCCAGGCGCGATGCCGATCCGCCCACGCCGCCCAGAACGCGATCCCCAGGGCCGGCAGCATGCTCACCGCCATGGCGTGGACGCTGGGCGGGGGCGGCCCGAACGCCGCTCCCAGGTAGATGACGACCAGCAGCGCGACCAGGGCCGCCAGCCCGTAGCGGCCCACCGCGTCTCGTGCCCGCGTGGCGGACAGGTACAGGCACACACCGCCCACGAACAAGGTGCTCTCGACCACGAGCGTTCCCACGACGGAATTCCAGAGGCCCAGGCCCAGCTTCAGAGGGCTCCAGGGTGTCAGCGGCATGTCCGGCCGGTGGGTCACCCAATCGAGGACCCAGTGGCTCACCACCAGCAGCGCGATCGTGACCGCGGCACGAAGCCTCCGCTTCCGCCACCAGTGCAGGCCGCCCATCAGCGCTCCCCATCCGATCACGGTGAGGAGGCTGTGTGAGACCGGGTAGGAGTCGAAGCGCAGCGGCGTGAACGCGGTGGAGCCGGGAGCGATCGTGACGTGTTCGACGCCGGCCAGCAGGAAGCAGGGCCAGAGGACGTCCGGAAGCTGAGCGGCCGCGAAGTACGTTCCGAGCGAGACGCTCGGCTCCACCCGCTTGGTCGCGAAGGCGAGAGCGAAGTGGCCGATGAACATCGCGCCGCGGATCTTACTCCGCGGCGCGACGGGACTAGCCGACCTTCTCCTGCTCGGCCGGCGGCTCCCAGACCAGGTTGCGCAGGCCGGTGAGCGAGCTCGTTACGCGCAGCGTGCCCTCGCGGACCAGCTGCTGCGTGCCGTGGCAGATGGCGCTGAACAGGCCCTGGATGGGCAGCGCGGTGAGGCCGGGGTGGAAACCGACCCAGGCGTTGCGGCCGCTGGCCTTGGCCACGTAGAGCGCGCGGTCGGCCACGCTGATCACCTGCTCCCAGCTCAGCGCGTCGAGCTGCTCGCGGAAGAACGGGTAGCAGGCGAAGCCGACGGAGCAGGTCGTGCGGACGACGCGCCCCTCGCCGATCTCGAAGACGTGGGAGGCGACCTTGGAGCGGATGCGCTCCGCCAGCTCGACGAGGCCGTCGCCGCTGAGGTCGCGGGCCACGAGCAGGAATTCGTCGCCGCCCCACCGCACGATGATGTCGGAGCTGCGGCTGGCCGCCTTCAGGAGGTCGCGGAGCTGCCGGAGGACCGCGTCGCCCGCGGCGTGGCCGGCGGAGTCGTTGACCGTCTTGAAGTGGTCGAGGTCGATCATCACGAAGGCCAGGTCGAGGAGGTCCGGGGTGATCGGTCCCTCGGCCAGGCGGTTGTAGCGGCGGTGGAGGAGCGCGACTTCCTTCTCGATGTATTCGGTCAGGAACCGGCGGTTGGCCAGGCCGGTCAGCGAGTCCGTGATGCTGGCCTGGGCCAGGTCGTGGTTCGCCTTCTCCAGCTCGCGCTGGCGCTCGCTGAGCTCGCGCGTGCGCTCCTGGACGCGGAACTCGAGGACGCGGGCGTACTCCGCCTCGCGGTCGAACTTGCGCTGCTGGATGCGGGCCATGCCGAGCATCGCGCCCACGAGGAACACGGAGTAACCGGTGAAGGCCCAGGGCGTGGCCCACGGCGGAGCGGCCACGTCGACGCCCACGGCCAGGCCCTGCTCGTTCCAGCGGCCGTCGCTGTTGGCGCCCTTGAGGCGGAACGTGTAGTGGCCAGGGTTGAGGTTCGTGTAGGTCGCGGCGCGACGTCCGCTCAAGGGCACCCAGTCCGGGTCGAAGCCCTCGAGCTTGTAGGCGAAGCGATTGCGGTCGGGCGCGGTGTAGTCGAGGGCCGCGAACTCCAGGCCGAGGACCTTGTCGCGGAAGCCGAGGCGGACGCGCTGGGTCTGATCGGCGGGGCCGGTCAGCGGACGGTGGCCCACGTTGACCGCGGTCAGCACCACCGGCGGGGCCTGCGAGGCGTGGCGCAGCCGGTCGGGCATGAAGGCGTTGAAGCCGTTGATGCCGCCGAAGAAGAGCTCGCCGCTCGTGCTCTGGTATCCGGCCCCGAGGCCGTACTCGCCGGACTGGAGGCCGTCGCTCACGCCGTAGTTGACGAACTCGCCGGAACGAGGGTCGAAGCAGCTGAGTCCGTTGTTCGTGCTGAGCCAGAGCCGCCCCTGGCGGTCGTTGCGGATGCCGTACACGACGTCGCTGGGCAAGCCGTTGCGCGTGCCGAACGTCTCGAAGGACTTGCCGTCGGCGTGCAGGTGGCTGAGGCCGCTGTGGGTGCCCACCCAGAGGCTGCCCGCGGCGTCCACGTAGAGGCCGTGCACGGCATCGGACGGAAGGCTGCGCGGGTCACCCGCGCGGTGCTCGAAGCGCTCGAAACGGCCGCTATGCGGGTCGAGAAGGTTCAGGCCCTTCTCCATGGTCGCGACCCAGAGACGTCCGTCCGTCGCTTCGGCCAGGGCCGCGACGCGGTCGCCGCTGATGCTCGCCGGGTTCTTGGGGTCGTTGCGGAAGTGGGTGAAGCGCCCCGTTTCGGGGTCGAGCCGGTCGAGACCGCCGTTGTAGGTGCCGAGCCAGATCCGGCCGTCGCGATCCTCGAAGATCGTGGTGACGCCGTTGGCGCTGAGGCTCTGGGGGTTCTTCGGGTCGTTGCGGTACGACTTGATCGCGCCCGTCGTCGCGCTCAAGCGCAGCGCGCCGGCGTCCTGCGTCCCGATCCAGAGGTCACCACGGTGGTCGTGGAGGAGGGCCATCACCTGGTCGCTGTCCAGGCCGTGCTTGATCTTGGAATCGCGCCGGTAGGCCGTCATCTCGCCGCTGAGGCGGTCCATCTCGTAGAGGCCGGCGCCGAAGGTTCCGATCCACAGGCGGCCCGCGCGGTCTTCGGAGAAGGAGGTCACGGCGGCGCGTCCGAGGCCCTTGGCATTGTCCGGATCGGGCGCAACGTGACCGAACTGCCAGCTCATCGGGTTCCACTTGTGCACGCCCGCCTGGCGGGTCCCCACCCACAGCACGCCCCCGCGGTCCTGGGCCAGGGAGAGCACGTGCTCGTCGCCGAGGCTCGTCGGGTTGCCCGTATCCTGGCCGTAGTGGGCGAACGTGCCGTGGGCAGCGTCCAGCAGGTCCAGGCCGCCGCTGGTGCCGACCCAGAGCCGCCCGTCCGCGTCCGGAAGAACCGCGCGTACCTGATCGTTGGCCAGGCTCGTGGGCTGGCTGGGATCGTGCCGGAAGTGCTCGAAGCGACCGGTCGCCAGGTCCAGACGATCCAGCCCGTTGGCCGAGGTGGCAACCCAGAGGGCGCCGGTGCTGTCGGCGGCCAGGGCCCGGATCCTGGCGTCGCCGAGGCTCGCCGGATCCGCGGCGCTGGGCACGAAGTGCGTGAAGCCCTTGCCGTTCTGGTTGAGGCGATCGAGCCCGCCCTCGCTGCCCACCCAGAGGCGGTCCTGGGCGTCGATCACGAGCGCGTAGACGTGGTCGTCGAGCAGGCTGGACGCGTCACGCGCGTCGTGGACGAAGGGCTTGAGCTGGCCGGTGGCCACGTCGAAGCGGAGGAGACCCGAGTCGCGCGTCGCGATCCAGAGGACGTTGTCCTTCTTGGAGTGGCGCAAGGCCCGGATGTGCCGGCCTCCGACGCTGTCCTGGCGGGTGATGCGGTCCGTGGCCGGATTCCAGGAGGCCAGGCCATTGCGGGTGGCGATCCAGAGGATCCCGGCGGAGTCCTCTTCCACGTCCCACACGAAGCTGTCCGGCAGCGAGCTCGCGTCCGCGATGTCGTGCTTGTAGACCTTGAAGCCGGTGCCGTCGTACCGGTTGAGGCCGTCTTCAGTGGCCAGCCACATGTAGCCCCGCCGGTCCTGGAGGACGTCCATGACCGCGGACTGCGACAGCCCCTGCTCGAGCGAGAGGCGGTCGAAGCGGATGGGCCGCGTGGGTGCCGCCGACACCGGCGCGCTCACCGTGAGCGCGGCCAGGGCCAGCGGGAAGATCGTGCGATTGGCGACGGCTCTCAGTTTCATGTTTCCGCTCTTAAAGGGCGTCATGACGCGAGGACCGAACCGATGCCGCGACGGAGCAGATCGGCGAACTTGTCCGCGGGGACCGCGGGTGAGAAGAGGAACCCCTGGAATTCGTTGCAGCCGTGGCGGTAGAGGAAGTCCATCTGGCTCTTCTCCTCGACGCCTTCCGCCACCACGCGCAGGCCGAGCTGGCGGGCCATGGCGATGGTGGCGCTCGTGATGGCGGCGTCTTCCGAGGAGTGGGCCACCCCTCGCACGAACGACTGATCGATCTTGAGCACGTCGATCGGGAACTGCTTGAGGTACACGACCGCGGAGTTCCCGGTTCCGAAATCGTCGATGGCGAGGCGGACACCCATCTCGCGGATGGCGTGCAGCTGGCGCAGGATGTCGGGATCGCTGCGCAGCACGCCGCGCTCGCTCAGCTCCAGCTCCAGGAGCAGCGGCTCGATGCCCGTCGCCTCCAGGGTCTCGCGCACGACCTGCGCGAAGTCGCCGCGGACGAGCTGGCACAGGGAGACGTTGACGGCGATGCGGGCGGGGGGCAGCCCCGCGTCCATCCAGGAGCGGACCTGCTGGCAGGCCGTGCGCAGCACCCAGCTTCCGATCGGCACCATGAGCCCGAGCTCTTCGGCCAGGGGCACGAACTCCGAGGGCGTAATCGCGCCCAGCTCGGGGGAGTCCCAGCGGAGGAGCGCTTCCGCGGCACAGATCTGCGGAGTGGGGCCCTCGACCAGCGGCTGGTAGTGCACCTGGAACTCCCCGCGCGCGAGGGCGTTGGCCAGGAGGCGGGTGATGGCGCGGCTGCGCTCGGTGACGCGGCGCGAGGTCTGTCCGTAGAAGCGGATGGCGCCGCCGTTCTCCACCGCTTCCGCGGCCGCCAGCTCCGCCTTCTGGATGAGGGCCTCGGCGGTGACGCCGTCGGCGGGAGCGAGGGCCACGCCCACGCTCGTCGAGAGGACGATCTCTTCGTCGCCCGCGAAGTAGCGGCCGGACAGGCGGTCGAGGAGGAGACGCACGGTGGCCTTCGCGTCCTGCCAGCCGGGCAGGCCGGTCAGCATCGCCGCGAAGAGGCCGCCGCCCACGCGGGCGGCCATCGACATGGACGGCCCGGCCGCGGAGCGCAGGACCTCTTCCGAGCGCAGGCCCGAGATCAGCCGCTGCGCGACCTGCTGGAGGACCGAGTTCGCGCGAGCGCGGCCGAGGCGGCTGTTGACCACCACGAGGTGCTCGATGTCGAAGAGGGCGATCGCGACCTGGCTGGTCTCGGAGGCGGTGACGAGGGCGTTCTCGAGGGCATGCTCGAGACGCTCGCCGTCGGGCAGGCCGGTCAGGGCGTCGAAGTGGTCGCGGCCGCCGCGCTCCTGCCGCTCTTCCTCTACGGACTTGCGCAGGCGCTCCATCTCCGAGCGCACGCCGTCGAGCTCACCCGCCGTCTCGGCCAGGCGCACCAGCCGCTCCGCGCGTACGGAGCCGACGTGCCAGTCGAAGGGGCGCTGCAGGAGATCGGTCGCTCCCGCCTCCAGGGCGGCCTTGGCCTCGCGCTGGCCGGAGCAGAGGGCGAGGATGGGAACGCGGGACCAGGGAGCCTGCTGCCCGAGGACTTCGCAGAGGCTGCGGCCGCGGTCGTTGCGCAGGGTCATGTCCGTGAGGACGATGACCGGGCGGTGGCGGCCGAACTGGTCCAGGGCCTCGGCCGCGCCGACCGCGGTGACCACCTCGAACCCCGTGCTGGTCAGCCAGCGAGCGGCGCTCTTCTGCGTCGAGCTGTCGGCGCAGGCCACCAGGGCCACGCGCCGTCTGTCCGATCTGGCGCCGAGCGACCGTCCCGTCGCGTCGGCGTCGAACGTCGGAATCGCAGGAAGTGCCACCGTGCGCCTCGAATCAGAAGGGTGTTCGGTCCAGTTATCCAGAGCTCTCGCGCGCGGCCTTACGGATCCTGGAAGCCGAGGGAGAGCGGCGTGATGTCGATCGGCAGCCCGTCGGACGTATTGTCTTAGAGCTGCCGCTGCCAGCGCTTACTGAAATACCTTGTTCTTGACTGGCTGGTCTTTATGAAATTCGTGGGACATCGAATAGAAGCCGGCGGCCTTGAGCGTCACCGTGATCGGCGCGGCGGTCGGGTTTTCCCAGAACCAGCCATGGATACCCGCGAAGGG
>Ga0207648_10002826_pt1 | contig 18420 bp, 15 predicted proteins | sample KBSMisM32_FD_184310 | JGI IMG/M metagenome (GOLD analysis project Ga0207648, IMG submission 184310) | Miscanthus rhizosphere microbial communities from Kellogg Biological Station, Michigan, USA - KBS Miscanthus M3-2 (SPAdes) (version 2) | ecosystem: Host-associated > Plants > Roots >...
CTGGGCGTCTACGCCCAGGACCGGGCCACGTTCGGGGCGGTGACGGTGGATGCGGGCCTGCGCTGGGACGGGCAGTGGAACCCGGCCGCCCCGCGGCCGAACCCCGCGGTGCCCCAGACCGCGAAGATCCCGGACGACCTGTCGATGTGGCAGCCGCGGCTCGGACTCGCCTGGTCGGCCGGCGGCCGCGGACGCACCGTCGTCCGAGCCACCGCCGGGATCTACGCCGCCCGCACGCCGGCGAACCTCTTCCAGCGCGTCTTCACCGACAACGGCCTTACGACCGTGGCCGTCGACAGCCGGGTGGACCGGTCGGTTCTGAACTACCTCACCTTCCCGAACTCCCTGGCGGCGCTTCCGCCGGGAGTCAAGGTGGCCCCGCCCCAGGTCGTCGGGTTCGACCCGGACTTCAAGAACCCGCGCGCGAAGCAGGTCTCCGCCGGTGTCGAGCACCAGATCGGCACGGCCGTCGCCGCCTCGGTCAACTACGTCCACATCTCGACCGACCATCTGCAACGCCGGCTGGACCGGAACCTCTTCGCGCCCACGATCGACGCGACGGGCATGCCGGTCTTCCCGCGGACGCGGCCGGATTCCACCATCGGGATCCTCTCCATCAACGAGTCGACCGCGAAGTCCCGCTACGACGCGGTGGTGACGAGCGTGCAGGCCCGCTACGGCCGGCTGAACGCGCAGGCCACCTACACCCTGGCCTGGAACAAGGACGACGACTCCAACGAGCGCGCCTTCAACCGCGAGACCGTGCTCAACCCGTTCGACGTCGCCCCCGAGTGGACCTGGTCGAAGCAGGATGCACGCCACACGGTCAGCCTCAGCGGAGTGGCGGACCTGCCCAGGGGCTTCGCCTTCGGGATGGTTCTCCTCGCGCGCTCGGCGGTCCCATACACGGCCGTGATCGGCTTCGACACCCAGAACGACGGGAACGACGTCAACGACCGCGCCATCGTCGCCGGCCGGGTGACCGGGCGGAATGAATTCCGGCAGCCCTCGTTCTTCGACCTCGACCTCCGCCTCGTCAAGGCAATCCGCTTCGGCAAGTCCAATCGGCTCGACCTCATCGCCGAGCTGTTCAACACCACGGGCGCGGCCAACAAGAACTACGGGGGCGACGCCATCAGCAACTTCGGCACACCCCAGGCGCCGGTCGCCACCGCCGGGCAGCCGCTCTTCGCGCCGACGACGGCGCGCTATGGCGGGCCGCGCCAGCTGCAGCTCGGCGCGCGCTTCGCATTCTGAGGGTCGGATGAGACTCCTTCGGGGCGTGAGGCCGTGGCCCCTCACGCTCCTCGCGGCCGCCCTCCTCCTGGCCATGATGGGGACGACGGACGCGACGGATTCCTTCGTCGTCGTCGTGAACTCCTCGGTGGCGGGCACCAGCGTGCATCGTGCCGACCTGGCCGCGGTCTTCTTGAAGAAGGCCGTGCGCTGGGGGGATGGCTCGCCCGCCAACCCGGTCGATCAGTCCGGCACTTCCCTCGTGCGCAAGGGCTTCTCGGAGAGCGTGCTCCACATGCCGGTCATGGCCGTGGTGCAGTACTGGGGCAAACAGCTCGCCGCCGTGGCGGCGTCCTCCCTGCGGCCACCGATCGTGAAGGCGTCCGACGATGAAGTGCTCCTGTACGTCGCGAAGACGAGCGGCGCGGTGGGCTACGTTTCGAGCGGCACCGCCCTGCCCCCCGGCGTGAAGGCGGTCACCATCATCGATTGACGGCGCGACCTATACTTTGCGCACATGAAACGCTTCGCGGTCGTCATCGGTCTCTGCGCACTCGTCTGCGCCCCGGGGGCGAGGGCCCAGGAGCCGCCCGCGCCCTCGATGCGCGGTGAGACGTTGCACCGCATGACCCTGCTGCGGGCCGCGCCCGGGCGCCTCCTCGATCTGGTGGCCGCGGTGAAGGGACGCGGCCTCGTGCTGCGCCATTCGCAGGGGGACCAGTGGGACCTAATGGTGCTGGCGCCGGTGGCCGGCTACGGGGATCTCGCCGGCGCGCCACCACTCGCGGACACGGCTCTCGTCGCCTGGCAGGAAGACGAGCTCGTCCGCGGTCCCGACGTCGCGCGCCTGGACGGGTTCGCCGCCGGCGGCCTGTATCACATCGAGATGTTCGTGGCCCTGGCCGGCCGTCGCGGCGAACTCGTTCGCGAGCGCGAGATGGAGAACGCCTACCTGGCCGCCCTGGGTCGCCCGCGCAACGCGATCTTCGTGCGGGAGTTCGGAGCGTCCTGGGACGCCTTCACCCTCGGGCCCTACCGAAGCTGGAAGCACTTCGCCGAGCGGGACGACATCCCGCCCGAACGCTCGGCGGCCGCCGCGCGCGCCGCCGGATTCGAAGGAGACGACCGCATCGGTCCCTACCTGCGCTCGCTCATCCAGTCGCATCACGACACGCTGGCCACGCCGGTTCGTTGATCGCGGTCACCATACGGCGCAGCGCCGCTCGATGGGCCTCACCATGGCCGATCCGGCCTTGCACGCGAACGCCTGCTGGAACTCCGGCGAGTTCGAGACCGGGCCGATCACGCGGTACTTCGAGATCGCATGGGAATCCGACTTCACCATCTGCCGCTGCACCTCGGTGCTCTCGGCGGCCCCGCGGTATTGTCCCCAGGAGATGAAGAACTGTTGCTCGGGACTGAAGCCGTCGATCACCGGGACCGGGTGACGCTGCATCGACCGCTCGAGCGCGCGGTACGCCAGGCGCACCCCGGCTTGATCTCCGACCGCCTCGCCGAGGACCTGTCGCCCCTGGTGATGGACCCCCGGCTCGATGAAATAGCCGTCGTACTGATCGACGAAGCACTGGCCGAGCTTCTGGAAGGCGTCGCGATCGGGCGGCGTCCACCAGTTTCGCGGCTGCCCGGTCGCGTCGAAGTCGGCGCCCAGGGCGTCGATGGCGTGAGTGAGGTCGTGGGCGATGCCGATCCCGATCGCGCCGTAATTCGCCGCGTCCGTCGCGGCGAGGTCGAACGCCGGCGCTTGCAGGAATCCGGCCGGCAACACCATCAGATTGAGCTGGACGTCGATGTACGCGTCGGGTGACGACGGCGGCAGTTGCCAGATCTCGCGGCCCACGCGCTGCCCGACGCGCCGGCGATCGGCGTCGACGCCGAACCTCCGGCCCGCCGCGACGTTCGCCCAGAACGCGTCGCGGCGAATGACGAGGGACGACGTGTCCGCCCAGGAGTCGGGATAGCCCACCTTCACGTCGTACGCGGCGAGCTTGGCCAGCATCTGCTGCCGGGTGGCCGCCGCCATCCATGTCAGTCCTCCGACCTCCTCCTGGAGCACGGCCCGCAAGCCGCGCACCATCTCCTGGACCTTGCTCTTCGCCGCGGGCGGGAGGTAGCGCTCGGCGTATTTGCGGCCGAGAGGCTCTCCGAGCAGCGCCTCCGTCGACTCGAGGCAGCGCGTCGCGCGGGGCTTCATCTCGCGGGCGCCGCCGAGGTACTTGTCCTTGAAAGCGAAGGATTCCTCGGCGAGTGGCCTGGACAGCCACGGCGACGCCGACTCGAGCAGGTGCCAGGTCAGATACGCCTTCCACACCTCCACCGGCGTCGATTCGAGCTCCCCGTTCACTCGCTCGAGGAACGCGGGCTCGGCGACGTTGAGATCGGCTCGCGGCAGCCCGGCCTCCGCGAAATATCGGTCCCAGTCGAACCGTCCGGCGCGGAGCTCCGCGAACGTCACCTTGTGGGCCGTCACGGCCGGGTCGGCGGCGGCCGCGGGAGGCAGGCTCGCCTCGGCGAGGCGAGTCTCGAGCGCGAGGATCTCCTCGGCCGCCTTGCGCGCCGGCGCGGGCGGCATTCCGGCGAGGGCCAGGGCGGCCGCGACGTGCGCGCGATACTTCTCACGCGCCTCCGCGAAGCGCGGCTCCGACCCGAGGTAGTACTCGCGGTCGGGCAGCCCCAGGCCACCGGCCGCGATGTTCACGATGACGCTCGCCGGGTCGTGATGGTCCGAAGCCCCGGAGACCACGAACGGGGCGGGGACGGCCAGCTCGTGCAGGCGGCGGATCATCCGTTGGACGCCCGCGCCATCCCGGACGTCCGTGATGTCGGTGAGCAACGGAACGAGCGGGGCCACACCCATGGCGTCGATCGCGGGCTCGTCCATGCAGGCCGCGAAGTGATCGCCGAGCAGCTGCTCGACGCTGCCGCGGGGCCGGTCCGCGTTGGCGGCGAGCTCCCCCAGCAACGCCTTCAATTGCTCCCGGTTCGCCTCACGCGCGGCGAGCCGCCGGCTCCAGCGTTGTTGCCCCGCGGGAATGGGGTTTGCGGCACGCCACGCGCCGTTGGCGAACGCATGGAAGTCGGTGCACGCGTCGGCCGCTCGATCGACGTCGCCGATCTCGACGCCTTTCGGGGCCGGCCCCGGGGCAGGTGGCGTGGATGCGGCGGGACCCTCGACGCCACGGACGAGACCCGCGGCGAGAGCGAGGCTCCCGACGAAGCACACGATGCGAGTGGTCCTCATGGCATGCTCCTGGAGGAGGCCGGAACCAGCACGGCGGCGACCACGGCCGCGGTGTCGACGACGGTGGCGAACTCGCCGTGGAGGTCCGACAGGGCCATCGCATGGATCAGCTCGGCGCGATACTCGATACCGTCGGGCCCGACCCGATCGAAGGTGGCCGTGGCGTCGGAAACCACCGAGGTGACGAAGCCCAGGTTCCCCGCCGTCCGGGCCGTCGTCGAGACACAGTGATTCGTCGTGAGCCCGACGATGATCAGGCCGCGACAACCGGCGCGCCGCAAATCGATCTCCAGGGAGGTCCCGATGAAGGCGCTGTTGACGCTCTTCTCGATGACCGCCTCGCCCGCGACGGGAGCCGTCTCGGGCTTGAAGGCGTTCCCGGGCTGGCCCGGCCGCAGCGGCGACGACGGATCGGTCGACATGTGGCGCACGTGCACGACCGGGCGCCCCGTCCCGCGCCACACGCGTAGTAGGTCGGCGACCCGCTGCTCCAGGTGCGGGTTGTTCCGCCGGCCCCAGGAAGGCGCGTCGAATCCCTCCTGAAGATCGACGACCAGGAGCGTGCTCGGAGTCGGTTCGAGGGAGGCCATGGCGCCACCGTAGATCCGCCGCGCTCGCGCACCAAACTACCGATGCTGCCTATCGGCGGGGCCGATGGTAAGGTGGCGCGATGAAGGCCGAGCTCGAGCTTCGGCAACTGCGGGTCTTCGTGGCGGTGGTCGAGGCCGGGACCCACACGCGGGCGGCGCGCGCCCTCGGCATCTCGCAGTCGACGGTCTCCGAGACGCTGAGCGCGCTGGAGCGCACTCTCGGCGTCGGCCTGTTTCGCAAGGCGCCGAAAGGCATGGCGCTGACGGCATCGGGTGAGATCCTGCTCGCCTACGCGCGCCGGATGTCCGTGTTGACCAGCGAGCTGGTCGGCGCCCTCGCCGGCGCGTCGAGCGACGTCAAGGCGACGTTGGTCGTCTCCGCCGTCGAGTCCGTGAGCGCCTACGTGCTTCCGTCGCGTCTGGCCGCCCTGCGCGCGCGCTGGCCGGGGGTGCGCGTGGAGGTGCTCACCGGAAGCTGCGAAGAGATCCGCGACCGGGTCGCCAGAAGTGAGAGCGACGTCGGCCTGGTGCTCGAGCCCGAGGCCGGACCCGAGGGCGGCACGGTCCTGGCAAAGGCGCGCCTGTTGATCCTGAGCGCCCCGGGCCACCCGCTCGCGCGCCGCGGCGCCGATCCGGACCAGCTCACGGCCTGCGACTTCTACATGTGCGACGCGGCGGGAAACTACCACCAGGCGCTGCGGCAGCTCTTCGATGGGGCCCAGGTCCCGCCGCCGCGGATGCAGGCCATCGGCACCATCGAAGGCGTGAAACGCGGGATCCTGGCCGCCGGCACGGCGCTCGGCCTGTTGCCGGAGCACGCCGTCGAGCCGGAGCTGCGTGACGGCGTGCTCGCGGAAGTGCGTGTGCGCCCCGCCCTGCCGTCCGTCGTGCTGCGAGCAGTGCTGGCGCCGGGCGCGCTCTGCTCCGCGGTGGTCGACGACCTGCTGGGCAGCTTGCGCGGTTCGCCCCGGCGAGGGCTGCGGCTGACGGCCGCGGTGGAGGAAGCCAGCGAGGCAAGGAGTTCGTCTCGATCTTCGCTTCCGACAACACGGTGAGCAGGGAGCATCCATGTCGAGACTGCCCGGTGTCCTCCTCCTGTGGGTCGCCGCCGCATCGACCGCCGAGCCGGCCCCGCGGGAGCATCTTCAATACGCCGTCCGAGCGGATCCCTTTGCAATCGAGCTCACGCTTCCTGATGGCACGACGCGGGTAGCGCACCCCGCGCGGGAAGCCACCCATTTCTATTTCCTCGCCGAAGACGGTTGGCCCGTTCCCGACGGGCCGGACGCCCATCGCGTGCGCTGCCGTATTCATTGGAAGGGATTTCCCGCCTCCTGGCGTCTGGTGAACAGCTTCGGCATCGACCGTACGACCCAGGAATTCGAGACGACGCTGGGCGAATTGCGGAAGGCCGTGTTCGCCGGCGGCGATTTCCGGGTGACCCGATCCAGGAAGGGCCTCTTCCTGGTCACGCGGGCGAATTGGAAATTTCCCGACGTCGCCGCCGTGAACCTCCTGGACCGGATCGCCGAAACCGAAACCGCCGTCTGGCGGGACCGCGGCCTCGCCGGCCATGTCGTGTTCCTGCTCCCGATCGCGAGATCCGCCGGGCACTGGGAGGGTGAAGGGCGCAGTCACGCGATGGTCCTGCAGGCGTCGCCTGATACCCCTCGTCCGGAGGACGTGGCGCTCGGCCTCGCCCACGAGATGTTCCACGAATGGAACTCGCGTCGACTGAACCGTTCCGACGACGAGCGGCTCTATTGGTTCACCGAGGGCGTCACGGACTACTACGCGATGACCACGCTCTGGCGCGCGGGCTTGTGGGGTTTCAATCGCGTCCTCGACATGTTCAACACCGCCGCCCGGCAATATTTCGGATCTCCGGTCCGGAACTACACCGCCGACCGCATGGTGGAACGGCGCCAGGCCGACTCGAACGCGGAGCGGCTGCCCTACCTCCAGGGGTACCTCCTGGCTTCGCACTGGAATGTGGACGGCCACGTCCTCGATCAGGCCATGCGGAACCTCATGCGAACGAATCGCGAGGTCCTCTCCAACCCCCGTATCGCCGAGGCCCTGGCCACGGCGGGGGTGGCGAAGGCGGGCGATGAGATCGAACGGTTCGTGGTGCGGGGCGAGACGATCCAGCTCCGATCGCGCCTCTGGGGCGATTGTGCCGCGGAGTCCACGGTGGATGCGGGGCAATTCGACATCGGGTTCGAGCTCGACGAGTCACGAAAGACGGGAACGATTCATGGGGTCCGCGAAGGCAGCGGCGCTTGGCGAGCGGGTGTGCGCGATGGACAAACGTGGTTACCCCTGGATGTGACCTGGGGCGACCCCGAGTCTCTCGCGGAGCTGGAGATCCGCGACGGAGAGGGCGTACGCCGGGTCAAGTACCGTCCGGCGTCTCTCGAGACCACGCGCGCGCCCCAATACACCCTCGTCCCCGGCCGGTCGTGCCTTCCGGCGGGAGGAGGCGGGTGAGACACGAGGTGGTCAGGAAGACCGCCGTGGCGTGCGGCAGCATCTTGCTCCTCGACTGCGCGCATCACCGCCCGCTGCCTGTCGCGACGGTCCCGGACGAGGGCCGAACGAGCGTGCGGGTGCTCAATGCTCCCACCACCCCGAGCGACGCCGTTGCGACTCAAACGGAGAGGCTCACTCCGGCCTATGCCAGCCCGGACAACCGCCTTCCCGACTATCCGCCCGTGGCGCTGAAGGCCGGATGCCGGCGCGGCCTCGTCGCGGTCCGGGTCCACATCGACCCCGATGGGAACGTCACCGCGCAGCGCGACGTTCCCGGCCACCCGCTGCCCGCCGACGAATGCCACATGGCGTTCCGCGCTTCCGTGCAGAGCGCCATCAACACGTGGCGCTTCGCTCCGGCGTTCCGTCAGACGCCGATCGTCGACCCCGCGGCGGACGCGCGCGCGCCCGTCCTCCGCTGGAAGCAGGAGCCCATCGCGATCTACCTGGATTTCGAGTTCACGTTCGACGTCGTGGCGGGCAAGGGCATCGTGCGTTCGCGGTAGCCACGATCTCAATACCTCTCGGCGATCCAGGCGATGGCGGCAACGACGAGGAGCGCCGCGATCACGGCGAGCGCGATCTTGACCAGGCTGTAGGGACGGTCGCCCTGCACCTCGCCCGTGCGCGCGTTGACGAGGAAGCGGTACGCCTTGTTCCCGAACCGGTAGGAGCTGATCCAGATCGGCAGCAGGACGTGCTTGAAGCTCGTCGCGCTATAGGTCGTCACGACCCGGTCGATCCGCTGGTCGTCGCCGCCGATGCGCCTCCTGACGAGCTCCTGGATCGCGGCCGCCATCGTCACCTTGGCTCTCTCGTACGCTTCAGGCAGTGGGACCTGATAGGTCTCGGCGCGGAAGCCGCTCAGGAACTCGTCTCGATAGGGAACGAGCTTCTCGAGGTCCCACGGGCTGAGGGCGGCGGCGCGGCCCTCCGGCAGCGAACGGCTGGCGACGACCAGCACGTCGTCGAATGTCTCCCCCAAGGTCCCCGAGACCCGCGTCCAATCGGTCACCGTGCGGCTGCGCGGCTTCCCATCCGGCCCCGTCTCCGTCACCGTGCGATTCCGGCCGCGCTGGCCGGTGTACTGGCTGCTTGTCGCCGCGTCGAAGGTCCAGTAGGGCACGTACATCCCCTGGAGGTTTCCCGCTCTCGCGTCCTTCTTCAGCCGGTTCGGAGCGAATCGCAGCGAGTGAACCCACGCGCCGAATCGCCGGCGCGCGTCCTCCAGCCCGATACGGAACGGAAGCAGCCAGTGAGGCCGGAGAGAGCGCTGGCTCGACGCCGTCGCCACGAAGGCGGACCCGCAGAAGGCGCAATGGTCCGCGACCACCGCGGTGTCGAGGGTGGACTGCGCGCCGCACGACGAGCAGCGGACGGTGAGCTTCTCGACCGTGGGCTCCGTGGCCAGCCCGCTCGCCAGCGCGGCCTCGAGGTCGCGCTCTTCGACGGGGGCGTCCGAGGCGGCGATCGCCACCGCCGAACCGCAGCTCACGCATCGCAGGTTCGCCGTCTCCGGCGAGTACACGAGGCGCGAGCCGCATTGGGCGCAGCGGAACTGGGTTCCACTGCCTGGGTCGGGCGCGGATCCGGCGGTGTCGCTCATCAGCCGATCAGGAGCGCGCCATTCTGCCATCGAAGCGCGATGGGCGCGTCTTGGCAGATGATGGGGCATGGCTCGTGTTGGCCTGGTGGGCGGCCTGGCGGCGGCGCTGCCGCTCCTCGGCTCGGGGGCGGCGACCCCGGCCGACGAGCTCGCGCGCGGCGTCCTGATCGAGCGGGTCTCGGCCCTGGCCAGCCCGGACGAGAGCTATGCGCTCTACTTGCCCACCACATACTCGCCCGACCGGCCCGCGCCCATCCTCTACGCCTTCGATCCGCGGGCGCGCGGCCGCGTGCCGGTGGAGCGCTTCCAGGCCGCCGCCGAGCGCTACGGATGGATCGTCGCCGGCTCGAACGCGTCGCGCAACGGGATCGCGGTCGGCGACATCATCGGCCGGCTCTGGGGCGACACGCACGCACGCCTCGCCATCGATCCCCGCCGCGTCTACACGACGGGATTCTCGGGCGGAGCGCGCGTCGCTTCGGGCATGGGTCTCGGCTCGCCCGATCAAGTGGCGGGCGTGATCGCCTTCGGCGCCGGCCTTCCGAATGGCGCGCGGCTGCCCAAAGGCGCCGGAGTGCTCTTGTTCGCCGGAGCCGGCCTCGACGACTTCAATCTGCCCGAGATGCGGCAGCTCGCGGCGGACCTCGACGGCGCTTCGATCCCGAACCGTCTCGAGACCTGGGATGGCGGACACGAGTGGGCGCCGCCCGAGCTGTGCACGCTGGCCCTCGAATGGCTCGAGCTCGGGGCCATGCGCAGTGGAACGCGCACGAAGGACGCCGCCCTCGTCGAGCAGTGGGCGCGGCGCGACGAAGAGCGCGCCCGGCAGCAGGAGAGCGCGGGGGCAGCGGTCGAGGCGGCGCGGGCCTTCGACTCGCTGGCCGCGGACTTCCGCGGGCTGCGCGAAACGGCCGCGTACACCGAGTCCGCCGCGCGGATAAGGGGCACGCGCGCGTACAAGGACGCGCTCAAGGCGCAGCGCGACGACGAGCATCGGCAGTCCTACCTCGCCGGCGAGCTCGGGGCCGCCATCCGCGTGCTGTCCGGTGACGCCGAAGGCCCCGCGACCGCGCTGTCCAGCCTCCGCAGCGCGATCGCCGACCTGCGGAAAGCAGCCGACAAGCCGGACGGAGGACGCGAGGCGCACGTCGCGCGTCGTGTGCTCGGCGGGGCCTGGATCCAGGCCCTCGAGGCGTCGAACGCCTTGCGTGCGAGCAAGGAATACCGGCGGGCGGCCGACGCGCTTGCCGTCGCCGGCGAGGTCCGCCCGCTCGGCGCGGGCCAGCTCTACGAGCTCGCCCGGCTCCGTGCCCTGAGCGGGGACACTCGTCAGGGCCTCCAGGTGCTCACGCGGGCGGTGGACAGCGGCTTCTCGGACGTGGCCGCGCTCCAGAGCGAGCCGGACCTCGAGCGTCTCCGCCGCAGCCCCGAGTTCGCCGGCCTGCTCGAACGGGCGCGGAGCGGGAAGAAGATCGAGTAGCCGGCCCGCCATTCACCTTTTTTGACGGAACGTTCGCACGGGCAAACACGTTTACCCGGGTCGGGGGACTTTGGAACGTGCCATGTCCGTAAAAACATCAACATCCACGCCGGAAGCGCCACCCGGCACCGGGCGTTCATCCGCCTCTGGGAACCCGTCCCAGACGGACGGGTTGCACGTCCGCGAGTTCTCGGCCCGGGATCTCTCCGCGCGCGTCAACCGCAGCGCCGAGGTCGTGGAAGCCCTGTCCCGGCAGTACCGGATCCTGGACACGCTGCGCGAAGCCGCCAACCAGCTCGTCGTGCACCGCCCGCTGCCCGAGCTGTTCGAGCTCCTGCTCGACCTCCTCTTCGCGGCCGTGCCCGCCCAGCGCGGCGCGATCCTGCTCCGGGAACAGGACCCGTCTCGCCTGCAGCTCAAGGCCTCGCGGTCGCGCACGGGGCTGCCCTTCGTGTCCGTCAGCCGCGCCATCGCCGACCGCGTGATGGAGCAGGGCCACGCGCTGCTCCTCGAAGACGCGATGCGCCACCCCGTCTTCAGCAGCGCCGACAGCATCATCAACGGCGGCATCCGCAGCGCGCTCTGCGCGCCCCTGTGGTTCGCGAGCGGGGAGAAGGACGAAGTGGTCGGGCTCGTCTACCTGGACAACAGCAGCTTCGTGGACGCCTTCGACGAGGAGGACCTGGGCCTCGTCACCGCCATCGCCAGCGTCGCCGCGGTGAAGATCCACACCACCCGCCTTCTGCGCGAGAGCCGCGACAACCGCCGGCTGAAGGAAGAGGTCCGCCTCGCCGCCGAGATGCAGGCCGACCTCCTGCCCCAGACCACTCCGCTCCTCCCGGGCTGGAGCCTCGCTGGGGGCAGCCGGCCCTGCCTGGCGATGGGCGGCGACTACTACGACTGGGCGCTCGGCGAAGACGGGCTGCGTCTGGTCCTGGCCGACGTCTCCGGCAAGGGCGCGGCCGCGGCCATGCTCATGGCCGCGGTGCGGGCGCTGGTCCGCTCGCGCTGGTCCGAGGCCGACCTCGCCCGCGCCTCGCGCCTCGTCAGCCGGGCCGTGTTCGACAACGTGCCGGCCAGCCGCTACGCCACCGCGTTCCTGGCCCGCCTCGACCCACCCACGGGCCGGCTGCGCTTCGTGAACGCCGGGCATCAGCCCGCGCTCATCGTGCGCGCGGACGGCACCGCGCAGGCGCTGGCCAGCAGCGGGGTTCCCCTCGGCCTGATGGAGTCCGCGTCCTACACCGCCGCGGACGCGACGCTCGGCCCCGGCGACGCGCTGCTCGTCTTCTCGGACGGCGTCAGCGAGGCGCGCGACGGCGCGGGTCAGGAGCTCGGCGTCGACCGGCTGCTGGAGCTCATGCGCGGCGGCCTTCACCTCGATGCGGCCGGCCTCGTCGAGAAGATCGAGCACGCCCTGGACGCGTTCTCGGCCGGCGCGCCCGTGGACGACGACCGCACGCTGCTCGTCCTCAAGCGCGTCGATCCCGCACGCGCCTAGGGGGGCGGTCCGACGTCGCTACTTGCCTTCGTGATTCGCTTGCAGCCACGCGCGGCAAGCGGCATGGTCGTCCTCGGAGCAGTCCCGCTTGATGGCCGCGCGAGCGTCGACGGGCTCGGCCTTCATCTCCTGGGGGGCCTTCGGGGACTCCTCCGCGTCCGACCAGCCGATCGCGACCGCGGCCAGCCCCGGCAGGAGCGGAACGACGATCGTCGCCTCCGCTTCGTACTCTTCGATCACGGTATGCGCTGGCTCGTCCGGCGCTTTCGATGTGGACGACTCCTCGCCCTCCTTCTCCTCGACCGTGTTGGGCCGCGTGTAGACGCGGACGGACAAGGGGTCGGGATACCCGAATTCGCGCAGGAGCTCCCCGCCGCCGCCGAGGAGGCGAACACGCAGCCGGCTGGATCCGGCGAGCTGCGCGTGCGCCACACCGGGGCGAACCGCGATGCCCTTGACGGCGGCTTTCTCACGGCTCACGACCACGTCGAGTGCGACATGGCGGCCGTCATAGGGGTCGTCTCCGACCGCGGGCTGCGCACGTGCCGCGGGCGCCAGCGCCGCGGCGGCGAGCACGGCCAGGCACGTCACCCTTCGCATCAACATCCACCTCCCAGGCACAGAGCGAACACGGCCGCCGCGGCGCGCAGGTCGTCCGCGTTCTCCGTCGATCCCGAGACCATCACGTCGGATCCGACGTCGCTGCGCCACCATGGCTTCGTCTCGAGGATCATGCCCATGGAATCGCGCCGGTCGATCATCGCGCACGTGTTCCGATCCGAGCCCTTCTGGTCGCAGGACGACGGGCTCGAATACAGGTTGACGCCGTCCGAATACCCGCCGTCGCAGCAGTACTCGTCGGCTTCGTTGTAGGCGGCATGATGCAGCTCGTGCCAGCCCACGGAGTTGAGCCCGATCCAGGCGCTGAACTCGCGGCCGGACGCGCTGTCGCGGCAACTGACGTCGTGCAGCACGCCGGCCGACTCCGCCCAGCTCACCGTGTTGAAGTGGGGCCACCGGCAATATTGGCCGCTGATGTCGACGGGCACCAACTCCGGCACGGCCCAGATGGCGACGTTGCCCCAGCCCCGGAGGATGGAGCTCGGATATCGGAACGGCCGGGGCCCGTAGCCGCGGATGTCGTTCACGTTCTTCTCGATCGCGTAGAGGAACCGGAGGCCGCCCGTCGAGTTCTCCGGATCCGGATCCAGCCCCGTCCCGGGGTAATAGACGATGTCGATGTTCTCGGACACGGGAGCCGCGGTCAGGACGGTGCCGTCGTGGAGGGCCGCGGGCACGTCCACGCGCACGGCCACGTTGGGCCGCGGCACGAGATCGGTGATGCGCACGCCGGTGGTCGCGCTGGTCGCGGCGGGGCCGGGCAGCCCGGGCGCCTCGCGCACGGTGACGGTCCAGGCCAGGGCGGGCGACGCGGCCAGGGTGGGCGGGATCTTCCAACTGCAGGTGGAGACACGGGTACAGCCCGGAGTCACGATCGTCGGCGTGAACGTCCCCGTGTTGCCGGGAAGCGGGGCCGCCGAGACGATGAGCGTGAAGTCGAAGGCGGGATGGTCCTCGTGGGCGGCGTCGACCGTCCAGGCTCGGATCATCGGGGCCACACTGCGAGCGAGCGCGGGCGCGATGGGCGACATCGAGGCCATCACCTCCAGGCCGCTCGAGCGGTTCCCGATGCGGACGGTGACCGCCGCCGGCGTGTAGGCGACGTTGGCGGACGAAGTGCCGCCCAGGTAGAGGCACCAGTAGCCCGCGGCAGCCATGAACCCCTTGTCGTCGCGGCCGTCCCAGTCGAGCGCGAAGACGCCGGGCCCGGGCGCCACGTGGTGGATGGTGCGGATCGACGCATACGCGGGCGGACCCCCGCAATAACCGGGGGTCGCGGTGAGCGTGACGTTCCCGGGGCGCGAAGCGAAGCCCACGACGGTGAGCGGCCCCGCCCAGAAGTCCCAGGGCTGCGTATAGGGCGTGGCCGTCCGGGCCGTATCCGGGTCCAGCCGCTGGATCGACAACCGCGGCGTGATCGGCGACAGGACGCGCACGATGCCCGCGGCCGATACGGGCGGGAAACGAGGGTCGGAGCTCAGGTCGACCACGTGGAACGGATAGTCACCGGGGGGAAGGACCTTGCCGCTGAAGTCGAGGCCGTCCCAGTCGACGTTGAACCGCTGCCGGAAGGGACCGCTCACGACCTCTTTCTGGCCCCCGGGAATGTCGACCCAGATGCGGAGCCGCGAGGGAAGGCCGAGGTCGCCGGCGAGGTACACATGCTCGCCATCCGCGGGATCGAACTCGAGGGGCGTGCCGCCGGTGAGGGTGATGGTCGTGGGCGCGGGCAGGACGGTCACGGTGAAGACCGCGCTCGAACGCCCTCCCGAAGTCGTGAAGGTCGTCGCCGTGGCCAGGCCGGCGTAGAAGGAGAACGGCGTCGTCCAGGACCGGTCCGGGCGTCCAGAGAGATCGCCCTGGTCGGCCAGCATGGGCGGGCCCACGGAATCCATGTCCCACAGCTCGAACTTGACCTTGAAGCCGCCCTCGATCAGGACGTCCTTGCAGAGAGGCTGGTTCTCGACCACGACTTCGAAGCCGTCGGTCACGGGTCCATCCGGACAATACCTCTGCGAGCCGTCGTCGAGCACGATGGACGCGCGTGCGAAGAGGTTCGGCCGTGCGCACCAGGGGTCGATGCACTCGCCGTTGGTGAGGACGTTGGATGTCACGCTCACCCTGGACACGAAGCTCGCCTGCGCCGGCGCGGCTGCGAAGAACGCCCCGACCACGACCAGGGCGGCGAGCCATCCCCCTCCTCGACGGCAACGGCGTCCATTCATTGCGGTTGCGCCTCCTTCCCGGAGCGCGGCCGGCCGCCCGCGCACGGACGGCCGGCCGATCTCATGGGAATGACGCGCAGGCGGGGGCGAAAACGTCTCATCCCCGGGCGCTCGGCCGCCGGCTCAACGCGTGATTACGGTCTCCAGGTATTCCGCCGGCACCACGAGGCCGGAGGAGCCGCCGCGGTCCGACTGCCGCAGGAGCGCGATGAGATCCGCCTCCAGCGCCGCGCGCTTCTCGGCGTCGAGGGCGGCGAAGGCCTTGTGGACCGGCCCGTAGTACGTGCGGAACACCTCGACCCAGTGCTCGGGCGAACGATAGCGGAAGGCGAAATGACGGGAGGTCTGGACGATCCGGGCCGCGCCCTGGAACAGGTGCTGGATGTGCGCGTCCGTGCCCCACAGCAGTGGAGAGCGGACGCCGGGGATCGGGGGCACGTACGTGGCGACCACACGGAAGAGCTGCCCCAGGAATCCGGACGGGGTCCAGGAGGCGAGGCCGATGCGTCCTCCCTTACGGCAGACGCGCATCATCTCGCTCGCGGCCTGGTGGTGGTCGGGGGCGAACATCACGCCGAAGGTGGAGAGCACCACGTTGAAGCTCGCGTCCGGATAGGGCAGGTCCTCCGCGTCCGCCACCTTGAAGGCGACGTCGAAGCCCTCCGCTTGCGCGCGGCGGCGGCCGCTCTCGAGGAGAGCAGGAACGTAGTCGGTGGAGGTCACGGCCGCGAAGCGTCGGGCCGCGGCCAGGGTCGCGTTGCCGTTGCCGGCGGCCACGTCGAGCACGCGCTCGCCCGCCTGCACGTCGACGGCCTCGCACAGGAGCTCGCCCACGATCTGGAGGGTCGTCCCGATCACGGCGAAGTCGCCGGACGCCCACATGGCCTGCTGGCGTCCCTTGACCGAGGTCGAGCCCTGGGCCTGGACGGAATCACTCGGCACTGCGCTCGTCATGAACTCGAATCCTTTCTGGAGAAGATGTCCGGGTCAGCGGTTCAACGCGGCGCGGATGCGCGCGAGGTGGTGGTAGCTGTGGCGGACGGCGTGGTCCTCGAGCATGAACTGGCACGTGATCGGGGCGTTCGAGTACAGGGACGCCGGCGCCGCCCGCTCCAGCTCCTCGTCGCTCAGGGCGCGAATGGCCGCCGCCGCCGCCGCGCTGTTGCGGCGCAGCAGCTCCAGGGCCGCCTCCTTCGTGACCGCGTGCTGCTCGAGGGCGTGGGCGGCGTTTCCGGCATGGATGTCGTCCATGGTCACGCCCTTCACCGGCTGGCCGCTGGCCAGCACCTGCGCCAGCTGGATCTCCAGCGGGTAGACGGTGGCGACGTGATGCACGACGACGCCGACCTTGCGTCCGTCCTTGGGGATGCGGGTCTGCCACTCCGCCTCCGTGAGCGCGCCCGCGACGTCGGCCAGCATGCGCGCACCCTGCTCGAGGCGATCGGCCAGCGCGTTCGCGCGCAGGCTGGAGGAACGGGCGGGCTTGACCGTGGGGTCGGCCGCGACAACACTCGTCATGGAATTCGTCCTTTCGATGCCGCCGCGCGGATCGGTGCGCGGCATATCCCTCCGTACGGTGGAGGCCCGGGTACCGGGCCATGCGCAGCGTCCGATTTGCCTTGCATCCCGTCTGAAACCGACGGCGTCCGGCTCCGGGGTCCGGGCGCCCTGCGCGCGCGTCCGGCGCACGCGGTCGACGCGTGAGCGCGGACGTCCTCTCGGACGTGCTGAGCGCGGTCCGCCTGACGGGCGCGCTGTACTTCGACTTCGACCTCAGCTCACCGTGGGTGGCGGAGACGCCCGCCGCGCGAGAGATCGCGGCCACGGTGATGCCGGGCGCGCAGCGCGTCATCGAGTACCACGTGATCGCGCGCGGCGAATGCTGGGGCCACGCCGTCGGCCAGGAGCCGTTCCGACTGCGGGAGGGAGACCTCTTCGTGCTGCCCCAGGGGGACGCGCACGTGTTGTCGAGCGCGCCCGGGATGAGAGGGACTCCCGACCTGTCGAAGTTCGCGCGCCGGTCGACGCCGCTGCCGCTCGTCTACGAGATGGGAGGCGGCGGCCCCGAGCGAGCGCGGCTCGTGTGCGGCTTCCTGGGCTGCGACGAGCGCCCCTTCAATCCCCTGCTCACCGCGCTGCCGCCGGTGATCCACCTCTCCGCGGGCGGCGATGACACGACTACGGGATGGCTGGGGATGTTGCTGAACATCGCGGTCAAGGAATCCGGCAGTGACCGTGCGGGCGCCGAGAACGTCCTGGCCCGCCTTTCCGAGCTGATGTTCGTGGAGGCCATCCGCCGCTACCTCGAGACGCTCCCGCCCGCCCAGACGGGCTGGCTGGCCGGATTGCGCGATCCCGTCGTCGGGCAAGCGTTGTCCGCGCTGCACGGCGAGCCGAAGGAGCCGTGGACGGTCGAGCGGCTGGCCCGGCTCGTGGGCGTCTCGCGGTCCGTCCTGGCCGAGCGGTTCGCGGAGGTCGTCGGCCAGCCCCCGATGCAATACCTCGCGCTCTGGCGCATGCAGCTCGCGTCACGGATCCTGGCCGAGGGCGCGACGGTAGCGGAGGTCGCGACCGCGGTCGGCTACGAGTCGGAAGCGGCGTTCAGCCGCGCCTTCAAGAAGCTCGTGGGCCAGGCGCCGGCGGCATGGCGCAAGGACACGCTCGCCGCCGGCAGCGCGACGCCCTAGTCGTACCGGAGCGCCACCAGCGGGTCGATGCGCGAGGCCCGCCACGCGGGCCAGGCGCTGGCGGCCAGGGCCGCGGCCAGGATCACCGCCAGCGTGCCCCCGAACGTCACCGGATCTCCTGCGCGCACCCCGATGAGGAGGTTCCCGAGGCCACCGCGCGTCGCCGCATAGGCCAGCACCAGCGCGAAGGCCGCCCCCACGGAGGCGGTGATCAGCGTCTGGCGGATCACCATGCGCAACATGTCCGCGGGCCGGGCGCCCATGGCCATGCGGATGCCGAACTCCTGCGTCCGCTCCGCGACCGAATACGACACCACGCCGTGCACGCCGATGGCGGCCAGCGCGAGGGCCAGGAGCCCGAAGGCGGCGAGCAGGCGGGCGGACATGCGCGGCGCCCACAGCGCCTGGTCGAAGAGCTGGCGGATGGTGATGACGTTGGTGATCGGCATGCGCGCGTCGAGCGACTGCACCTGCCCGCGCACCGTGCCCAGGGCGGCGCCGGGATCGCCTCCCGTGCGCACGTGCAGGGTGACGGCCTCCGAGGGATGCTGGGCGAGCGGGAGGTAGAAGAACGCCTGCGGGTCCTCGCCGATCGTCACGTATTTGGCGTCGCGCGCCACCCCCACCACCTCGATGATCCAGTCCTGGCCGAAGCAGCGGAACCGCTTGCCGATGGCTTCCTG
>Ga0207648_10002832_pt1 | contig 18396 bp, 13 predicted proteins | sample KBSMisM32_FD_184310 | JGI IMG/M metagenome (GOLD analysis project Ga0207648, IMG submission 184310) | Miscanthus rhizosphere microbial communities from Kellogg Biological Station, Michigan, USA - KBS Miscanthus M3-2 (SPAdes) (version 2) | ecosystem: Host-associated > Plants > Roots >...
AAGGCCGGCGACCCTACGATTATTCTTCCGGCTCCATCGAGAACGAGAGCGGGTAGTGGCGCGCGCGGGCGAGGGAGCGGGTCTGGTCGACGTGGAACTCGGCCTGCTCGAGCGGCTCGGTGACGACGTGGGCGACGCCCTTGGTGTGGGCTTCGAACATGACCTTGGTAGACCGCATCAGGCCGAGGTGGAAGACCTCCTGGAGCACCTTCACGACGAAGTCCATCGGGGTGACGTCGTCGTTGTGGATCAGGACCCGGTAGCGCGGCGCGAGCTGGGTCTTCGAATCCGCGACGGGCGTGGGAACGGTCTGGGTCTCCATGGCTCCTTATTTTAGGGGATTTCCGGAGGGCCTTCCACCGTGGCCTGCTCCGCGGCGTAAGACGTTCATCAGGAGGAACCCATGACGACCATGCTTCTGGCGGCGCTGCTGGCGCTCCCGCAGGACACGATCAAGGCCGAGAAAGGCGACATCTCGATCCATCCGGTCGAGCACGCCTCCTTCGCGATGAAGTGGAACGGGAAGACGATCTTCGTCGATCCGGAGCCGCCACGCGGCGCACGCGGAACGATCTTCGACATCGGCCTGTTCGTCAGCGCCGGACAGGCGCCGCGGGTCGATCGCGTCAGCGGGTTGATGCAGTTCACGCCTCCGCCCGCTTCCGGCCTCGGTCCGCAAGCGATCGAATCCGTGCCGGCGCGCGCGACGCTCGCGCCCGGACTGGCCGTCGCGGTCAATCGCGTGGAACTGCAGGGCACGGCGCTGGCGGGCGACGGCCAGCCGGGCAGCGCGCGGATCGTGCTGCGCTCGTCCGTGTGGCGCACGCTCACGCCGCCGGTGCGCGCGGCGCGGATCGATCCGAGCTTCAATCCGCAATGGGCCGTGCTGCTCAACGAGGGCCGCGGGCGTTTCGACCTGCAGGGCACGCTCACGATCGACAGCGGCACCGGGCCGGTGGTGCTCGCGGTGATGCCGGGCATCTATGCGGTGTCGGTCGAGGTGACGCGGCGCCAGCAGACGCAGACCGGCATCACGCGCACCACCAGGTCGGAGAGCAACCAGATCGCGTTCTCGGTCGGCGCGCGGATCGACACGGCCGATCCGCCCAACGCGCAGGGCCGCATCGTGCTGCATGTCGTCAACCTGTTCGACATGCTGGCGGCGGAGGTCGACGTGCAGCTCGCGGTCGACGGCATTCTCTACAACGAGACGGCGGCGTTCGCGAACAACCCGCCGCAGGACCGCGGCCTGTTCGTGCGTCAGGCCGGCGCGCTCGAATTCCATCCACTGTTCGATCCGACGATCGCGGGCGCGCATCCGCTGCGGCTCACGATCAACGGCGCGGAATCGCAACCCTTCTGGATCGTCACGCCATGAACCGAGCCGCCGCCCGCAGCAACGTCACGACGCTCGTCAGCGCGGCGGAGTTGATCGTCTTGCGGGCGCGCGCGCGGCTCGAACGGCGCATCGCGTGGCTCGCGGCAGCCGACGGCGAGGACTTGCCGGAGCGCGAACAGGTCTGGGCACAGAGCCATTCGGCCGGCGACGACACCGCGGCGCAGCGGCTCGACGGAGCGGAAGGACAAGGCTGGTCGCGGCTGATCGAGCTGTTCCGCCTTTCGCCCGGCGAAGCCGAATTGCTGCAGCTCGCGGTCGCGGTCGCCGTCGAACCTGCGCTCGGCCCGCTGGTTGCGCGCGCGCAGCAGGCGGAAGGCCGGTTGCTGCCGACCGAGCCGCTGGTGAAGCGGCTCGCCGATCTCGGGGCCCGTCCGGTGTGGCGGCCGACCGGCCCGCTCGCGCTGTGGGGACTGGTACGGCCGGTGCGCTTTGCGCCCGGCGAGCCGCTGTGCTTCGAAGCCGATCCGCGCATCGCCGACTGGATGTTCGGCGCGGTCTCGCTCGACCAGCAGCTCGTGCTCGCGATCGATACGCCCGATGCGGGTCCGCTGCCGCCGGAGTGGCCGGTGAAGGAAGCCGCGGCGCGCCTCGAGCGTGCGCTGAAAGCGGGCGGCAAGGCGCGTCTCGTGGTCGATGCACGCGCCGGCGCCGGACGGCGCCGGTTCGGCGCGGCGGTCGCGCAAGAGCTCCGGCGCAAGGCACTGATCGTCGATCCGGCGGCGATGGCACCGGCCGACTGGGCCGAGAACTTCATGCGCGCGCAGCGCTTCGCGCTCTACACCGACACCGCGCTGGTGTGGCGCGAGGGCGCGCCGGCCTGGCCGAACAAGATTCCGCTCGCGCCCATTCAGGTGGTGTGCGTCAACGAAGGCGCCGCGCCCCCGGCCCATGACGGCGTGACCGATCTCGTCCTCGCGCTGCCCGAGCCGGGCGTCGCCTCGAAGGCCGCGATCTGGCGCGCGCTTGCGCCGCATCTCGCCAAGGCCGACAGCCGCATCGCCACGATGCCGGGGCTTTCGCTCGGAGATCTCGAAGAGGCGAGCCGCGCCGCGCCGCAGAGCGCGGAGGAAGCCGGCGCGCATCTGCGCGCGCTTGCCCGCTCGCGCATGCAGGGGGCCGGCCGCGTGGTCGATCCGCAATTCGTCTGGGACGACCTGATGGTGCCGGCCGACCTGGAGAAGCAGCTTCGCCGCATCGCATTCGAGGCGCGCGCACGCCCGACGCTGATGCAGGATGCCGAATCCGCACGGCTGTTCGCCGGCGCGGCGGGATTGTCGGCGCTGTTCGCCGGGCCTTCCGGCGTCGGCAAGTCGATGGCGGCGCAGGTGATCGCGCGCGAGCTCGGCGTCAACCTGCTGATCGTCGATCTCGCCACCACGACCAGCAAATACGTCGGCGAGACCGCGAAGAACCTCACCGCCACCTTCGCGCGCGCGCACGCGACCGGCGCGGCACTGATCTTCGAGGAAGCCGACGCGCTGTTCGCCAAGCGAACCGACGTGAAGGATTCGAACGACCGGCACGCCAATGCCGACACCGGCCACCTGCTGCAGCTGATGGAAGCGCATGACGGCATCGTCATCCTCTCCACCAACCGCCGCGCGAATATCGATCCCGCCTTCATCCGCCGCCTGCGCCATGTGGTGGAGTTCGCGCGCCCCGGCCTCGCCGAGCGGCGCAAGCTGTGGGAGCGGATGCTCCACGTGCTCGCCGCCGGCACGCGCGCGCTGCAGGGCCTCGATATTCTCGCCTCCCGCTACGAGCTGACGCCGGCGCAGATCAAGGGCGCGGTGTTGAGCGCGCGCTACACCGCGCTCGCCGAGGCGCGCGACGTCGAACTCGCCGATCTCGAAGACGGCGCGGCGCGCGAGCTTGCCAAGGAAGGGCGCTCGGCGGCGCCGCGCACCGAGCCGCCCAACCGACGAAGGATTTTGACCCATGGGTAGCGGCGGCAATCCCCTCGCGCTGCCGGTGATGCGCGGCGCCATCGTGCAGCTGATCGAAGAGCTCGGCATCGTGCTGCCGAACATCATCCCGTTCCAGTACAACCCGCAGAAGGTGACGCGCAGCTTCAAGCCGTGGAATCCGTTCGACGTCGATCCCACCAAGCGCGGCGCGCCTGCCCCGATGGCGGCGCCGTTCGACCCGGAAGAGACCTATCAGTTCACCCTCGAGCTCGACGCGACCGACGATCTCGAAGCCGGCAATCCGCTCGCGCTGGTCAGTGGTGTCGCCTCGCGCATCGCCGCGATCCAGAAGCTGGTGATGCCGACGAAGGGCCTGATCGGCGACCTCATCGGCAGCGCGAAGGCGCTCGCCAACAAGCCGCTCGACAAGCAGGCCGAGCGGACGACGGTTCCGGTGGCGCTGCTGATCCTCGGGCTCGGGCTGATCCTGCCGGTGCGCGTCACCTCGATCTCGATCGAGATCAACGAATTCTCGCCGCTGCTCTATCCGCACATGGCGAACGTGACGCTCGATCTGCGCGTGCTCACGCCGGAAGCGTTCAAGTGCAAGCTGACGCCCACCACCGAGTTCGCCAAGTCGGCCTACGAGCTGACCCGGCTGCAGGAGGATGGCCTCGCCATCCTCAACTTCACCAACGCGCTGACCGCTGCGGGTTCGATGCTGCCGTCATTGTGAGGGAGCGACCGATGTCCGTGTTCGACGCCAAGAGCCGCTACGTGAAATACGCAAAGGTCGCGTTCGCGACCGACCGGCGCGGCCGCACCGTCAGCCACGTCACGCCGGCCGAAGTGCCGCCGCAGAACGAGCTCGGCCTGCACCGCCTGCGCGAGGGCCAGCGGCTCGACCACCTCGCCAATCACTACCTCGGCGATCCCGCCGGCTACTGGCGCATCGCCGAACTCAACGACGCAATGACCGTGGAATCCGCGCTCGATACGCCGCTCGTCGGCATTCCTTCGAAGACGTGACGCATGGGATTCGGACTGATCATAACCGTTGGCGAGGCCAAGACGCTCGCGCCCGACACCGTGTTCCAGTGGCTGGTCGAGGCGCGCGTCGAGATGGAGCTGTCGAAGCCGACGCTGTTCGCGCTGCGCTTCGAGGACGACATCTGCGAAGGCAAGCGCGAGATCGCCGACGCGAACATCTTCGCCAAGGACACCCTGGTCGGCCTGTTCGTCGTGCTTGAGGAGACCAAGGAGCTCGAATGCCTGGTCTACGGGCCGGTCACCAAAATACGCGCATCCTCGCTGCTCGGCGGTCCCGGAAGCTGGGTCGAGATCCACGGCGAGGATCGGCGCGTCTTGATGGGACGCAAGGGCGTGCAAGGCACCTATTCGGGCCTCGCGTCCGCCACCGCGTCCGCCATCCTGCCGCTCTACGGCTTCACACCCGACACGCAGGACACGCTGATCGAATACGACACGAAGGACAATCAGCTGACGCAGAGCGGCACCGATCTCGCGTTCATCGAGGACATCGCGCGCCGCAACAACATGGACTTCTGGATCGAATACAAGGTCACGAACGAAGCGCCGATCGCACTGACCGAGACCGCAAAGCTTCGCACCTCGCCGCCGCGCACGCAGCAGGCGGGCGCCGCCCCGCAGCTGCCGACGCTGGCGCCCGACGCCGGCAAGGTGCTGCGCGTCAATCCGCCGGCGGACAAATGCCCGAACATCAACACGTTCGACACGCGGATCAATTTCGAGAAGCCGACCTCGGCGTCCGGCTTTGCGATGAGCGACAGCGACGACAAGGCGATCGTCAAGAACATGGTCGACGAGACGGCGGCGCCGCCGGTCGACACCGAGAAGCCCGCCAAGGTCAGCACCGGAAAACGCGAAACGATCGCGCCGCCGAAGACGACGCCGCAGGAATCGTTCCTCGCGCAGGAAGCGCTCGTGTTCGAGCAAAGCTGGTTCGTCGAGGCCGACTGTTCGGCGACGCGCGATCAGCTCGGATTCATCGTCCGGCCGCATCAGATCGTGAAGGTCGCCAACGCGGGCGACCCGCTGTCGGGCGGCTACCAGGTGATGAAGGCGACTCACGTCGTCAATCCCACCGACCATTTCATCGATTTCACGATCAGAGCCAACGGACTGGGCGGAGTGAACTGATGGCCGACCCCGATCTCGAAAGACTGATGGAAGAGCTGGAGAGCCACCTCTTCGGCAAGTATCGCGGCAAGGTCGTGGACAACAACGACCCGGACAAGCGCGGCAGCGTGAGGGTGGTCGTGCCGGCGGTGATGGGCGAGAAGCAGCTGTGGGCGCTGCCCTGCGTGCCCTACGCGGGACCGGACGTCGGCTTCTTCGCGATCCCGCCGGTCGACGCGAGCGTGTGGGTCGAGTTCGAGAACGGCGAGCGCGATCGCCCGATCTGGACCGGATGCTTCTGGGCGGCAGGCGAAATCCCCGCCGCCGACGGGACGCCCGACATCGCATTCTTCAGAACGAAAGGCGCGACGATCCGGATCGAAGAGTCCGGCACGCTGGAAATCGAAACCGCCGGCGGCGCCAAGATCACGATGACCGGCACCGAGATCACGCTCGAGGCACCGAGCATCAAGCACAGCGCGAATGGCGGCGCGACGGAGCTCAGCGCCGGCGGGTTCGACGCCATGAACGGCGCGCTGAAAGTCGTGTGAGGAGAGGACCATGGCGCTTCCGGTATCCGTGCTGGCTCCAGGCGTCGCCGCCGCCGGCGTTCCGGCGAGCGCGAAGGTCACGACGAATGCGCGCGTCACAGCGGCGGCCGGTCCGCTCGGCGTGATCGCCGACGTGATGCAATTCCCCGGCCCGCCGGTGGTCGGCAACTGGGTCGTGGGATCGGCGCGCGTGCAGGTGATGGGCATGCCGGTGATCAATCAATCCTCGACCGGCACGAGCTTCAGCGCGGTTCCCTCTCCTGCCGGACCGATGACCGTGACGCAGGGCGACGCCCGCGTCTCGGCAATGTGAGGATGTGATGGCCGAGATCCTCCACGCGCTGCGCTACCCCTTCGCGATCGACGCCGGCGGCGGGCGCGCCGCGGAGGAGAGCGACTACGACACCTACGTGCGGCAACTGATCCGGCAGGTGCTGCTGACCGCGCCGGGCGAACGGATCAACCGGCCGGATTACGGCGCCGGCGTGCGGCGCATGGTGTTCGCGCCGAATTCGCCGGCGACCGCCACGCTGGCGCAGACCTTCGTCTATCAGGCGCTGACGCGCTGGCTCGCGACCGTCATCAAGGTCGAGGAGGTGAAGGTCTCGGCGGTCGAATCCACGATGCTGATCGACGTCCGCTACATCGTGATCCAGCGCGGCGAGACCCGCATCCTGCGTGAGGAGGTCGCATTCTGATGGCCGTCGACCGCAAATCCGCGCTGTGCAATCAGACCGCGCTGACCGGGATCGACTTCATCCAGGTGGTCGAGCCGTTCGTGCAGACGGTGCTGCGCGTGTTCTTTGCGGTCGAGCCGTCGGCGCTCACCGTGCCGATGGTCAATCCGGCGCCGCCCGCGCCGCCGCCCGGGCAGGATGCCGGCACGGCGGTCAACGCGAGCCCGCTCGGCGTCACCATCGTGTCGACCGAGACCGGCCGCCCGGTCCCGATCGTGTCGCGCACCTGGCGGATGGTGCGCGCACCGGCCGGCAACCGGCTGGCGCTCGAAATCACGGTCGAGGCGCCCGGCGACTTTGCGATCCATCGGCTCACCATCGACGACGCGCGCGTCGATCCGTTCTTCAACGGCCGCGCGTTCAGCTTCAAGCAGGGCTGCCCGTCGATCTTCGATTGCCGCGACGACTGCGAACCCGAGCCGCTGCGCGGCGTGGATTTCCCGGTCGACTATCTGGCGCGCGATTTCTTCAGTTTCCGCCGCGCGCTGCTCGATTTCGCCAGGCAACGCTATCCGCGCTGGTCCGAGCCGATCGAGGCCGATCAGGCGGTCATGCTGATGGAGATCATGGCGGCGCTCGGCGACGAGTTCGCCTACACGCAGGACCGCATCGCGCGCGAACTGACCCTCGAGACGGCGACGCAGCGGCGCAGCCGCTCGACCTTGGCGCGCCTCGTCGACTACATGCCCGATCCCGGCACCGCGGCCGAGACCGAGCTCGCGATCTTCGTGCGGGCCGGCGTCGGCGGCGCGTTTCCCCAGGTCGGCGCGCGCGCCTGGGCCATGCCGGAAGGCCGCAGGGCGATCCCGTTCTCGGTGCGCACGCCGGTCTGGCATCACGAAGCGTGGAATTCCATTGCGCTGCATCAGCCCGACAGCGACGTCGTCTGTCTGCCGAAGGGCGCGACCGAGGCGTTTCTGGCGACGCAGGCGCCGACGGTTGCGCAATTGCCGCCCGACGAGACCCGCACGCCGGAAGAATTCTGGGTCGGCCGCCGCGCGATCCTGCGCAGTCCGGCGAGCGCCGACGAACCCGCGCGCGCCTTCGCGATCACGATCACCGCGGTGTCGCATCTGGTCGACAATCTCGTGCTCACCAGCGGCCTGCCGACCAACCTCACGCACATCCACTGGACCGAGCCGACGCCGTGGCCGCTGCAGCTCGTCAGAACCAGCGCGCTGATGAACATCGTGCAGGTCGTGGCCGGCGAGGAGATCGTCGAGCTATTCCGCGTCGGGTCGGACCAGGCCGCCGCGGCGCGCCATCCCGCGCTCACCGCGCCGCAGTTGCGCGACGTGCTTGCGCTGCCGCGCGCGGTGGAGCGCCAAGGCCCGATCGATATCGACCGCGGCGCGCGCGACCGCATCCTGCGCTACGGGCTGCGCGGCTCGGAGACGCGCGGGCTCGGCTTCGAAGGTGCGCGCGATCCGCTCGGCATCGGGACGCAAAGCGCGCAGCATCCGATGCTGAACCTGCGCGAAGTCCTGCCGCCGGCATTCGTTCCCGATCCGGCCGGCGACGCGTGGGTGTTCCATCGCGACATCCTGACCGCCGATCTCGATACGCCCGCCTTCGCGCTGGAAGAAGGCATGTGGCGCACCGTGGTGACGCATCAGACGCCGTTCGAGGACGTGGTCTTCCAGGACTACGCCGGCGATGACGGCTGGTCGTTGCGCTTCGGCGACGGCGCGTTTGGACGCCCGCCGGAAGACGGCACGATCCTCGAGGTGCGCTATTTCAGCGCCGAGGGCACGGGCGCGAACCTGTCGCCCGACAGCGTGACGCATCTCAATCCCCCACCCGATGCGCCGCCCGGCGCATTGTTCGGCTACGCCAGCGCGGCGACCAATCCGCTCGCGATCGTGAATGGCGGCGACGAGGAGACGGCGGCCGACATCCGCATCAGCGCGCCGGAAGCCTGGCGCGCACTGCCGCTGCGCGCGGTTCGCCCCGAGGACTACAGCTCGATCGTCGAGCGTCTCGACTGGGTGCAGCGCGCCAACTCGGTGACGGTGTGGACCGGAAGCTGGTCGACCGACTTCGTCGCGGCCGATCCGCTCGGCGGCGTCGAGTACACGGCCGACGAGCGCGCCGAGCTCGAACACGTCGTCGACTGCATTCGTCTGGCGACGCGCGACGCGCGCGTCGTCAATCCGGACTATCTCGACATCGATCTCGCGGTCGAAGTCTGCGTCGCCGCGAGCGCGTACCCGGGCGAGGTCGTTCCGCGCGTCATCGCGGCGCTGGCGTCGCCCGGCCTGTTCAATCCGGACAACTTCACCTTCGGCCAGCCGCTGCGCCGTTCCGCGCTTGAAGCCGCGATCCAGAACGTGCCGGGCGTCAAGGGCGTCGAGGAGATTCGCATCCGCGTGCGGCGGCGGCGCGAATGGAAGGTGTTCGACCAGGCCGAGCTTGCAGTCGCACCGCGCCAGATCATCCGGCTGCAGAACGACCCGCTGTTCCCGTCGCGCGGTTCGCTCAGCGTCACCGGTCACGGAGGGGCGGCATGAGCATGTTCGACGATCTCAGCTGCGGCTGTGGGCCGATGCCGCATCCGGCGCCGCCGGACATTCCGGCGGGCCTGAGCACGCTTGGCGTCCGTCAGTTCGCGGGCTTTCCGGAATATCGCGAGGCGATGCTCGACGCGATCCCGGGCAAGCCGGTGCTGACCGACTGGCGCGCGCGCGGCGAAGCCGATCTCGGCGTGATGCTGCTGGAGGCGTGGGCCTACGTGCTCGACGTGACCGGCTTCTACGATGCGCGCACCGCCGAGCGCGCGTTCATCGGCACCGCGCCGGACCAGGCCGGCGCGCAACGTCTCGCGGCGCTGCTCGGCCATCGCGCGCGCGGCGCGATGGCGGCGCGCGCGATGCTGGCGCTCGAAGCCGACGGCGCAGACCCGGTCGCGCTGCCGCGCGGCACCGCGTTCCGTTCGGAACCGTTCGGCAAGGAAGCGCCGCAGGTGTTCGAGATCGACGCCGCGACGGTGATCTGGCCGCAGCGCAACCGCTGGCGTCTCGCGCCGGTGCGCGACCCGCATTTCGACGGCACGCTGCGCTTCCTGCCGCGCCGCGGACCGGCCGCGGGAGCCGTGCTGCTGGTGACCAACGGAACGATCGCGCGGGCCGGCCGCGTCGCCGCGGTCGAGCCGGAAACCGGACAGGATGGCGCGCCTTATCTGCGCGTCGTGTTCGAAGGAAGCGGCAACCCGCTCACGGCGCTCGCCGGATCAACGCTCGCGTCGATCAAGGTCTCCATCCTGCGGCTGGCGCTAGCGCCGACCAGCCTCGGCACGGCGTTCCGCAATCACGGACAGGTCAACCACTCGCACATTCAACTCGACGCGCTTTATCCGCAGGCGCGCGTGGGCGCGCATGCCGTCGTCAAGATCAACGCGGTGATGCACCCCGTCACTATCGAAGAGGCATATCCCGCGTCCTTCGAGATCGACGCCACGACGCACGCCAAGATGACCGTGACCGAGGTTCAGGTCGTCCCGCGGCTGACGTTTTCTTCCGGCCAGTCGCTTGTCTTCCATGCCGACCCGTTTGCGCTCGGCTCGCCGACGCGGCCGGCCAAGACGACGATCAGCCTCGCCGACCTGCACGCGAGCGGTGAGCTTGTCGCGCCGGTCAAGCCGCTCGATGACGCGCCGGCCGGCGGCAGCGTGGTGCTGATCGGCGCGCGCAAGCTGGGCGCGCTGCTCGACGGCACGGTGACCGAACTCGGCCACGGCAACGCGCGCTTCGACGAGAGCGCGGGCGCGACCGCGTTCGATGCACCGCTGGTCACGCCGGTCGATCTCTACGGCAACGTGGTCGAGGCGGTCCGCGGCGAGACCGTGACCGGCGAAGTGCTCGGCTCCGCCAACGCGGCCGAGCCGTTCAATAGCTTCGTCTTGAAGAAGAAGCCGCTGGTCTGGCGCGAGGACGTCTCGCAGCCGGACGGACGGCGGCCCGATCTCACGGTGCGCGTCGACGGGATCGAATGGACGCGCGTCGATACGTTCTTCGGGCAGAAGCCCGATGTGCAGATCTACACCGTGCGCCAGCAGCCGGACGGCACCAGCCGCGTCACGTTCGGCGACGGCAAGCGCGGCGCGCGCCCGCCGAGCGGCGTCGACAATATCCGCGCCGATTATCGGCAGGGCGCGGGCGCCGCCAAGCCGCCGCCCGGCGCAATCAACCAGATCGCCGTGCCGGTGAAGGGGCTGACCACGGTGCGCGGACCGCTCGCCGCATCGGGCGGGGCGGATGCCGAAAGCCCGGACGAGCTGCGCACCTCCGCGCCGGCGAGCACGCTCACGATCGGCCGCGCGGTGTCGATCGCCGACTTCGAGGCGCTCGCGCGCAGCTATGCGGGCGTCGTCAACGCGTCGGCCGGCTGGATCTGGGACGAGCGGCGCCAGCGCGCCGCCGCCAAGGTCTGGGTCATCACCGAGGGCGGTGCGCTCGACTCGAGCCTCACTGGCTGGCTCGCCGGACAGTCGACGCCCGACCTTATTATCGTCGTCGCGGAAGCCGCGCCGGCACCTTTCGCGGCGCTCTCGATCACGCTGCAGACCGCGCCGCGGCACGATCCCGCGGTGGTGCGCGCGGCGGCGCGCGACGCGCTGTTCGCGCCGAAGACCGGGCTGCTCGATCCCGCGCGCCAGATCATCGGCGCGCCGCTGTTCCGCAGCGCGCTCACCCACCGCCTGCATCAGGTGGCGGGCGTCGCATCGGTCGCCTCCGTGCTGATCGACGGCATCGACATGCCGGCCGCGATCTCGCCAGGGACCGGGCGCTTCTTCGATCTTGCCGCCAACTCGGTCGTGGGGTGATGCGATGAGCACATTGCCCGCCACACCCGCCGACGACGGCTTCGAGCGCCACTATGCGGAGAAGATCTGGGCGCTGGTGCCGGAAACCTACCGCAACGAGGACGGGCTCGCGGCGCGTCCCGGCCAGTTGCGCGCACTCGTCGAGATCCTGGCCGGGCAGGCCGCGATCGCGCGCCGCTCGGTCGACCGGCTGTGGGCCGACAGCCGCGTCGACGAAGCGGACGACTGGGCGATTCCCTACCTCGGCGCGCTGGTCGGCGCGCGGCCGGTCAATGCGCTCAACCGCGGCGCGCAACGGGCCAATGTCGGCCGCACCATCCTGTATCGCCGCCGGCTCGGAACGGTGCGGCTGGCCGAGCTGCTCGCCGACGACATCGCCGACTGGGACGCGGTCGCGTCGGAGGCGTTCCGCCGGCTGATCCGCAATTGGCACATGCTCGACGACGGACCGCAGCCCGGACCGATCACGCGCACGCCGCAATGGGGCTTTCCCGATTTGCGCGCAACGCGCATCGACAGCGTGATCGATCAGGCGCACGACGACGTCTCGCATTACCCGGACGTGCGCCGGCATCGCGGCGTGCTCGGCCGCTACAACATCTCCAAGGTCAATCTGCATCTGTTCCGCCAGTTCGCGTTTGCGCTCTCCGGCGTGACGCCGGTGCAGATCGCGAACGGGCTCTACACGCTCGACCCGTCCGGCCGCGACGTGCCGCTGTTCCAGGTCGGCGGGCGCGAGGAGGGCGACTGCCGCGCGGCGCGCGAATGGGAAATGCGCGCGCCGATCCCGTGCCGCCGCCTCAACTTCGCGGGCTTCGCGCCGCAGCGGCCGCATGCGCCGGTCGGCCTGGAGAATCTGCTGGCGCCGATCTACGGCCGCCGCTTCGCGACCGAAGGCGGCATGCTCGAAGCCGCGAACGCCGCGCTCGCGACCGATCCGGCGCCGCCGAACGCGCTCACCGACGCGCAATCGCGGCAGTTGATCGCAAACGCGATGGAGAGCGCATCGCCGCGCCGCAATCTGCTGCCCGGCGGCGATCCCGACACCATGTCGATCGCGCTTGCGATCGCCGCACTCGCGACCGATGCGCCGCTCGGACCGCAGTCGCTCTACGGCGCCAACCTCGCGAACTGGGCGCAGGATCATTCTCCGGCCGGCTGGGTCGATGCGCTGGTCGATCCCGCGCGCGGACGCGTCAAGCTGATGCACGCGCTGCCGGCCGACCGTTCGTTCTTCGTGCAGCACATCTTCTACGGCGCGTTCTGGCCGGTCGGCGCCGGGACGCATGATCGCGCGTCCGGCCTCTCCGGCACCGGCTTCACGCCGGTCGCCAGCCTGACGCCGAACTTCACCGTGCCGCTCGCGGGCGAAGTCCGTTTCATGGACAGCCGCACCTACACGCCGCAGATCGCCGCGGGCGGCGTGATCCTGACCAACGGCGACACGATCCTCAGCGCGGCGAACGGCGCGCGGCCTTACCTGATCCTCCGTCCGCCGGCCGGCAACACCGTCACCATCCGCCCGCAGGTCGCGGGCTCCGAGCTCACCATCGACGGGCTGTGGATCGGCGTGTTCGAGACCGGTGCGACCGGGCCGACGACGCTGCTGATCGACGGCGCCTGGCGCAAGGTCACGCTGCGCAACGTCACCATCGATCCCGGCGGGCTGCGCGCCGCAGCTCCCGCTGCGGCCGCCGTCCCGATTCCTGCGGTGACCCTGGCATTCTCCGGGGCGATCGACGATCTGGTGATCGACTCCTCGATCACCGGCCGCATCGCCGAAGTCACGAGCGCGCTCGATCCGTGCGCCACCGACACCGTCACGCTGTCCAACAGCATCGTGCGTTCGCCCGACGCGACGCCGGCGATCAGCCTGCGCAACGCCAGCCTCGCGATCGACGCCACGACGGTGTTCGGCGACATCGTCACCGGCCGCATCGACGCGAGCGAACTGCTGGTCGACGGCCGCGTGCTCGCCGAGGACCAGCAGACCGGCTGCTTCCGCTTCAGCGCCGCATTGTCCGGCGGACGCGTGCCGCACCCCTATCAAAGCCACTTCTTCGCCGGCGCGCTGCCGGCCGGCCTGTTCGTGTCGCGCCGCTTCGGCGATCCTGGCTACGCGCAGCTCTCCGAGATCGCGCCATTCGAAATCCGCGAAGGCGGCGAGAACGGCGTCGAGATCGGTGCGTTCAAGCGCGCGCTCGATCCGATCAAGCGCGCCGACCTCACCGCCAAGCTTCGCGAATTCCTGCCGATCAACGCGATCGCGCAGCTGATCTTCGAGACCTAAAGGAAGGTGTGCCATGACAGCGGACATCTCTCGCCATTCGCTGCGGCCGGCCCAGAAATTCACCGGCGTGGTGCGGCAACAAGGCCGCCTCCCGCTCGACTCCGACGAGACCGAGGACAGCGATCTCGGCGCATTGATGCTGCGCCAGATGGTGACCGAGACGATCTGCGAGCGCGGCAGCCCGGACGACGGCTTCCGCATCAGCGCGCCGGTCGTGGCCAATCAGGCGCTCAACTTCACGATCGCGCCCGGCGCGTTCTATCTCGGCGGCTCACGGCTTGCGAGCGACGGCGATCAATATCGCGACCAGCCGGACTGGCTGAGCGTCACGATCGACAATCCGGGCCCGGCGATCCCCGCCGCCAACACGCAGCGCATCGATCTGGTCTGGCTCTCCGGCTGGGAGCAGACCGTCACCGCGACGGAAGACAGCGAGCTTTTCGAGCGCGCGCTCGGCGGGCCCGACACCACGGCGCGGCGGCGCATGATGTGGCGCGTGCGCGTGCTGGCCGGCACACCGGACGAATGCGGGACGGCGTTTGCGGATCTGGTCACACGCGAGTTCGCCGGCGGCACGCTCGACGGCGACGGCTGCACGATCCTCTCCAACGCGCGGCTCACCATCGGATTCACCCAGCTCGATCCGCTCGAGGATCTGTGCCGCCCGACCGCACAGGAAGGATTTCTCGGCGCGCGCAACGAAGCCTTCCGCGTCATGGTCACGCAGCCCGGCCGCTTCATCTGGGGGCGCGACAATGCCGCGCCGCTCTACCGCGTGCAGGTGGCCAACGACGCCAACGGCAATCCGCGCAAGATCGTGTTTCTCACGCTGCCGCGCGACGAGTTCGGCTGGCCGCTCGCCGGCATGACGGTCGAGCTGCTGCGCTGGGGCTCGCTGCTGGACAATCGCGAGAAGGCGGCCGAACCGCAGGGCCTGCTGCTGCGCGTTCTCAACGGCTTCGATCCGGCCAGCAATGCGATCCAGGTCGGCGCCAACGTGCCGGCCGCGTGGCAGAGCTTCTTCGCCACGCCGGCCGGTCAGGCCGCGGTCAATCCGCGCGACGAGGCTCCGGCCTACTTCTTCCTGCGGGTGTGGACCGGCGGCGGCCAGGGCAACGCCGTCGACCATCCGATGAACGTCGGCAGCGCGGTCGCGCTCGGCGAGACCGGCCTCACGGCGACGTTCACCACTACCGGCATGGCGGGCGACTACTGGATCGTCTCGGCGCGGCCGAACACGCCCACGCTGGTGACACCGTGGAAGCTGCTCGACGGTGCGCCGCCGGCCGGTCCGCGCCGCGTGATCGCGCCGCTCGCGCTGCTGCCGTGGAACGGCCCGGCGCCGCAGGCGCCGATCGACTGCCGTCATCGTTTCCGCCCGCTCTGCGAGGTCGGGACCTGCTGCCGCGTCACCGTCGGCGACGGACGCAACAGCTTCGGCGACGTGCTTTCCATTCAAGAGGCGGTGCAGCGCCTGCCCGCGGAGGGCGGCGAGATCTGCATCCATCCGGGCGAGTACGACGAGCATGTGCTGATCGAGAACCGCAGCAACATCACGATCACCGGGTGCGGGCGCACGACGCTGTGGCAGGGCGTGGACGGCCGTCTCGAGCCGCTGCTCACCATCCGCGGCTCGTCCGGCATCCACGTGCGTCGTCTTGCGATGGCGTCGCAGATCAGCGAAGCGGTGTACGTCGAGGACGGCGGCGGCGGCGCGAGCCGCGCGCGGCCCTCACGCGCGACCGTGCTGGAGGATCTGCTGATCGTCTGCGCCGACAAGTCCGGCATCATCATGCTGGACGGCGATTTCTACATCGTGCGGCGCTGTCAGGTCGCGCTGGCGCAGATGTCGCAGACGCTGGCGGACGATCCGCTGATCGGGCGCGCTGCCGCGATATTCATGTCCGGCAACGACCTGCTGGTCGAGCACTGCCGGGTCGGCGTCGAATCGACGAAACGCAGCAGGCGCATCCGCGTGCGCGACGGCGACTTCAAGGCGAGCGGCAGCCGCCTGCGCCTCGCCGCCGGCGGCATCCACATCGGCGCCAATTCGCGCCGCGTCATCATTCGCGACAACATCATCCAGGGCGGCAACGGCCACGGCATCACGCTCGGGTCGGTGCAGTTCGTGCCGAAGGGCGACGGCAAGGTCATCCTCGCTGCAGGCCAGAACCACTACACCGAGTACGTCCGCAAGGGATATTACCTGTCCGACGGATACGGCTCCGGCGCGATCGGATATTTCGGCATGCCGTTCTTCGTCGACGACGCCGGCTGCATCCGCAATCCGGGCACGCCGCCGAAGAACCCGCCCTCCGACGATCCACTCGATCCTGAGTCCGGCGGCGTCATCCGGGACATCAGGATCCAGCGCAACGACATCAGCCAGATGGGCTTCAGCGGCATCTCGGCGCACGTCTTCTCCGGATTGGGCGACAACGGGCTGTCGGATGCGATCGTGGTCGAGGCAATCGACATCGCGGAGAACCGCATCACCGCCTGCATGATCAACGAGATCGGCACCACGACGCCGCTGTTGCGCCTGTTCATCGGCTGGGGCGGGATCGCGCTGTCGATCTGCAGCGACGCCACGATCCGCGACAACACGATCGCGGCGAACGGAGCCAAGAGCCGCGAACCGATCTGCGGTATCTTCATCGCCATCGCGGAGGACGTGAAGATCGAGCGCAACCGCATCGAGCAGAACGGCATCGATCCGCAAGGTCAGGCGCTCAATCCCGGCCAGCGCGGCGGTATCCATATCGGCATTTCGGTCGGCGGTGTGGCCTCCGCTTCCGACATCGACGAGCCGCGGCGCGCCGCGGACCGGCCGGCACTCGTCGTCAACGGCAACGTCGTCGACGCGCCGAGCGGGCGGGCGCTCAAGGCCATCCTGCTCGGGCCCGCGATCGTGCTGGGCAATCGGTTGACCGGCGCCGGGCGCAGCGCGCTGTTCTCCAATGTTTTCGGCTCGCTGCTGGCGGCGGGCTTCGCGCTCTCGCGGGTCGGCGCGCAGCTGATTTCGCCGCGCGAGGACATCGACCTGACCGACTACGTGCTGCTGGAGTTGCTCGCCGACGTGCTCGGCGGCGATGCGGTCAATCTCATCAGCCTTTGCGTCGCCGAGGACCTGATACTGCCGAACCGATGGACTCCCGGCACGGTCGCAGACCCGCAGCGCCTGCGCGGCGGGGAAATGCTCGTCAACGACAACCAGATCAGCCTGCGGCTCCATTCGACGCAGACCAGCGGGACGGTGAGTTCGGTGCTGCTGCTCGGCCTCGACGACGTATCGTTCTGCGACAACCAGGCCGAGGTCGAGAACGACGTCTACTTCGTCACCAACGTGCTCGCAGTGGCGACCACGTTGCGGCTGAGCACGAACCGCCTGCAGGAAGGCGCCTTCAGCGGCATCGTGTCCGCGTTCACCTTCGCGATGCTGAACCAGACATCGTCGAACCAGTCCACGCACTGCATCATCGCGACAGGACTGCCGGCCGGACTGGTCATCACCGACAACCGTTCGTTCGTCGGACTCGTGAGCCCCGAATTCTGCCAGCGCCTCGGCAAGGTCGGTCTTTCGATGTCCGACAATTACAACATGAAAGCCGGATTAGCTGCGAGGACGTGACAGGAGGGACAGCCATGGCTGCCAGCACCAGACTCGACGTCGACATCGACGGCCTCGCCAGGGATTTCGCCCGCATCGACGAAGTATCCGAGCGGGTGCGGCTCGCAAGCTACGGCCAGGCGGCGCCGCTGGTGCAGATGCGCGAGCGGCAGATGGAGCGCGAGGTCGCCCGCACTGCGGCACGCAAGGGCGCGGACGATCCGGAAACCGTCACCCGCAAGGCGGCGCTCGCGCGAGCGAGCGAGCGCTTCGGCCAGTTCCGCACCGAGCTTGGCCGCGCCCAGGTCCAGCCGCCCGACGTGAAGGGCGAGAATGCCGGCGGCATATGGGGGCGCGTCGTGCGCGGCCACGAGCCGGTCGTCGACGCGAACGTCGTCGCCGCAGCGGGCGGCAAGCGCGCGGCCTTCACCTGCACCGACAGCAAGGGCGGCTTCAAGCTGGAAGTGCCGGCCGGGCAGGACATCACGCTGTCCGTCGTGCTGAAGGACGGCAGCGAGGCGTTACGCGATCGCGACGGGATCACGCTCAAGCCCGGACAGGTCGTCTTCCGCGAGATCGATCTCGCCGGCGTCGCGCCGCCGTGCAAGGAGCCGCCGGGGGATCAGACGCCGCCGAAAGATCAGCCTCCGGCCCCGGAGCCTCCCAAGGACCAGCCGCCGGTACCGCCGAAGGACGACAGCTTCCCGATGGTGAAGCTGGTCGGCCAGCTCGAGCCCGACGCGCAGAAGCTGATCAAGGCGCAAGGCCTGCTGCTCGCCGACCGCAGCACCAGGGTGAACGTGGAGCAGGCCGGTCGCGTGGTCGAGCAGAAGCCGCCGGCGGGCGCCAAGGTACGGCCGGGCGACACGGTCGCGATCGTGGTTGCGACCGATGACAAGGTCGACGTTCCGTCCGTTCTC
>Ga0207648_10002834_pt1 | contig 18389 bp, 17 predicted proteins | sample KBSMisM32_FD_184310 | JGI IMG/M metagenome (GOLD analysis project Ga0207648, IMG submission 184310) | Miscanthus rhizosphere microbial communities from Kellogg Biological Station, Michigan, USA - KBS Miscanthus M3-2 (SPAdes) (version 2) | ecosystem: Host-associated > Plants > Roots >...
TCGACCCGTCGATCGAGCCGCGCATCTGGATCGGCAATCGCGTCGTGACCGCGACCCACCACGACATGTTCAGCAACCTCGCGGTGGTCGTGTCCGGACGGCGGCGGTTCACTCTGTTCCCGCCCGCCCAGGTCGCCAACCTTTACATCGGTCCGTTCGAGTTCACGCCCGCCGGCACCCCGGCGAGCCTGGTCGACCCCGAGGCGCCCGATCTCGATCGCTACCCGCGCGCGGCCGAGGCGATGGCCCACGCAGTGACCGCCGAGCTTAAGCCTGGCGACGCGATCTACATCCCGCACATGTGGTGGCACCACGTCCGCTCGCTCGACGCCTTGAGCATCCTCGTCAATTACTGGTGGGACGAGGCGCCCGAGCCGCAGCCCGGCCTCGCCCCGATCAACGCGCTGATCCACGCCTTGCTGTCGTTCGAGGGGCTGCCGCCCGAGCAGCGCTCGGCGTGGCGGGCGATGTTCGACCATTTCGTGTTCCACGCCGACGGCGATGCGAACGCGCATATCCCGGAAGAGCGGCGCGGGATCAGGGGCAGGCTCGGCGCCGACGCGAAGGCGCGGCTGCGGCGGACTCTGGCGCAGATGCTGGGGCGATGAGTGTTGAGGTGAGGAGGCGGCGATGGGGCGTTCGATGATGGTTGCGGCGGCGATCCTGGGGTTGAGCGCGGTCGCTCCGGCGGCGGCGGCGGAGACGGTCGCCAGGCCGGCGGCGGTGATCCGCGGACACTCCGTTACGCATCCGGTAGCGCATCTTGCGGTGCGGGTGCCGAACAGCGCGACCTATGTCGGCAGCGATCGCTTCGACCTCTACGGCGTCGCCGATGCCGAGATCCAGCTGTTCGCCGAAAGCGACCGGAACCGGCGCCTGACCAGGCTCTACTGGATCCAGTTCGAAAGCTATTGGCCGGACCAGCCGAAGCACAGCTATGATTACACGGGCGACCGGCGCGAACGGCATTGGGGGACGACGGTCTGGGTCAACGACGGGCCCAATTCGACCGCGGGGACGCCGCGGCCGGGCAGCGACCGCGAGCACATGCAGGCCCTGCTCGAACGAGCGGGGTACAAGCCCCCGCCGGAGATGGCGACCGTGCGGATGATCCAGCTGCTCGACGACCCCAGGGGCACCGGCCACGGCCGCCGTGAGCTGATGTTCATCTATGCCGAAGACCTCGCCCGAACCGGCAAGACGCTGGCGCAGCTGACCGACAAGAACGGCGAGACCAACGCAAGCTGGGAGCCGATCGGCAAGGCGTTGGTCGAGCGGGCGGTGAAGGCGTTTTCGGTGGAGCGGAAATAGCGGCGAAGCGAGCTGCAGGGAACGCACCGGCGTCTGAGCCGTTCATGACGGAAGCGAAACTTTCAGGATGCTTATGCAAACCGACAACATCATCGAACGCGCTTTCCAGCTCGCCCGCAGTTCCGACAATATCGACGACATCCGCAAAACCCTTCGGCGCGAGGGCTATTCTAATGTCGACGCGCATCTCGGCGGGGCCTCGATCAAGGCCGACCTGAAGAAACAGTTCGCGCGCTAGGCGCGCCGACAGGTGACGAGCGTCCGGATCCTGGTCGATGCCGACGCCTGCCCCGTGAAGGACGAGGTTTACAAGGTCGCCTGGCGGCGCGGCGTGCCGGTCAAGGTGGTCAGCAACATGGCGCTGCGCGTGCCCGGGCATGAGCTGATCGAGCGGGTCGTGGTCAGTCACGCGTTCGACGCCGCCGACGACTGGATCGCGGGACAAGCGGACGCGAACACAGTGGTCATCACCGGCGACATCCTGCTCGCCGACCGCTGCCTCAAGAAGGGCGCGACGGTGATCGGCCCCAACGGCAAGCCGTTCACCAGCGCAAGCATCGGCGGCGCGATCGCCACGCGGGCGATCATGGCCGATTTGCGCAGCGGCGCCGGAGTCACCGGCGGGCCGGCACCGTTCGCCAGGGCGGACCGCTCGCGGTTCCTGCAGGCGCTGGATGAGGCGTTGGTGCGGTTGGGGACTTAGGCCCGGGAAACCCCTTCCCCAGCTTGCTCCGCCATTCTACTTCACCAACTGCGTGACCAGCCGCAGCGCGTAGGCGCCGGCGATTACCGTCAGTGCGGCCCAGTCCCACCGCCTCGAACGCGCCACCAATGCGGCGACGAGCGCGATGCTGACCATCGTGCGGGAGATGAGCACGGCCGGAACCGGACTAGGGATCAGGCCGGATAAACTGAGCGTCCAATTCCCGAGACCATAGGCAAGGAAGAACAGCAGGAAGGCGGTGCGCTCGTCGGCGTAGGCAGCCTTCATGTCGATCGGGCCTGCCGCCTCGACCCTTGGCAAGGCGGCCGCGCAGGCGAGGAAGATGAAGATCGGCGAAATCATGACGAGCATGAATTCGCCCGTCGTCAAGCCGCTCGCCCCGGCCATGCTGGCCCGGATGCCCCACCAGTAATTGACCACGGCGACCAGGATGAGCAGTGCCCAGGCCAGCGGCAGCGGGTCCCAGGTCACCCGCCGCCTCGCCTGGATGAGACGATAGAAGGTCAGCAGCAGTTCGGTCAGGCCGAGCCCGACGACGATTGAAATCAGGGTCAGGTCCAATACTGCGCCCCCCGCCGCCTGCCTAATCAACCACGTACAACTCCCCATCGTTTCGGCAAGAGCCGGTCACGAACGCCTCTGCACGAGCCGCAACGTATTGCCGGCGGGATCGGTCACGTAGAATTCGCGAGTCCCCCAGGTCTGGTCGAGCGGGCCGAGGTGGACGGGGGATTGGCTGCGGTCGGACTGGTCGAGGCCGCGCCCGCGCCATCCTTCGAAAAGCGCGTCCACGTTCTCGACCATGAGGATGGCGTTGACTTGGGCTCGCTGGTCGGTGGGCAGCGTAGTCAGCATCAGCTCGACATCGCCGCGGAGCAGGCTGACGACGATGTCGTCGGGCGAGTCCCACGGCGCCAGTTCGAAATCGAGGGTGCGCGTGTAGAAATCGAGCGCCGCCGCGAGATCGTCGACGTAGAACAGGGGAACCATCTTCACGGCGGCCGCGCTTATTGTCCTCGCTTCGCTCGTTCGTCTCCGCTTCTCACGAAGCTTCGATTCCGGCGGCGGGTACGTAAAGCTCGCCGCCCTCGTCGTGGAAGCGCTTGCTCATCTCGGCCATGCCGGCTTCGGCTTCCTCAACATCCGTTCGGGCTGAGCCTGTCGAAGCCCTGTCCTTCTCATCGGTGGAAGTGACAGACAGCCCTTCGACGGGCTCAGGGCGAACGGCTGAATTCTGCTCCTGCAGCCGCGCGAACTCGCGGACCTCGGCGCTGATCTTCATCGAGCAGAACTTGGGCCCGCACATCGAGCAGAAATGGGCGGTCTTGGCGCCTTCGGCCGGCAGCGTCTGGTCGTGGAACGCCTCGGCGGTGTCGGGGTCGAGCGACAGGTTGAACTGGTCGCGCCAGCGGAACTCGAACCGCGCGCGCGACAAAGCGTCGTCGTGCAGCCGCGCCGCCGGGTGGCCCTTCGCCAAATCCGCCGCGTGGGCGGCGAGCTTGTAGGTGACGACCCCGACCTTGACGTCGTCGCGGTCGGGGAGGCCGAGGTGCTCCTTGGGCGTGACGTAGCAAAGCATCGCCGTGCCGAACCAGCCGATCATCGCCGCGCCGATGCCGCTGGTGATATGGTCGTAGCCTGGCGCGATGTCGGTCACGAGCGGCCCTAATGTGTAGAAGGGCGCCTCGCCGCACACCTCCAGCTGCTTTTCCATATTCTCCTTGATCTTGTGCATCGGCACGTGGCCGGGGCCCTCGATCATCACCTGGACGTCGTGCGCCCACGCCTTCTTCGTCAGCTCGCCCAATGTGTAGAGCTCGGCGAACTGGGCTTCGTCATTGGCGTCGGCGGTCGAGCCGGGGCGGAGGCCGTCGCCGAGGCTGAAGGCGATGTCATAGGCCTTCATGATCTCGCAGATCTCGTCGAAGCGCTCGTAGAGGAAGCTCTCGCGGTGGTGGGCGAGGCACCATTTGGCCATGATCGATCCGCCGCGGCTGACGATGCCGGTGACGCGCTTGGCGGTCAGCGGAACGTAGGGCAGGCGGACGCCGGCGTGGATGGTGAAGTAATCGACGCCCTGCTCGGCCTGTTCGATCAGCGTGTCGCGGTAGATATCCCAGCTCAGCTCCTCGGCGACTCCGCCGACCTTCTCCAACGCCTGATAGATGGGGACGGTGCCGATCGGCACCGGCGAATTGCGGACGATCCATTCGCGCGTGTCGTGGATGTTGCGGCCGGTCGACAGGTCCATGACCGTGTCGGCGCCCCAGCGGATCGCCCACACCATCTTGTCGACCTCGGCGGCGACGTCGGACGCAACCGCGCTGTTGCCGATATTGGCGTTGATCTTGACCAGGAAGTTGCGGCCGATCGCCATCGGCTCGGATTCCGGGTGGTTGATGTTGTTGGGAATGATCGCGCGGCCGCGCGCGACCTCGTCGCGGACGAACTCGGGCGTGACGTGGTCGGGGATGGCGGCGCCGAAATCCTCGCCATCGCGCGCGGCGCCCAGCGCCGCTTCGCGGCCGAGATTCTCGCGGATCGCGACATATTCCATTTCCGGAGTGACGATTCCGCGCCGCGCGTAATGCATCTGGCTGACGTTGGCGCCGGGGCGGGCGCGAAGGACTCGCTTGCGGACGTTGGGGAAGGGCTGGACTCCGCCTGAGCGGTCGGGGCCGAGCTGGCCGTTGTCCTCGGGGCGGACCTCGCGCTGGGCGACTTCCTCGACGTCGCCGCGCGCGCGGATCCACGTCGCCCGGAGCTCGGGCAGGCCGGCCATGATGTCGATGCGCTGCGCCGGGTCGGTGTAGGGGCCGCTGGTGTCGTAGAGCACGACGGGCGGCTCGCCGCTCGAGGGCTCGAGGTCGACGGCGCGCATCGCGACGCCGAGTTCGCCGACGTGGATCTTGCGGCTGCCGCGGATCGGGCCGGTGGTGACTGTGAGTTCGGTTCTGGCAGGCGCGTCGCCCATTTCGATCTCCTCCCTACACCGGTGCTAGCCGGATCAGGTTCAGCGGGTCGCGGCCGAATGCCGCCTCTCAGCTCAAAAGAGCTCCCCGGGGAGAGTCGCCTTAGGCCAGCGGGCCGGTCCGCGTCTACTTGCCGCGAGCCGCCTGGATCTCCGCCGGAGTGACGATTCCGTCGTGATTGGCGTCGACCTTGTTGAACTTAGCCATTTCCGGGCCGCGGAATTCCTCGGCGCTGACCTTCCCGTCATGGTTGGAGTCGAGCCGGGCGACCAGCTGCTCGGGGGTTTCGGTGGTCTTGATCGTCGGCGCCGTCGCCATGAACTCCTGGAGGGTCAGCCGCCCGTCCTTGTTGGTGTCGAGCCGCTTGAACGCATCCTGCAGCTGCTTGGCCATGTTGGCCTTGGTCTGCTGCATCTCGCGCTGGCGCTGGGCATCGAGCTCGGCGCTCGTCAGAACACCGTCGTGGTTGGCGTCGACAGTATTGAAACGAGCATCCACCGCCTGCTGATATTGCGCTCGCGGGATCGGCTTGGGCGCCGTCTGGGCGACGCCGGCGGATGCGAGCGCTGTTCCGACGCAGCCGATAATCAGGAATCTCGTCACAGGCCGTCTCCCAAGAGGTTGCGGGTTCAAGCCTAGGCCGCTGCCACCGCGCCGCAAGTGACAAGTTGCGCACAAGCGGGCAAACGGCTCGCCAATGACCAGCGGACCGACCCATCTCGACCGGCTCGAGGCGGAAACCATCTTCATCATGCGCGAGACGGTCGCCGAGGCCGCGCGGCCGGTGATGCTCTATTCGATGGGCAAGGATTCGGCGGTGATGCTGCACGTGGCGCGCAAGGCGTTCTTCCCCGGGCCGCTGCCGTTCCCTCTGCTCCACGTCGACACCACCTGGAAGTTCAGGGACATGTATGCCGAGCGCGACCGCGTCGCGGCCGAGCCCGGCGTCGAGCTGATCGTCTACCGGAACCCCGAAGCGCTCGACAAAGCCATCAACCCGTTCGACCACGGTCCGCTCCACACCGATATGTGGAAGACCGAAGGCTTGCGCCAGGCCCTCGACAAGCATGGCTTCGACGCGGCGTTCGGCGGCGCGAGACGCGACGAGGAGAAGAGCCGGGCCAAGGAGCGGGTGTTCAGCTTCCGCGACCGCAATCATCGATGGGACCCGAAGCGCCAGCGCCCCGAGCTGTGGTCGCTCTACAATGCGCGCAAAAACAAGGGCGAGACGATGCGCGTCTTTCCGCTGTCGAACTGGACCGAGCTCGACGTGTGGCAATACATCTTGCGCGAGGGCATCGGCATTGTGCCGCTCTATTTCGCGGCGCGACGGCCGACGGTGGCCCGCGACGGACTGATCCTGATGGCCGACGACGAGCGCATGCGGCTCGAGCCAGGCGAGCAGGTCGTCAACCGCAAGGTGCGCTTCCGGACGCTCGGCTGTTATCCGCTGTCGGGGGCGATCGAAAGCGATGCGGCAACCGTCGAGGAAATCGTCGCCGAGATGCTCGCGTCTTCGAGCTCGGAGCGGCAGGGCCGGGTGATCGACCGCGATGCCGGCAGCGCGAGCATGGAGAAGAAGAAGCAGGAGGGGTATTTTTGAACGCCCCTTCCGACATCAAGACATGGCTGGCCGAGCAGGAGCGCAAGGAGCTGCTACGCTTCATCACCTGCGGCAGCGTCGACGACGGCAAGTCGACGCTGATTGGCCGGCTGCTGTTCGAGACGCGGCAGATTTTCGACGACCAGCTCGCCGCACTCGAAGCTGACAGCAAGCGCCACGGCACGCAGGGCGAAGCAGTGGATTTCGCGCTGCTCGTCGACGGCCTCTCCGCCGAGCGCGAGCAGGGCATCACGATCGATGTCGCCTACCGCTATTTCGCGAGCGAGAAGCGCAAGTATATCGTCGCCGACACGCCGGGCCACGAGCAGTACACGCGCAATATGGTGACCGGCGCCTCGACCGCCGACCTCGCCATCCTGCTGGTTGATGCGAGGAAGGGCGTGCTGACCCAGACGCGGCGCCACTCCTACCTCGCCAAGCTGGTCGGAATTCGCCGCTTCGCGCTGGCGGTGAACAAGATGGATCTGGTCGATTATGACCAGGCCGCATTCGACGCCATCGCCGCGGATTATGGCGAGTTTGCCGAGCAGATCGGAATCGAAGAGTGGGTCGCTATCCCCGTCTCAGGACTCAACGGCGACAATGTCGTCGGGCGCAGCGCAGCCATGCCTTGGTACAAGGGCCCGAGCGTGCTCGAGCATTTCGATTGCGTCGCGCTCGACGCGGCGGCGGACGCGGCCAAGCCGCTGCGAATGGCGGTGCAATGGGTCAACCGGCCCAACCAGGATTTCCGCGGTTTCGCCGGGCAGATCGCCAGCGGCAACATCGCACCGGGAGATGAGGTTCGCATCCTCCCCTCGGGCCGGTTGACTCGGATCGAACGCATCGTGACGGCCGACGGCGACCTGGAAAGCGCGATCGCCGGGCAGTCGGTGACGCTGACCCTCACCGACGAAGTCGATTGCTCGCGCGGCGATGTCATCGCTGGGGCAAGCGACTCGCCCGAGGCCGCCGACCAGTTCGAGGCCGCGATCGTGTGGATGGACGAGCATGAGCTGATCCCGGGCCGCGGCTACTGGCTGAAGCTCGGCACGCAGACGGTCACGGCGACGGTTCAGCACCCCAAGTACGAGGTCAACGTCAACACGCTCGAGCATCTCGCGGCGCCGACCCTGGCCCTGAACGCCATCGGCGTCGCCGAAGTCGCGACCGACCGCGAGATCGTTTTCGAGCCTTACGCGGTCGAGGGCTCAAGCCCCAACCGCGCGCTCGGCGGCTTCATCCTGATCGACAAGCTCAGCAACGCCACCGTCGCCTGCGGGATGCTTCACTTCGCGCTGCGCCGCGCCCACAACATCCACCGCCAGCATCTCGACGTCAGCCGTGAAACCCATGCCGCGATCAAGGGCCAGCGACCCGCGGTGTTGTGGTTCACCGGCCTGTCCGGCGCCGGCAAGTCGACCATCGCCAACCTCGTCGAGCAGAAGCTCGTCGCGCGGGGGCGGCACACCTTCCTCCTCGATGGGGACAATGTCCGCCACGGGCTCAACCGCGACCTCGGCTTCACCGAGGCCGACCGGATCGAGAATATCCGCCGCGTCGGCGAGGTCGCGCGGCTGATGGCCGATGCCGGGCTGATCGTGATGACCGCGTTCATCTCGCCGTTCCGCGCCGAACGCGAGATGGCGCGCAAGATGATCCCGAACGGGGAGTTCATCGAAGTCTTCATCGATACGCCGCTCGCCGAAGCCGAGAAGCGCGACGCCAAGGGTCTCTATGCCAAGGCTCGCGCGGGCGAACTCAGGAACTTCACCGGGATCGACAGCCCCTATGAGCCGCCTGAGCAGCCGGAGATCCGCATCGACACGACCGTGATGAGCGCGGATCAAGCCGCTGACCTGATCGTCGAGGAGCTGATGAAGCGGCGCTAGCAATTACCAGGTGTAGGCCAGCCCCATCGCGCCGGTCCATTGGGACGCGCTTCCGCGTTGGGCGACCATCGGCGAGCGCCTGAAGTCGCCGACCAGCCGAGAATATTCGCCGTAGCCGAAGATCGAGAAGCCGTGCAGCAAATTGCCGGTGATCGACTGGTTGAGCAGAAGCCCGGCCTTCCAGTTCTTCATGCCGCCATCGGCGTTGAAGGCCGGTAGCTGCCCGCCCGTCGCCAGCGAGTCCGCCGGCGTGATGGTGTAATAATAATCGGCGAACTTGTTGCTGACGAACTCGGCGCCGAGGCTGAGGCTGGCGTAGGTGCGGGTCGACAATGGAGTCGAAAAATCAATGTTGGGGCTAATCACCGTCGACTTGTGCGCGCCACTGATGTCGTGGAGCACGTCGAGCCGGAAGTCGAGCGAGTCATAGGGGTTGGTGAGGCCGCTGTAGCCGACACCCGCGAATGCGCCGACCTCGATCGCGCGCTTGCGTGGGGGCAGCAGTTTTACGACGGCATCCTTGATGTTGCGGCGGCTGTTCAGGCGTGCGCCGACGATCGGACCGGCGTTGAAGCTCGCCTTGCCGTGGGATGGTACCAGGTCGACGTAGAGATAGGGGCCGCGCGACATGAACGAGATGCCGCTCACCTTGCCGCGCACTGCTCCGACGGGAAGCAGGCGATAGTCGTTCGATCCTTCATAATCGGGCACGAATGCGCCGCCGAGGCCGACGGTAACGGTGTCCTTGTTCGCGACTTCCTCGGGGCTCGGCATTGGCGCGGTCGCGGGTCCGGACTGGGCAAAAGCGGGCGAGCTCAAGGCGCAGGCGGCCAGCGCTAGGCACGGCAAAGGGCGCATGTTTTTCCCCTGTTCGCATTCACAGTCGTACGATAGCGGACGACCGGCGGGGAGGTTCCCGCGTCCGCGCCAGGAATGCGCTAGTCGCCGGAGCCCGCGTCCGGCGAGAAGTACTTGTCGTACTTGCCCTCTTCGCCCTTGTGCTCGTCGGCGTCGGCCGGACTGTCCTTCTTGCGTGTGATGTTGGGCCAGTCGGCGGAGAAGTTGGTGTTGAGCTCGAGCCATTTTTCGAGGCCGCTCTCGGTGTCGGGAAGGATCGCCTCGGCCGGGCATTCGGGCTCGCACACGCCGCAATCGATGCACTCGTTGGGGTTGATGACCAGCATCACCTCGCCCTCGTAGAAGCAATCGACGGGGCAGACCTCGACGCAATCCATATATTTGCATTTGATGCAGGCGTCGGTGACGACGTAGGTCATTGGTCCGCGGCTCCTTTGCCTCACTCGCTAGGTCGAGGGTTTGCCTCCGTCAATTCCTCGTAGCAGGCGCGGGCTTCCCCTGCCGGGCCCCGGCGCGCGGGCAGGCCGAGTACACGCAGGATGCGGACCTCCCCGCGCAGCGGCAGCGCCACGACGCTTCCGACGCGGACCTCTTCCGACGATTTCCCGACGCGCCGGCCGTCGATACGCACATGGCCCTCGTCGATGACGGCCTGGGCGATGGTGCGGCTCTTCACCAGCCGGATGAAGAACAGGAAGCGGTCGATCCGCACGCGACGGTCATGTTTTCTTGAGCTTGGCCAGCTCGGCGAAGGCATGGCCACGGCCCTCGCTGCGGTCGGGGCGATGCCCGCGGCGGCCGCGCCACCGCCAAGCGTCGCCCGCTTTGGCAAAGCCGATGTCACCCATCAACCGCGCGACCGCATCCTCGCTTAGGCCGATTGAGGTGGCGAGCTCGCGGTCGACCGGGTCGTCGCCGCCGGCCGAACGGACCTTGCGCGCATGGCTCGCGAGCCGGTCGGCAAGGTCGATCCGGATCCAGGTCCCACCGAGCCTTCGATAAGCCAGCGCCGCGCCGCGCGGGTCGGCGTCGGCACCAAGCGTTGCGGCCCCGACGGCGGGCAAGGCGGGCATTGCCTGACCCTGCTTCACGGCGACCAGAGCGGCGCGCCAGTGCTGCGCGGCTGGCTTCAGGAGCGGCGCAACGAAGACGTCGAGGGGACCGAGCCGGACCCGCAAGCCGTGAAGTGCGGCGCGGTCGGCCTGCTCGAGGTGGGCGATCGCGCTGAGCGCGGCCTTGCGCGGCATCACCCCGCCGGCATCCGCGAGCATCGCGGCAAGCGCCCGGACACCGGATGAGCGCGCCGGATCGGCCGCGGCGGCGGCAAGCTTCTCGAGCGCGCCGAGGTGACGCGCGACCTCGGCGTCGAGCCAGCGCTCGAGCCGTTCGCGCAGCGCGGCGCGGGTAGGCGCGGACAGGCGGTCGAGCGAACGCGCGGTGCGCAATGCCGGCTCGAGCAGCGAGCGCCCGGGGGCCAAGCGCGCGAGGGTATTTCCCTCGGCGGCAACGGCGAGCCCGCCATCGTCGTCGACTGTCAGCCTGAAAGCGTGATCTTCGGCCTCGACCAGCGCCCTGGCGCGGCGGTCGAGCTCATCGCCGAGGCGGCGTTCGGCGGCGGCAAGCAGCAGGCGCTTGTCGGCGAGACGCGCCGATGGATCGACGCGGAACTCGAAACCGCTCAGATGACCGATCGGCTCGGGGCCGACGCTGACCTCGCCGTCGGCGGCGACCGTGACCGGGAGCGCGTCCGCTCCGCGCGCGCCGATGTCACGGACCAGGACCGCGGTGCGACGATCGACGAAGCGCTGGGTGAGCCGCTCGTGGAGCGCATCGCTGAGGCGCGATTCGACCTCGCGCGTTCGCTCGGCCCATTTGGGCGGCTCTTTCAGCCAGTCGGAGCGGTGGGCGATATAGGCCCAGCTGCGGATGCCCGCGAGCCGGTCGGCGAGCGCCTCGATGTCCCCGCTCATATTGTCGAGCCGGGCGACCTCGGCGGCGAACCATTCGTGCGGCACGTGCCCGCCTTCGCCCACGTAGCTGTAGAGCCGCCGGACCATCCGCGCATGGTGCATCGGCCCGACCTTGCGAAAGTCGGGCAGGCCGCAGACCGCCCACAGGCGGCGCGCCTGGACTCCCCGCCTGGCAGTGATCGCAGGATCTTCGGCGAGGAGCTTCAGGACAGCGAGGTCGATCGCTTCGGGGGCTGGGCGGAGGATCGGATCGTCGCTCTTTCTCTCGAGGCTGCGGATGAGGGTGCGGACGTCGGAGAAATCGAGATCGGCGTTGCGCCAATAGACGGTGTCGAGCGGCCAGAACCGATGATCCTCGATCGCCTCGACCTCTTCTTCGCTCAAGCCGCCGCTTTCCTCGGTCAGGCCAAGCGTTCCGAACGTGCCGTCCTTTTGGTGGCGGCCGGCGCGGCCGGCGATCTGGGCCATCTCGGCGACGGTCAGGCGGCGGTCGCGGCGGCCGTCGAACTTCTCGAGCCCGGCGAAGGCGACATGCGCGACGTCCATGTTGAGGCCCATGCCGATCGCGTCGGTGGCGACGAGATAGTCGACCTCGCCGCGCTGGAACATTGCGACTTGCGCGTTGCGCGTAGCGGGGGAGAGCGCGCCCATCACGACCGCCGCGCCGCCCTTGAAGCGGCGGAGCATCTCGGCGAGCGCGTAGACCTGCTCGGCAGAGAAAGCGACGACGGCGGAGCGCGGCGGCAGGCGCGAGAGCTTGACGCTGCCCGAATAGCGCAGCGTCGAAAAGCGCGGCCGGCTGACGATCTCGGCCTCGGGCAATAACTCACGGATGATGGGGCGAAGCGTGTCTGAACCGAGGATCAGCGTCTCCTCGCGGCCGCGCGCGCGGAGCATCCGGTCGGTGAAGACATGACCGCGTTCGGGGTCGATTCCGAGCTGCGCTTCGTCGATCGCGGCAAAGGCGAAGTCGCGGTGGAGGTCGCCATCGTGATGGCCGTCGCCGCCGGGCACGGGCATGCTCTCGGCGGTGCACAGGAAGTAGCGGGCGGTCGGGGGGACGATTCGCTCCTCGCCCGTCAGAAGCGCGACCTGACGCTCGCCCTTCATGCCAACGACGCGGTCGTAGACCTCGCGAGCGAGCAGGCGCAGCGGAAAGCCGATCACGCCCGACGAATGGCCGCACATCCGCTCGATCGCCAAGTAGGTCTTGCCGGTGTTGGTCGGGCCGAGAATGGCCCGGACGAGTGCGTCGGAACGGCGCTTCACATTCATGAATGTGGCAGCGCTCGCGGCGAACGCAAGGTTCCTTCGACAAGCGGGATTAGGCCGGTTTTAACCTTGATTGGCCATCACGGGAGCGTGTTGATGTCACGAACCCACGCGCACCCGCTCAGGCGGTCGCTCGAACGGTCCTGGCCTGCGCTTTCCTTGCCCTTGGGCTGGAAAAGCGCGGGCGTGCTCGCCTTGCTGTGCAGCGGGGTAGCCTGGGCCTCGCTTCCGCGGGTAGTCGCGATGCCGCTTGATCAGCAGCGCCAGTGGCAGGCGCTGGGAGTCGCGCCGCTGTCCAACGGCGGCACCAGTGGAATGCCGATGGCGCCGACCGACGCCGTCGCGACGGTCGACTTCGTTCCCAAACGCGCGGCCCCGACCAGCGCGCCGATCATCGCGCCAGTCGCGCCGGTTCAGCCGACGGGACCGCTGCGAATCCGCGGCCGGGTCGGCGACGGGCTCTACTGGTCGCTACGCGCGGCCGGCGCCTCGCCGCAAGTCGCGGCGCAATACCTCGCCGCTCTCGCAACGGAGATCGACGTCGGCGACGTGACTCCGAGCGACGGCTTCGACCTCGTTCTCGGCGCCGACCGCCAGTTGCTCTACGCGGGCTTGTCGCGGGCCATGTCGTCGAGCCTCCAGCTTGTGCGCTGGACCGCCAATGGCCGAAGCGAATGGATCGACGCCGCCAATGCCGAGCGGCCGGCGCCGTCGGTCGGCGGGCTGATGATGCCGGCCAACGGTCCGGTCACCTCCTATTTCGGCTACCGATATCACCCGATCCTCCATTTCACCCGGTTCCACGCGGGGGTCGACATCGGCGCCGGCTGGGGCAGCCCGATCGTCGCCGCCGCCGATGGGCAGGTGATCGGCGCCGGCTGGTCCGGCGGCTATGGCCGGGAGGTGCAGATCGCGCATGGCAGCGGCATCGTCAGCCTTTACGGCCACATGAGCGAGATCGTCGCCCAGCCCGGCAGCTTCGTCCACGCCGGCCAGCTGATCGGCTATGTCGGTTCTTCCGGACTCTCTACCGGACCGCATCTCCATTTCGAGGTTCGCCAAGGGGGCCAGCCGGTCAATCCGTTGGGCGTTCGGCTGGTCAGCGCGCCGGTCGTCGACACGCACCTCGCCGAATCGGTGAAGGCCCGCCTCGCCGCCTTGCTCAAGGTCGGCACGCGCAGCTGATCTTGTAATCGCCCCTGCCCGATCTACGGTCGGCTCATGGGGGCGAACTTCAGGGCCGTGCCGCTCCGCAGTGCCGTCATCCTTGCAGCACTGGCGCTGTGGCTGATCGCGATCGCATTTCTGCGCAAGCTGTCGATCGACGAGAGCCAATATGTCGCTTCTGCGGTCCTGACGTCGAAGGGCCTGCTGCCCTACCGCGATTATGCTTATTTGCAGACGCCGCTGCAGCCGTTCGCCTTCGCGCCGCTGCAGTGGCTGTTCCCTGGGCATCTGCTGATCGCGATGCGGCTCGCCAATGCGATGCTCGGCGCCGGGACGATCATCCTCGTATTCGGCGCGGCCCGGCGGATGGGGGCGAGCGGCCGCGTGGCGCTGGCGGCAGCGGCGATGCTGGCGGTCTGCGAGCCCTTCACCTGGTCGGCCGGCGTCGCCCGCAACGACATGCTCCCGGCAGTGCTGATGATGCTAGGCCTGTTCGCGATCGCGAAAGCCGAGACAGGCTTGCGGATGGCCGGCGCAGGCGTGGCGTTCGGCTTGGCCGCCGGAGTGAAGATCAGCTACGCGCTGCCCGCGGCCGCCATCTTCGTTGCATCTATCTGGAGCCGGGACTGGGGCGAACGGAGGAGGTCGTTGTGGTTTGCTGCCGGGGTGACGGCGGGGCTGTTGCCGAGTTTCATCCTGATCCTGCTCGCGCCGCGGCAGTTCCTCGCGGAAGCGATCATCTTCCCGGCGGTGGGGCCGGAGCAATATTATACCGACATCGGCAAGGCGTGGCGGCTGGGTCCGAACCGCTTCTTTCGGCTGCTGATCGCCGCCGCCATCGGGCCGGCGTTGATCGCGAGCATCGAGATCATCGCGCGCAGCTGGGGTGAGCCTGGCCGCTGGCTTGGCGATCGAAGGCGGCGGATCATGCTGGCGGCAGCGCTCGGCGGTCTCATCAGCGCCGCCCTGAATCGGCCGTTCCAAATCTTCTATTTGCTTCCCGCGTTGCCGCCCCTGTTCGTGCTGGCGGCGCTCTTGCTCGGCGAGGATCGACCGCGCTGGGTGAAAGGCGCGTGGGCATTATCCGTCGCGGCGGGGATAGTGCCCGTCGCCGCGTGGGTCGTGAACGCGGCCAATGCCGGGATCGCGCCCGCGCTCGACGCCCAGCGGCGGGCGGACGCGCTGGGCGCGGCGCTACGCGAAGAGCAGGTCGCAGGCCCGATTGCGACGCTGGCGGGCCAGTTCGTCCCCGATGCCGACGCCGACGTCGATCGCAGGTTTGCCGCGGGCCCGTTTCTCTACCGGACGCGCGATTTCATCTCGGGCGAGCAAGCGCGAGAGTGGTACGCCGTCACTCGGGATCAGGCAGGGCCAATGAGCGAGCAACCGCCCGCAGCGATCGTGACCGGCAATTATCCCGATGTGCAGCCTGCGCAGGAAGTGGAGCTCGCTGAACAGGCGCGAGCGCTTGGCTATCGGCCGACGGCCGAAGCCGAAGGCCTGATTATCTGGACGCGGCGCTGACGGCCGTTAGCGGCCGTGACCGCGCCAGCGCTTGATCGTCCGCGAAATGATGCCGGCCTCGTCGCCGCTCTCGCGCCACAGCCGGGCAAAGCTCGGGTCCGACGAAGCCGGGCGTTTTTCGGGCTCGAGGTCGTCGAAGCGGACGCGGATCGGGATCGCGACGCCCTCGCCGCATACGATGCATTCGCGGTTGCGGAGCGCCGGGATCGCGTCGAGGAACCCGCGCGCGCCTTCGGGCATCGCGGCCCGGACGCAGGCCTGGTCGCGATCGTTGTTGAGGCGCATCGAGATGATCGTGCCGCACTGCGACAGCACGCCTTCGGCGAGATCCGACGGGCGCTGCGTGATCAGGCCGAGCGACACGCCGTATTTGCGGCCTTCCTTGGCGATGCGCTCGAGGATCTTGCGCACGGCCTGTCCCGTTTCGGCGTTCTCGTCCTTGGGCACGTAGCGGTGCGCCTCTTCGCAGACCAGCAGCAGCGGGCGCTGCGCCTCGGTCCGCGACCAGATCGAATAGTCGAACACCATTCGGGCGAGCACCGAAACCACGACCGAGGTGATTTCCGATGGAACGCCCGAGACGTCGACGATCGAAATCGGGCGACCCTGGCTCGGCAGCCGGAAGAGCTTGGCGATGAAGCCGCCCATCGTGTCCGACACCATCATGCCCGAGAACATGAAGGTGTAACGCGGATCGGCGCGAAGCTCCTCAAGCTTGGTTTTCAGGCGCTGGAACGGGATCGTGTCGCCGGCACGGTCGAGCTTGCCCATTTCGTTGACTATGATCGCGTTGAGATCGGTCAAAAGGTACGGAATCGGGCTGTCGACGGTGACCTTGCCGTACTGGCTCATGTCCTTGCCCTTGGTCCGGGCGGCAAGCAGGCATTTGGCGAGGATGTCGGCATCGCGCTGCCGCTCCGACCCGTGGGTGGTCAGGATCACTTCGCAATGCTCTTCGAAGTTCATCAGCCAATATGGCAGCTGCAGGTTATCGACGTTGAACAGCTCGCCGCAGCCCTTGAACGCGGCGGAATATTCGCCGTGCGGGTCGATCATCACGATGTGACCCTCGGGCGAGGCTTCGGAGATGCGGTGGAGGATCAGCGAAACGCTGGTCGACTTACCGGTACCGGTTGATCCCAGCACCGCGAAATGCTTGCCGAGCATCGGGTCGACGTAGAGGGCGCCGCGGATATCGTCGGTCGGGTAGACGGTTCCGATCTCGATATGCGGCTCGTCGCTGGCGGCGAAGATCGAGCGCATGTCCTCGGTCGTCACTGGAAGCACTTCAGCGCCGGGGATGGGGTAACGGGTGACGCCGCGGCGGAAGTTGGTCATCCTGCCGGCGGAATCGCGAGTGCCTTCGCCGAGGAAGTCGACGTAGGCGACCAGCTCGCCGGGATCGCCGGCTTTCAGCGTGCGGACGTTGGCGATGAGCCAGCTGTTTCCGACCACCGTCTTGATCTGGCTGCCGACCTGGCCCGACATGGCGACCGATGGATCGGCATGAGACTGCAGGGCGGCGACGGTCGCGGCATCCATGCGGATTTGCGATCCCGAGCCGGCGATCTCGACCACGGTTCCGATCGCGCTTGGCACAGGGCCAGCCGGCTTGGCCGGCGCGGCAGGCGCTTCATCCTCCTGGAAGCTGCTGACTTCATTGAGGAATTCACGCAGGTTTGGCCTGTCGTCCATAACGTTCGTCACTCCCGATGCCCGGTTTGAACATGGGATAAGCAAGAGCGGTTAAAATTGGCTTAGAAACTGGCCGTATTAGAAGCGGCGGCGGAAGGCCGCGGCCGCGGCCCAGCCGAGTCCCAGCGAGAGCAGGACGCAGGTCAATCCGTAGAGCACGCGGTTGCGCCGCGCCGCGAGGGCAACGGTGCGCTCGAAACCCGACTTGTTGATCTGGATGTCGCGCGTCGCGGCAGCGATCACCTTGTGGCGGTCGATCAGGAACGTCTCGGCGGTGTAGGTGCCGACCGGGACCTGGCTCGGGATGGTGATGACCGCGCGATAGAGAACTCCGCCGTTGATCTCGACCCCGTGCGGGCTCTCGGAATAGAGATTTTGCCGGCTCCTCAGGTCGAGCAGACCGGCTTCGAAGCGGCGTTCCTTTTCGGGAAGCGCTCCGCCGCCCGGCGACAGCTGGAGGTTGTGGAGGCCAAGCTCGTAGATGGCTGCCGTTCGCTCATCCATGAGCTCGCCGATCGGCCGCGACGAGGCAACGGCGTAGAAGGACGGCGCGGAGCGAAAGCGGTTCGAGTCCGCGTTCATCCAGATTCCGGCGATCTTCTCCTTCTCCCGCACCAGAATCGGCTGGACCGGCCCGCGAAGGACGACCGCGATGTCGACCTGGCGGTCGGGCGGGCGCCCGCCTGGATAGACGACGGCTCCGAACAGCAGCAGCTGAGCGCCGTTGAAGCTATAGCGGATCTGGACCTGCCTGGCCGAAATGTCGGGGACGAGGACTGGCTTGTCTGCGGCCACAAGCAGCGGCGCGATCAGCGCGAGGAGAGCAGTGGGAAGGCGCGCTCTCACAGATACTCGATCGAGAAAATCTCGTCCGGGTGCCAGAACAGGCCGAGGAACATGCGAAGGCCGACGAGGAGGATGATCAAAGCGAGCGCGAGACGAAGGTAGTCGGGCTTCAGGCGCGTGGTCAGGATCGCGCCATATTGCGCGCCGATCACGCCGCCGGCGAGCAGCAGCGCGGCAAGCACGATATCTACGGCGCGGGTGGTCAGCGCGTGAACCATGGTGGTCGCGGCGCTGACTGCCAGGATCATGACCAGGCTGGTGCCGATGACGATGCGCGCCGGCATTCCGAGCAGGTAGATCATCGCCGGAACGAGGATGAAGCCGCCGCCGATTCCGAGAAAGACCGTGAGGGTTCCCGCGAGGAAGCCAAGCGCGAGCGGCGCGATCGGCGAGATGTACAGGCCCGAGGCGTGGAAGCGCCAGCGATAGGGCAGCGAGGCGACCCAGCGATTGTGCCGTGGGCGCGGCTTCTCGGTCTCGGTTACTGGGACGTATCCGAGTGACCTCAGGCTATCGATCAGCATCAGTCCGCCGATCCAGAACAGAATCAGGACG
>Ga0207648_10002835_pt1 | contig 18384 bp, 22 predicted proteins | sample KBSMisM32_FD_184310 | JGI IMG/M metagenome (GOLD analysis project Ga0207648, IMG submission 184310) | Miscanthus rhizosphere microbial communities from Kellogg Biological Station, Michigan, USA - KBS Miscanthus M3-2 (SPAdes) (version 2) | ecosystem: Host-associated > Plants > Roots >...
GCCGAGCACTTCCGTCCATGAGCGGTTGAAGGCCCTGACGCGTTCGACGGCCTCCCGGTCGGGTGTCGGCAAAATAGTGGACATAGTCCACTATATGTCACGGATCACCGGTGATGTTCGACTCGATGAAGAATTGAGATTGCATCGGCACCCTCGCGTGTCCGAGTATCAGTGGGTGACCAAACGCGGCTGGGTGCTCTTCGCCGCGATGGGTTTCATCTGGGGGATCCCGTACTTCTTCATCCGCGTGGCGGTGAAGGAGCTCGAGCCACCGGTGATCGTGTTCTGTCGAACCTCGCTCGCCGCAGCGATCCTGCTGGTGCTGGCCAGGCGAGCCGGGGCCATCCGCCCGGCGTTGCGGCGCTGGCGAGCCGTGCTGGTCTTCGCGATCGCCGAGATGGCGATCCCGTGGATCTTGCTGGCCACCGCCGAACAAAACCTGCCCTCCGGGTTGACGGCGCTGATCATCGCAGCGGTGCCCATCGTCGGCACCATCGCCGCGTTTCTGCTCGGTGATCGCCACGCCCTGCGGTTCGTGCGGATCCTGGGCATATTCAGCGGCCTGTGTGGTGTCGCGCTGTTGGTCGGTCGTGATCTGGCCAGTGACAACCCGCCGCCATGGTGGAGCGTTGCCGAAGTGCTGATCGTGGTGGTCTGCTACGCCACAGCTCCGTTCTGGGCCGACCGCCGGCTGGCCGACGTGCCCTCGCTCGGTGTGATCGCCGTGTCGTTGAGCATCGTCACGGTGATCTACGCACCGATCGCGGCGACGTCCCTTCCCAGCACGATGCCCAGCTTCCACGTCGTGCTCGCAGTGTTGGGTCTGGCGTTGATCTGCACCGCGCTGGCCTTCATCGTGTTCTTCCGGCTCATCGCCGAGGCCGGCCCGGCGCGCGCCGGATTGATCACCTTCGTCAACCCGGTCGTGGCCGTCGCGTTGGGGGCGTTGTTCCTCGACGAGGAGATCACGGCTGCGACCGTGGTCGGTTTCCTGTTGGTGATGACCGGGTGCTGGCTGGCGACGAGACCGCCGCCTGCCGACCGGATCGTCGACTATGCCGACATGGACTCGTCGCGCGCCGGGGTCGGCTCCTCGTGATGGCCGGGCAGCACGTCGGTCTCCGACTTGTGCCACACCGGTGAATCGGTTGCTGTCTCGACGTTGAAGCCGTAGTCGTAGACCAGCGTCCCGCCGAACGTGGCTCCGAGCGAAACGAGCGCGGCGACGACCACCGACAGGATCGTGATCCCGGCAGGCGTGACGAGCGCGGTGTGGTAGTCGTTCAGGCGCCAGATCAGATCGACGATCGCCAGCACGGTGACGCTGATCATGATCGTCGCATGAGTGTTGATCGTTCGACGCGCCTGGGTTCCGGCTTCCGACGAGTTCTTGGCGTCCCAGAGGCCGGTCAGGGCCGCCAACACTGAGACGGCGACCCCTCCGATGAAGGCGTAGGTGCCGGCACGCCACAGATCGTGTGCCCACTCGTGGTCTTCACCGCCGATCGCCGAGATCACGTCGAACACCGCGGCGAGCACGTAGGCCGCAATCGGGAAGTCGGTCAGCGGCGGATGCAGCGGTTTGCCCGCCCACCCGCGCAGGCCTCTGAATTCGCGACCCTTCATCGTGAGGGTCGGACGGACCGAGAACTTTCTCATTGTTCCTCCTGGTCAACGCATCGATTCTATAAGACACTAGTTTAGACTTTAGAATCGAGGGCGTCAAGACGATTCCCATTTGCGTTCGCCGTCAATCGACGGTTCGTGCCCTACGGTGGACACATGAGCTCGATTCCCGCCGGTGAGTTCTCCGCCTGGTTGACGGGCATGGTGGCGGCGATCGCCGGAGAACAGGACTCCGATGTCCCGTGCGGCGGATGCACCGCGTGTTGTCGCTCGTCGCAGTTCGTGCACATCGGCGCCGACGAGGCCGACACGCTTGCCCACATCGACCCGCAGCTGTTGTTCCCGGCGCCACTGATGCCGGCGGGGCACGTCGTGATGGGGTACGACGAACACGGCAGCTGCCCGATGCTGATCGACGACGTCTGTTCGATCTACGAGCACCGTCCGCGCACGTGTCGCACCTACGACTGCAGGGTGTTCCCAGCAGCAGGCATCGAGCCCGACGACAAGCCACTGATCGCCGATCGGGCACGACGTTGGGAGTTCGACTACGCGGACAGCGATGCCCGCTCACTGCACGACGCAGTGCGTGCCGCCGCGCGATTCGTACGCGAACGCGACGAGGCACCGTCGAGTGCGACACAACTGGCGGTTCTCGCGGTCGAGAACCACGCCTCGTTCACCGAGCGCAACGAGCTGCCCGGCGGCGAATCGTCAACGTGATTGACTAAGTTGGCCGATGCGAGTACGGTATGGTCAACCAAGTTGACGAAAGGAAGTCCAATGTCAGTCATCCCCGCACCCGGAGCACCCACCCACGACCTCGGCGGCACGAGGTTCACTTCGTTGGCGACGCCGAGCCGCGGCAGCAGCGAGACCTCGGTCTGGCAGGTGGAGATCGAGCCAGGAATTCTGGCGACACCGCACTCGCTGACCCGTGAGGAGGTGTTCGTGGTGCTCGCCGGCCGGGCCGAGGTCCGCATCGGCGAGGCCATCGGAATTGCCGAGGCCGGCGACGCGATCGTCGTGCCGAAGGACACCGAGTTCGCGTTGTCCAACGCCGGCACGGCAGTGGTTCGTCTGCTGTGCTGCCTCCCCGTCGGCGGCATGGCACGGTTGGGCGACGAGTCGTTCACCCCGCCGTGGGCCGAGTGAGGATGCAGTGAGCACCGACGACAAGCCGGTGCCGATCGCGAGGTTGCTCGCGATGGCGTATCGACATCTGATCGACGGCTTGCACGGTCGCCTGCCCGAAGCCGGTTTCACCGACGTGCGTCCGGCCTACGGGTTCGTGTTGCTGGCGGTGCGCGACCGGCCGACGACCATCGTCGATCTCGCCGCGTTGCTCGGCGTCACCAAGCAGGCAGCCTCGAAGTTGGTCGCGGCGATGGACGACGCCGGGTACGTGCGGCGCACCACCGCGGCAACCGACGCGCGGGCGAAGAACATCGAGCTGGCGCCTCGAGGGGTCGAACTGCTGAACGCCGTCGAGACGATCTACGGCGACCTCGAGGCGGAATGGGCGGCCACGATCGGCAAGGCCGCCGTCGACAGGTTGCGTCGTGACCTGTCGAGCGTGTTGCTCGTCGCCCACGAAGGTCGCCTGCCGGAGGTGCGCCCGACTCCGTGACGCCATGCCCGTGAAGTCCCGAGGTCAGCGTCGACGCACTTCGATCTTGCCGTCGACAGCACGGACGTCGTATGTCGGCTGCGGTACCGATGCAGGCCCATGAAGTACCGATCCGTCGTCCAGGCTGAAGACGCTCTGATGCCACGGGCACTTGACGCATGGCCCGGCGAGGGCGCTGTCGTCGAACTCGCCTTCGTTCAACGGCCCGCCGGCGTGGGTGCAGCGGTTGCTCAATGCGTACCGGCGGTCGTCGGTGCGATACAGCAAAGTCGCGACCTCGTCGACCTCGACGACTCGGGGAGTATCCACTGCCAATTCGTCGTCGGCGATCGCCGTGCTCCAGTCCGACGACGGATCCTCGGTCATCGTGCGGTTGACGCCGACGCCTCGAACCAGCGTGAGGTGGCCTCCGAGGTACCCCCCGAGCGACATCACACCCATGCCCATCAGACCGAGCGAAGTGGCAGAGAACCGATTGCCACGGTGGCGAGCCACCATCGAGGCCGCGTAGAAGCTTGCACCCACAGCGTTCGCGGCGGCGTGGACGACACCGATTCGGCGTGGTGCGCCGTACGTGTCCGACCAGTCGGCCAGTCCGGCGGCGGCGGTCGGAACGGTGGCCATCAGGCCGACGGCGGTCAAGAAGTTGGCCGCCGGTTGGGCGCGGCGACCGCCGAAGAGGTCGAGAAGGGTGGCACTCGTGAACGACCCGATCGGGATGTCGGTCAGCAGAGGATGCAGTTGATGCCCGAGCCACGTGCCGCTGAGGACATCCTTCAACGGTCCCGCGGGGATCAGCTTCTTGACCAACCCGCCGAGTGAGTCGCCGACCTTGTCGAGCGCTTCCATCTTCTCGATCTCGGACGCGACATTGTTGAGTTTCATGGCGAGCTCGGGCACGCTGCGGCGATACCCGTCGCCGGCTTCCCCGAAACAGCGAGGTGGTCCGCGATGGCTCGCCGAAATTCTCCGCGTGAGGCAACCTTTCGGTCGTGCCGACACGTGAGAAGAGTGTGATGGCGACCTCGATCCAGCCCGTCCAGCCGGCCGAGTCGTCGAGCGATGGCACGCAGCCGGCGCATGTGGTGTGGGTCGACGAAGGTTTCGATGCGTTCGTCAGGGATCGTTCGGCGGGATTGGCGCGCACGGCGTTCTTGCTGACAGCGAACCGGCACGCCGCCGAGGACTTGTTGCAGACCACGCTCGTCAAGATTGCCGACCGTTGGACACGAATCGCCGCCACCGGCGATCCGACGCCCTACATCCGCAAGGTCATGCTGCACACCGCGATCTCCTGGCGGCGGCGCCGTTGGCACGGTGAGCTGCCGACCGCGGCAGTGCCGGAGGTGGCCAGCCGCGACGACGGGATCGCGGGCGTCGACGAACGCCTTCGCGGCGCGCTCGCGCAGGTTCCTCCACGGCAGCGGGCCGCGTTGGTGCTGCGCTACTACGACGATCTCACGGAGGCCGAGACTGCGGCCGTGCTCGGTTGCAGTGTCGGCACCGTGAAGAGCCAGACCGCGAAGGGGTTGGCGCGTCTGCGCACGCTGCTCGGAACGGAACACGACGGATGAACACGGAGCCACACATGAACGAACTCGACAACGATCAATTCGCCAGGAACCTTCTCGGGCGACTGGCGGCCACGATGCCCGACAACCCCGGCCGTGCCGCGGCGGTGCAACGCGGTGTTCGCCGGCGTCATCGCCGTCGCGTGGCCACCCGCGCTTCGGTCGGTCTGACGTTCGCAGCCGGTGTCGGACTCGTCATGGTCGAGGCGCGGCGTCCGCAGCCACTGCACATTGCCGCTGCCTCGTCGACAGACGCCAAGTCGTCGGACACCGTCGCCGGCAAGGTTCCGGTCGAAGGGGACGACCCCTGTGCCAACGATGGTGCAACCCGGTCCGTCCGTCCCTCTGACGAAGGTCGGCTCAAGATCGCCGGCACGATCACCGCGGTGAACGGCGACACGATCTCCGTATCAGTCGAGGAGTCGCAGGTGCCGATGACCGACTTCACGGCGACGATTGCCGCCGATGCAACGTACGTCGACGCGGGCCAACCGTCGACCACGCGACCGACACTGGGGATCGGCGATCGTGTTGCGTTCGGAGCCGTCGAGCAACCCGACGGGTCGTACACGATCGACACCCTCCAGGCGCACGTCCCTGACGCCGCTCAGGTCGCGGTGGCCAAGCAGAGTTCCGCTGAGTCGCAGGCGTCGATCGACGAGGCGAAGCGCCAGCACGCCATCGCGGTGTGCGCCGGCACTGCCGGGTGAGGGACCCGAGCGCTAGAACCGTTCGACCGGCAGACCGAACCGCGCTTGGGTCACTGCTCGGGAACGGAAGTCGAACTGGTGGACGGAGTTCGATCGGAAGGCGCACAGGTCGCGCCAGTACCGCTGCATGCGCCGTCCGTCGAGCGATGCCGCCGAGCCGGCAGTCCGGAACAGGAGTTCTCCCGCCTCCCATGACAGCTTGTCGGCCGTCTGGATCATCCCGTACAGCCGCCAGTGGTCCTCCGACGTCACCGGCCGCCCGGCCTTGAAGGCCTTCGTCGCCATCTCCATGTAGATCTCGCCGGCACGCACCATGATCCCGTGGGCGGCGTCGACCCAGCCGAGCGCCATCCCGAAGCAGCGTTGGTAGTCGTGATCGGTGTACCGCTTGGTCGGCACGTTGCCGCTCATCGACACGATCGGTAGGTCGCCGAGCATCTCCTCGTACTCGTCGAGCATCGCCCGCGCCGCGCCGACCTGCACCACCGTCAACTCGCCGATCGCGAATCCCATGAAGCCGCCGCTGTACATCGGGTTGTCGTGGATCGCGCCACCGGGGAGAGGGTTGGTCGTCAGCGGCGACTCGCCCATGAGTTGGCCGACCGGCACGACGTGGTCGGCGGGCAGGAACGCGTCGTCGATGACCACACTGTTCGACCCGGATCCCTTGAGCCCGATGAGCTCGCCCCAGTCCTCGAGCACCTCGTACCCGCCGCGGGGCACGACGATCAGTCGGACGTCTGGCGGATCAACGCCTTCCATCTCGGCAAGGCCCATGAAGTGGGTGGAGTAGGGCACGCCGGATGCGTAGCGCCACTTGCCGGTGAGTCGGTATCCGCCGTCGACCGGTCGCAGCGCGCGCGAGCCGGGAAAGTTGCCGACGCTGAGCGGCGCGAGGAAGTGACCGTCCGGCCCGAAGATCTCCGCCTGAGCAGGCTGCGAGAACGACGAGCCGACCTGCAGGGCGTGGCCGGAGCCGAGGCACAACATCCAGCCGGTCGACGGGCACCCACGGGCGATCTCGATGATCGTGCGATAGAAGGTCTGCGGATCGAACTCGTAGCCGCCGAACATCCGTGGCTGCAGCATGCGGTAGAAGCCGGCCTCGGTGAACAGCGTGTGCGTCTCTTCCGAGTACCGGCTGCGGGCCTCGGTCTTGGCCTGGTCGTCGCGGAGGTGTTGCCGCAGCGCGACCGCCCTGGCCACCATCTGATCGGGTCGGAGATGCGGTTCGGGCACAGCGAGGCTCATGCTCGGTCACCTTAGACAGAGGTCGGGTGAGCCGCTTCGATCGTTCACTGTTACGTTCTCGCCGTGCGCTCCACGGACGGTGTCGACGACGACATTCGCATTCGCCGGGTCGACGGCAACGATGTCTCGGTTGCCGCGGGCCTCGCCGACGTTCTCGTCGACTGTGTCGAAGGGGGAGCGTCGGTCGGGTTCATGTTGCCGCTGACACGACAGCGCGCCGAGGAGTTCTGGATCAACACGCTGGAGAGCGCGTCGCGCGGCGAACGGGTGGTCATCGTTGCCGAACAGCACGAGGCGGCCACTGACGCGGTGACCGTGATCGGAACGGTCCAAGTGGTGCTGGCCGCGCCGGAGAACCAACCGCACCGCGGTGAGATCGCCAAGATGCTCGTCCACCGACGCGCCCGGCGTCGCGGCGTGGCCGCGGCGTTGATGCGCGAGGCGGAGGCCGCCGCCCGCGCCGCGGGGAAGACGCTCCTCGTCCTCGACACCGCCAGCGACGACGCCGAGCGGGTCTACGGACGGTTGGGATGGCAGCGCGTCGGCGTGATCCCGGGCTATGCGCTGTGGCCGGCGGGCGGGCCGGTCGACACCGTGCTCTTCTACAAGACGCTCGACGGTTGATCCGCCGCGTCCGTTTGGGCATTCGCGGCTCGGGGTACGACGCGATTGCCATTCGATCGGCGTACAAGTGAGGTGTTCAGATGCCACAGAAAGCATGGAGTGCAAAGCGCGAGCGACAGTACGAGCACATCAAGTCCGGTCTGCGCGAGCGCGGTGAATCGGAAGACACCGCCGAGGAGATCGCGGCGCGCACTGTCAACAAGGAGCGGGCACGAGCAGGCGAAGCCAAGGAGTCCAGCCGCAGTTCGACCGACGACATCTCATCAGGTCGTCGCGGCGGGCTTCGCTCGCACAGCGGACCGGGCGGCCGGACGCGTGATCAGCTGTACAACGAGGCCCGTAGGAAGGGCATCAAAGGTCGTTCGAAGATGACCAAGGCTCAGCTGGAGCGGGCCGTCGGCCGGTAGTCAACACAACCGGCTCGGCGGCCGGTTCGCAACCGTTGGTGCGGCGGCGACGACGTCGCAACACCATCACCAATACGAGCATTGCGCCGACGACGAGTGCAGCCCCGCCGTACAACGCGACCCCTACAGCGGTGCCCAGACCGATGGCGGCGAGGATGCCGCCGATGGACCCGGCACAACACACCGCGCACGCGGCGACGCCGGCTCCGACGATCGCCGCACCTTCCTTGCGGCTGCTCATGATGCAACCCCGAACAGCGCCGTGACGATCGGCTGAGCTTCCGACGGCGCCCGCACCTCCAAGGCGAGGCCGCGTTCGTCGATTGTGATGGCGAAGCCGAAGAAGCGGCAGCACTGCTGCTCGGCGGCGACGAGGTCCGTCAATGACCCGGGCGACACATCGGCTGCGAAGGTCAGCCGGATCCCGCCAGCGATTGCGTCGCGACGCGACACGAAGCCCAGGAGTTGCTGCCAGTCGTCGACGCGGCCCGGCATCATCGACGCGTCGAGCGTGCACGCGATCTCCGGTTTGGCGATCAGCGATACCGACGTCGTCTCGCGGCTGGGTGACGTGCACCCGCAGGTCTCGTCGCACGGACCTTCGGGCCGGTGCAGCTCGAGACTCGCAGCCGCCTGCTGCAGTTCGGCGGACAGGGTCATCAGCTCGACGATCTGCTGTTGCGTGGTGGCGATCTTGGTGGCGACGATGCTGCGCAGGCGGTCCTGGATCGGCCCGCACTGTCCGCCGTCGAACGCCAACGTGAGATCGGCGATCTCCTCGAGCGTGCACCCGAGTTGTTTGGCACGGGCGATGAAGGCCAACCGTTCGACGGTTCGGTCGTCGTACACGCGATATCCCGCCGCGGTTCGCGCCGACTCGGGCAGCAATCCGATGTCCTCGTAGTAACGAAGAGTCGCTGCGCTGAACCCGGTGCGATCGGCGATCTCTTTGATCTTGTAGCCGGTGGTCACGACTGCAGCGTAAACCTTCAAGCCGACTGGAAGGTCAAGAAGAAAAGCCTGATCGTCTGCTCACGGCACGATCAGGTGCATGTCGCCGAACTCGTGCCACAGATAGCCCTCCGCAAGGCTCGCGGTGTACGAGGCCTCCAGCAACGGCCGTCCGGCCACCGCTTCGAGCATCAGCAGGTGCGACGCCTCGGGCTCGTGCCAACCGGTCAGCAGCCCGTCGACGACTCGCACGCCACGTTCGGGGGTGATCACCAGATCGGTCCAGCCGTCGAACGGCTCGACGCAACCGAGGTCGTCACCGGCCGTCTCGAGGGCACGCACGACGGTCGTGCCGACTGCGATCACCCGACCGCCGAGGCGGTGTGTCTCGTTGACCCGTTCGGCGGTGATTGCGGGCACCCGCACGCGTTCCGGATACGGGAGCTCGGTCGATTCGAGCGAGGCGACGCCGGTGTGCAGCACCAGGGGAGCGACCCCAACTCCTTTGACGACCAGCCGCGTGATCATGTCGGGCGTGAACGGCCGTCCCGCGCTCGGCATCTCGGCACTGCCCGGCTCGGTTGCGTACACGTTCTGATACGACTCGATCGGCCATGCCCGGTCGACGTAGCTGTATCGGATCGGTTGACCGTGTGCAGCGAGCCACGGAAACAGTGGCTCCGGCAGGTCGAGGCGAGCGATCCACAACCGATCGCTGCAGAGATACGGCTCGTCGAGGATCGCGCGGGCATCCGTGCCGAGCTCGATCTCCATCGGCACCTCGCCGTGCCACCGCGTGGTACCGCGATCGGTGAGACGTCGCGGTTCCACCACCCAGCGTCCGTCGTCGAGCATGGTCGACAGATGCAGCATCAGTGCCGTGCCATCGCCGGCGGTCGCGGCAATCGCCGCTGGAATGACCGCCGAGGTGTTGACGACGACGAGGTCACCGGCGTCGAGGAACGTCGGCAGGTCGGCGAACGTGGTGTGGGTCAGTGTCCCGCCGGAACGCGAGGCGACGAGCATGCGGACGCCGTCACGGCCGAGGCCTCGCTCCTCCGGCGGTTCGTGTGCCTCGAGCGCCGGTGGGAGGTCGAAGTTCAACCTCGGTAACGATGTCGGGCGAGCGGGTGAGACCGTGGTCGCGCTCATGGCCGGACCTCCGCCAGATCGGCCGCTCGATATCTGCCACTGGCCGGCGTCGTGCTGAGCAAGCGTCGCAAGGCTGGCACGACGGTGTCGGGCAGCGGACGGTCGGAGATGTCCTCGCCGGGGAACGCCGCCTGATGCATCTCCGTTCTCATGTCGCCCGGGTCGAACCAGTAGACGTGCACATCGGCCTCTTCGGCGGCGAGCACGTTCGACAGCTGTTCGAGCGCGGCCTTCGACGATCCGTACCCGCCCCACCCGGCGTAGCCCTCGACGCCCGCGTCGGAGGTGATGTCGACCAACGTTCCTCGGCGCCGGCGCAACACCGGGAGCACCTTCTGGATGAGGGCGAGCGGCGCGACGACGTTGACGTCCAGCACACGGTGGTATTCGTCCAACGGGTACTCGGCCAGGTTCGGTTGGGGAGACGGTCCCAGGGTGCTGGCGTTGTTGACGAGCAGGTCGAGATCGTCGCCCACTGCTCGCGCGAGTTCTTCGCGGTGATTGGGATCGGCGACGTCGCCCACGATGCCGCGAACCGCTTGACCGTTCGACACGCCACGAAGTCGAGTGACCGCTTCGTCGAGAGCGTCAGGGTTCCGGCCGTCGATGACCACGCTCCATCCGTCGGCGACGAGGCTTTCTGCCAGCGCCAGACCGAAACCCTTCGAACCCCCGGTGATCAGTGCTGTGTTCATGCCCACATTAAAGCAAGCATTTACTTTCGTTATTCGTCGCGGAGGGGATTTTCTGCGGAAATCTCGGCGAACGCTCGCACCGTGAACGTGCCCATCCCTTCGACCTTCGGTGGTACGGCGGTGAACGCGAAGCCGGCCGGTGGAAGCTCGGCGAGATTCGTGAGGTGCTCGATGATCGGGATGTCGTTGCCGAGAAGAGTGGTGTGCACCGGCCTTCCGGTTCCATCGGGCCCGTGGGTCGCGTCGATGTTGAGCGAGTCGATGCCCGCGCAGGCGACGCCCGCCTCGACGAGCGCGTCGGCGGTGGCCGCGGCGAGATGCGGGTGTGCCTCGAAGTACGACGGGGTGCCGAACTGGTGGCTGTGGTCGGTGCGGAACAGCACGGCTAGCCCGTGCAGTTCGCGGCCGTCCAACACATCGGGCCCGATGCTGTCGAGGCCGCGACAGTCGATGCACAGACCGGGCACCGACGCCACACGTTCGAGGGCCAGACCGGTGAGGTCGTAGCCATCGGCGAAGCGATGGTACGGCACGTCGACATAGGTGCCGGTGTTCGAGCAGATCGTGATCATTCCGATGGTGAAGGTCACGCCGGCTCCATAGATCGCTTCGGCAGCGGCCCGATCGAGGTGTTCATAGATGTGTGGCTCCGGCAACCCCGGGTAGGTGGCGAGACCTTCGCTGATCGTGTGGCTGAGGTCTACGAAGCGCGCCATGTCAGCAATCGGCCAGTTCCCTTGACCATCCGCGACCCGTCCATCACGCGCAGCGAGACCGGCTCGACGCGGAGTATCCCGAACGCCTCTGCTTCCGGTGACGTCCACGCCGGGATGATCGACGGGTCGTAGCCGACGGGTGCCGGAGCCTCGGCGAAGCGGCGCCATCCGGCGCGGCGATCTTCGGGCGAGTCCTCCCACGTCGCCGCGCACACGGCGTTGCACGTGTCGTGATCCGGATGCCAGTACGTCAGCGACAAGCGCGGCAGCTTGGCGAGGTGCTTGGCCTTCGTCGACAGCGGAGACGTGGCGATCCAACCGGTGATCTTCGAACCGTCCCACTCCCACACTGGATGCAGGATCCTGGTGGATGGATTGCCGGCCGTGTCGACGGTGGCCGCGGTCGCCCACACGATTCGATGGGCCATCTCGATGAACGCCGGCGCGACCACGTCCAACGGGTCATCGTTCACGGGAACGCCTCCTCGAGATGGCCATCTTCGACACGGTAGACGAAGCCTCGGATGAGCTCTTTGTGAACGATGAACGGGCTGGCTTGCAGACGGCGGATCGACTGGCGGACGTTCTGGTACGGATCCTTGAAGCTCTCCGTCGCCCATCCCGGACGGATGCCGATCTCTTCTTCGAGCTCGTCCTTCAACGTGTCGCCGACCACGCGCTGCAGGCCGCAGTCGGTGTGATGCAGCAGCAGGATCTCGCGGGTGCCCAACAATCGCTGTGACACCACGAGCGAGCGGACGACATCCTCGGTGACGACCCCGCCTGCGTTGCGGATGATGTGTGCGTCGCCGTGGGCCAGGCCCAACATCGCGAAGATGTCCATGCGACTGTCCATACACGCCACGATCGCCAGTTGTCGCCGCGGATTGACGGCGAGATCGTGTTCGTCGAATCCCTCGGAGTAGCGCTCATTGTTGGCCAGCAACTCGTCGGCGTTCGGGACGAACGATCCGTCGTTGCTCGTGGACACGATCGAGACCGTAGCCCCCTCCGCCTGAGCGTTACCATCTGCGGCCGAACGATTCGCGACGACAAAGGAGTGTCATGACCGACCGTCTGGGTGCCTTGGAGGCGTCCGCTGAGCGGCTTGCGGCGCTCGTCGGGCGGCTCTCGCCGCAACAGTTGACGATGCAGTCGTACGCATCGAAGTGGAGCATCGCCGACGTGCTGTCGCACATCGGCTCGGGTGCCGTCATCATGCGCAACGGCGTCGAGGCCGCGGCGTCCGGGCAACCGCTCGATCCCGGCTTCAACCAGTCGGTGTGGGACGAATGGAACGCGAAGGCGCCGGCGGCGCAGGCCTCCGAAGCGCTCGCCGCGGACCAGGCGTTGATCGGCCGACTTGCCGCGTTGAACGAAGGTGAACGCGAGACGTTGCGGTATTCGATGGGCACGATGCAGATCGACTTCGACACGCTGGTCGGGCTGCGGCTCAACGAACACGTGCTGCACAGTTGGGACATCGCGGTCGCGCTCAACCCCGACGAGAAGTTGCCATCCGACGCGACCGCACTCGTTGTCGACAACCTCGAGATGATCAGCCGCTTCGCGAGCCGCAGCGACGGAACCGAGCGGACGATCTCCGTGCGCACGACTGATCCGGAGCGGCGATTCGAGATCGTGGTGGGTCCGGAGCGAGCGCCGGTGACGCAGGTGTCGGACTCGAGCGAGGGCGCCGATGTAGAGCTGCCGGCCGAGGCGTTCGTCCGGCTCGTCTACGGCCGTTTGGACGCCGCGGAGGCCGGAGCGTCGCTCGATCAACTCCGCCCGCTCTTCCCAGGGGTCTGATCGAGGCGGGTTATTGTCGGCGCATGAGAAGCCTCGACAAGATCTACATCAACGGTCGCTGGGTGGCGTCGAGTGGTACCGACACGATCGAGGTGTTCGACTCGCTGACGGAAGAAGTCATGGCCACCATTCCTTCGGGTGTCGCCGAGGATGTCGACGCCGCGGTGGCGGCAGCCAAGGCGGCGTTCGGCGCCTGGTCGACAACGCCGGCGGGTTATCGGGCCGGGTGCCTCGGCAGGATCGCCGACGCGCTGGACGGGCGGACCGAGGAACTGGCCGAGCTGATCACCCGCGAGGCCGGGATGCCGATCGACCTGTGCCGCGAGATCCAGGTGCAAGCGGCGACGTACGGCTTTCGCCAAGCAGCCCGGCTGGCCGAGACGTTCGAGTTCGAGACGACCGTCGGCAACTCGTTGGTCGTGCGTGAACCGATCGGCGTCGTCGGATGCATCACCCCGTGGAACTACCCGCTGCTGCAGATCGCCGCGAAGGTCGCCTTCGCGATGGCTGCAGGCTGCACGGTGGTGCTGAAGCCCAGTGAGATCGCGCCGGTCGACGCCTTCATCCTCGCCGAGGTCGTCGATCAGGTCGGCCTCCCGGCCGGTGTGTTCAACCTCGTCTCCGGCTACGGGCCCACCGTCGGCGAAGCCATTGCCGCGCACCCCGACGTCGACATGGTCTCGTTCACCGGCTCGAACCGCGCCGGGCGCCGCGTCTCACAACTTGCCGCGGAGACGATCAAACGGGTCGCGTTGGAGCTCGGTGGCAAATCGCCGAACATCCTGCTCGACGATCTCGACGACGTCGGCCTCAAGCATGCGGTCAGCGATGGTGTCGACAAGGCCTTCGTCAACACCGGCCAGAGCTGCGACGCGTTGACCCGCATGCTGGTGCCCCGTGCGCGTCTCGGTGATGTCGAGCGAATCGTGGTCGAAGTCGTCTCCGGCCTCACGGTCGGCGATCCGTTCGACGCCGGTGTCGACCTCGGCCCGCTCGCATCCGCCGCGCAACGCGAGCGGGTGCAGAACTACATCCAGAAGGGCACCGAACAGGGTGCGGCGCTGTTGATCGGTGGGCTCGGCGCACCAGCGGGCGTCGACGTCGGTTACTACGTGCGACCGACGGTGTTCTCCAACGTGTCGACCGACATGACGATCGCTCAGGAGGAGATCTTCGGCCCGGTGTTGTCGATCATGCCCTACGACGACACCGAGGAGGCGATCGCCATCGCCAACGATGTCGTCTACGGCCTCGGCGGCGGGGTGTGGAGTGCCGATGCCGATAGGGCCAGATCGGTCGCCCGCCGGATCCGCACCGGGCAGGTCGAGATCAACGGCGGCCCGGCCAACCCCGAGGCACCGTTCGGTGGTTACAAGCAGTCAGGCAACGGACGCGAGTTCGGCGTGCACGGCTTCGAGGAGTTCTTGGAGATCAAGAGCATCCAGCAGTGAACCGGTCGGCGTTCTACCGCGGCGTGCGTCATTTTGTCGACTCGAGAATGCTTGCCGTCGGCGCGGTCACGCCAGTGGTCCGTAATGGACCGTCCGGGCGCCAGCGGTTCGCCGGCGCGGTGCGTCACTCGTTGACGAACGCGGGGAGGGTGCCACCGACGCCGAGCTCGGCCATGTGCTCGGCGGCTTCGGTTGCGCTCTCGTGCGTGGCCTTGTGCGGGAGGTAGCGGTACACGACCGCGGCGGCGATGGCCGCAAGCACTGAGCCGACGGTGACGGCGAAGTGGATGCCGGACACGAACGCCTGCGACGCGGCGGTCGTCACTGCCTTGGCGTCGGCGGGGGGAAGAGTACGCGCCACATCGATGGCGCCGGCCAACGACGACTTCGTCGCCGCCTGTGCCGACGCCGGGATCGTCGAGATCACACTGTCGATCGAGTTGCTGTAGCGCGACGCGGCGAGGCTTCCGAGCACCGCGACACCGAGCGCGGCGCCGAGCTCGCGGGTCGCGTCGTTCATCGCCGAGCCAGTGCCAGCTCGTCGAGCGGGGACGGCCGACATGATCGACGCGGTCATCGGCGACATCGCCATGGCGATGCCACTGGTGAGCGGGACGATGCACGCGAACACGTACCAGTAGCTGGTCTGGGCGTCGAGGCCGCGGAACATCATCAGACCAGTCGACACCAGCAGCATGCCGGCGGCAACAGTGCGATGGGCTCCGAACCTGGCGGCCAACTTCGGGGTCTGTGTGGCGATCAGCACCATGATCGGCGACATCGGCAAGAACCGAACCGAAGCACCGAGTGGGCTGAAGTGCAGGATCAGCTGGAAGTACTGGGTGATGAGGAACATCACGCCGAACATCGACAGGAAGATCAGCACCATGCCGCCGCTACCGGCGCTGAACGCCGGATTGCGGAACAGGCTCATGTCGAGCATCGGCTCATCGACGTGCAGCTCCCACGCCACGAAGATCGCCAGCACGACCACCGCGATCGCGAATGCGGTCAGCGTCGAGCTGCTCGCCCAACCGTGCTCCGGCGCCTGGATCAATCCGTAGACGAGGCTGACGATGCCGATTGTCGACAGCACGGCACCGACCGGATCGAGCGGAGCTTGGAGTGGATCCTTCGACTTCGGTACGAGGAACCGTCCGGCGATCAACGCGAGGGCGATGATCGGCACGTTGACGAGGAACACCGCGCCGTACCAGAAGTGACCGAGCAGGAACCCGCTGGCGACCGGGCCCAGCGCACCGGCACCACCACTCGTGGCTGCCCATATCGCGATCGCCTTGGTTCGCTCGTGCGGTGGGAACACGTTGACGAGGATCGACAGTGTCGACGGCATGATGAACGCCGCCGCCGCGCCCATCAGGGCACGACATCCGATCAGTTGCGGCATCGAGTGCGAGGCCGATGCCAGCGCCGCGCCGATGAGGAAGATCAGCAAGCCGATCTGCAGCGCGCCCTTGCGGCCGAAGCGGTCGCCGAGGGCTCCGGCGGTGAACAGCAGCCCAGCGAACGCCAGCGAGTACGCGGCCACCACCCACTGCAACTGCGAGTTGGTGGCGTGCAGGTTCTCGGCGAGTGTCGGAATGGCGACGTTCAAGCTGGAGTTGCCGACGAAGACGATCAGCAGGCTGAGGCACAGGACGGCGAGCGTCCACCACCGGCGCGGATCGAGAGGCTGCGGAGCGAGCGTCTGAGGTGTGGTCGTGGGGTCGATCGCACCAGCTTAGAGATGGTCTATCAATCTGACATATATGACAGATGACACGTATGAAAGTTTTTCCGGAACCTAAGCTGGGCGAATGGCGATGACCCTGGGTCTTCGGGAGATGAAGAAGGAACGGACCCGCACCGACATCGTTCGCGTGGCGATGGACCTCTTCGCCCGCAACGGTTTCGACGAGGTCACCGTCGACCAGATCGCCGCCGAGGCGGAAGTGTCGCACCGCACCTTCTATCGATACTTCGCCACGAAGGAAGAGCTCGTCCTCGGCCCACTGCAACAAGCACTCGACGATGTGAGCGACGCGTTCACGCGCCGACCGCGCACCGAACCGGTGATCGTGTCGATTCGTGAAGCAGTGCTCGGCCTCGCTGCGAACTACGAGGACTCGCTCGACCGCGATCTGCAACGCGCTGCCGTGTTCAGGGCCACACCGTCGCTGCAGGCCCGCCAGAACGAGCGTCGCGCCGCGTTCGAGGGCGTGATGATCCCGTTGATCGCCGACCGTCTCGACGTCGACCCGAACCTTGACCTGCGACCGGCGCTCATCGCCGGATGCGCAGTCGCGGCGATGCGCGTCGCGACCACACAGTGGTTGCTGGGCGACGGCTCAGAGCCGCTGCTGCCGATCGTCGAACAGGCGTTGTCGATGCTGGCGCCGGCGTTCGACGGCGTGGCCTGACTGCGGCGGTCAGGCCGTGGCGAACTGCAGCCTTCCGCGTTGGTTGAACCCGGACATGATGAAGTCGATGCCGCGCATCAGCAGAGCGATGCCGACCCACAGCACCAGGATCACCGTCGACCGACCGACGTAGCGGATCGCCCAGAACGCGACGGCGATGCTCGCCAGACCGGCCAGCATCGTGAGCCACCACTCCTTCAGACCGGCGTGCCGCTGTTCCATGGAGCGGACGAAGTCGACCACGCCGTGGATCAACAGGATCCACGCCACCAATCGCACCAGCACGACGAACGTCGCCTGCGGCCACGCCAGCGCGAGGATGCCGAGCACCACGTCGAGCCCGCCGAGCACGTATCCCCAGAAGCGTTCGGACGACAGCAGAGCCGTCGACATCAGCTCGGCGATCCCGGCCAGGATCAATCCGATGCCCATTCCTATTGCGATGGCCCACACGGTCTCGATGGTGAACGACAACACGACGAACGAATACAGGATCAGCAGGACCCCGAACACGACGGGCAGCCACCAGTTCATCGCCAGGGCGACCTCGGTGTCGTCCACGAACTCCGCCGTTGGTTCCGAGTAGTTCGCCATTGTTCTCCGATCGATCGTGAATGCGCACACCGCGCCGCCGACGGAGCGTAGCCCGCGGCCTCTCAGCCCTTCATGAGGATCTGCACCTCGTCCAGGCACAGCTGCAGCAGATCCCACAGGTCGGGGACGAGCTCGCGGCACGACACCAAGCCGAAGTCGAGCGTGTCGGTGTAGCTCTGCACCGTGATGTTGAGACCTTGCCCGTCGGTGATGGTCGACACGGGGTAGTAGTGCTTCATGCGCGCTCCCGCCGCGTACAACGGCTGGCGTGGACCCGGGACGTTGGAGATCACGAGGTTGAACGGAGGGTTGAGGCGATCGACGACGCGCGTCGAGGTCGCCAGTCGAATCGCTCTCGTCGCCAGTGCCGGCATCGCGAACTGCGTGAAGTCCATGATCAGTTCGGCGGGCATCATCTCGAAGCGTTGCTTGGCGGCATTCATCGTCACGCTCATCGCCCGAACCCGCTCCTCGGGATCGTCGACGTTCGTCGGCAACGAAGCCGTCAACGCGAACACGCGGTTCGTCCACTTGTCGGCCTCGTCGCCACTGCGGATCGACACCGGCACCATCGCCACGAGCGGATCGGCGGGCAACGAATCGCAGCCGTCGAGGTAGCGGCGCAGCGCGCCGGCGCACACAGCCATGACGACGTCGTTGAGGGTGACACCGAGCCGGTTCTTGATCGCCTTGATGTCGTCGAGCGGGACCGAGCCGATCGCAAATCGCCGGTGGGGTGTGATGGCCTTGTTGAACGGAGTCGAGGGCGCGGCGATG
>Ga0207648_10002836_pt1 | contig 18380 bp, 17 predicted proteins | sample KBSMisM32_FD_184310 | JGI IMG/M metagenome (GOLD analysis project Ga0207648, IMG submission 184310) | Miscanthus rhizosphere microbial communities from Kellogg Biological Station, Michigan, USA - KBS Miscanthus M3-2 (SPAdes) (version 2) | ecosystem: Host-associated > Plants > Roots >...
TGTTTATACTGTATTCAGTCCTCACGGGAATCAGTCTTAGTTTTATCCTGCTAGTGTATACGTCTAGCTCCGTGCTCGGTTGCTTCTTATCTGCAGCTGCAATGTTCGGCGTTATGGCAGTTATGGGTTATACAACGAATAAAGATCTTACCTCGTTCGGCCGTATCATGTTTATGGGCCTTATCGGTATTATAATCGCTTCGCTGATCAATATTTTCCTTCGCAGCGATACAATGGATTATATCATCAGCTTTATTGGCGTAATGGTATTTACCGGTCTTACTGCGTACGATGTGCAGAAACTGAAACACATCGGTGAAGGCACCGAATACGAAGGCGCACCGGTTGTTGAAGTAAAGAAACGCTCGATCATGGGTGCTCTTACACTCTATCTTGATTTCCTCAACCTGTTCCTGTTCCTGCTTCGTTTATTTGGCAGCCGCAGGGATTAATCAAAAAATTTTCATTTGCAAAAGAGGTGGCGATTGCCGCCTCTTTTTATTTTTATACTTTCTTCACTATAAATATGAAGCTACGCGAACAGATTCTGAAAGAACATTCCAAACCCAATTGCGATAAGATCGTTAAATGGGTTGGCGACGATCAACAGCGATTTGATGAGCTGTTTCATCTTTTTGTGAACGACGAATACCGCGTGGTGCAACGGGCCGCCTGGCCACTCAGTTATTGTGTGCGCAATTTTCCGTCACTTATTAAAAAACATTTTTCCAAACTGCTGAAGAATTTAAAGAAACCAGGCATTCATGATGCTGTAAAAAGAAATACCGTACGCCTGTTGCAGGACGTAAACATTCCAGGAAAGTATCATGGCGAAATTATGGATACGTGTTTTCGTTATATCGCGTCACCGGATGAACCCGTAGCGATAAAGGCGTTTTCATTAACAATCTTGCAAAACCTCTCCCGTTTTTATCCTGAAATAAAAAATGAACTCAAAGTAATAATTGAAGAACGCTGGGATTTTGAGACGGCGGCTTTTCGTTCGCGGGCTAAGAAAATACTTAAAGAAATCAGCTAAGTGTGTATCAAGTCAGCGAAAATATATAACGTGACCATTGCTTTATGTAATAATCCGCTTACTGTATACCGTTACAGGAGATCCCTCAGCCAAAAAAACAGATACGGGGTTTTCTTTTTCAAGGAAAGTGAATTCTTTGCCATACAGATCACCAACGTCGCATTGCACGCAGTAATTGATCACCGGGTGAATATCCCATGCCGGATGACTAACATGATACTCGCCTGTCCTTTTTCGGGATAACGCGGTATAGCCCCAGAAATGCTGTGTGATAAATTCTTCGTCGCTGCCTTCACGAAGCGGTCGCTTGTTTTCATCTGCAAGTACCATCAATTCATTCCAGTTGCGGGATTTCCATACACAGGAAACAGTAAGATTTCCACTCTCCTGTTTTCGTTTATGCATTGCCGGCATGGTCACGTAACGTTCGCCAAAAAATGTATTGGCGATCAGTGTGATCGCCCGTTTGGGCACAATTTCCTTTATAAAGACGACACCACGCCGCCATTCATTATTGTTTTTATAACGAACATAAAAGCGGAGGTTGATTTCAGGAAAATCCGTATGCAATGGTATGCTCAAACCCATCACCCGCACATTGCGGAACATAAAACCAACAAGACTTACATAACATTGACCATTATGAAAATCCAATTCCGTTTTTGACGGCAAATACATTGACAATAAAGACGGATCAACTATATAATTTGCCATGATCAGGTCGCGCCATTCAGCGGTAAGAAAAGGCCTTGTACTCATTTCGAATCGTCTTTATATTCTCCAAAAATCAAGCGCAAACTCTGATCGTACGTAAAATAATTATATAGCCAGTTGGCAAATACAAAAAAACGGTTCTTGACACCAAGGATCATGAACAGGTGCAATCCCATCCAGATCAGCCAGGCAAAAAATCCACCAAAATGAAGCCTTGGTTTTGGGATATCCACTACCGCGAGATTGCGTCCTACTGTGGCCATACTTCCTTTATCGAAATATTCAAATTCATCCAGGTCTGTACGGCCATTTGCCATTTTAATAAGATTCTTTGCAAGAAAACCCCCTTGCTGCATGGCCGTAGGTGCCTGCTGCGGCTGACCATTCGGATATTTCGGGCTTTCCATATACGCCACGTCACCTATCGCATAAATGTTCGCCTGGTTGATGATCTTGCAATGCCGATCTACTTTTATTCTGTTGCCTCTCGCTACCAAAGCTTTATCTACACCTTCCGGAATATTTCCTTTAATCCCGGCTGCCCATATTACCGTTTTCGCCGGAATGGTTTTACCATCCTGTAACAGCACGTTTTTACCGTCGTAGTCTTTTACTATCGTTTTCGTCATAACGGTTACGCCCAGCCCCTCGAGGTATTTACTGGAATCCCTCGACGACTTATCGCTCATAGCAGCCAGCGTTTGATCGCTTCCTTCCAGCAGGAAAATATTCATCTTTTTAAAATCCAGTTCCGGGTAGTCTTTTGGCAGTACACTCCTTTTCATTTCGCCAAGTGCGCCGGAAACTTCTACACCCGTTGGCCCACCTCCCACAACCACAATATTCATCCGGCTTTGCAATTCTCCGGGATTTGTTTCTTCCAACGCTTTTTCAAAATTTAATAAAAGGCCCCGCCGCAACTGCAAAGCATCCAGCGTAGACTTCATCGGAAATGCATGGCCGGCCACATTTTCATTACCAAAGAAATTTGTATCGGCACCTGTCGCCAATACAAGTATATCGTAAGGAATATCGCCTGCTGAAGTGATTAATTTATTTTCCGCCGCAACGATCTTTTGTATCTCGGCCAGCCTTATGCGCACATTCCTGCTTTTATGAAACACTTTGCGCAAAGGGAAAGAAATATTACTGGCATCCAGTCCCGCCGTAGCCACCTGGTAAAACAATGGCTGGAACTGGTGAAAATTGAAGCGGTCGATCAAGAGAACATCAATTCCTTTTTTGTTGTTCAGCTTACGGGCCAGTTTGAGCCCGCCAAAGCCTGCTCCTGCTATTACTACTTTCATCTTGTAATCATTTTACAGTACAAATTTACATTATTTTCAATAATTTTTGAAAATATTATACCGAATGGTTATATTGTTTTTATCTTCCTTGTTATCAACAAAAACGTATGGGTATATGTTTATTTAAACAGGGATATTATCTAAAATTTCATAGTGTCAAAAGGTTCGCGCCGGCCATGAACAGAAACTGGCAAATCAAAGAAATGGATCACCGATTTGAAAACATTTTACGGTACATCAAAATGCCTTTGACCACGTGTAAACGACAAAAAGGATAAAATAAATAACGATCGCGATCATGGGAGAAACACCGGCAATTGTGATGACCAATGACAATAATGCAAGTGCAATTAATCCTATTTCAATCCATTGTGAAAATGAATTGTTTTTAAACTTCAATGGATAATGTATATGCCCGACCGGTATACAAAGGGCAAGAATAACAAGACCCGCTGCGACATAATTACCGGAAAGCTCTTTATTCTCTATAAAAATACTCAGGCTCATTGCCGCAGCACCGATAAGCACACAGACAATAAAAGACATCGCATTCCACTTCTCTGAACGGGTCAATGCATACTTTCCTTCTTTATGCATCAGCAGAAATAAATTAGCGAGCGGATTGATGATCCAGGACGTTGCGACAAACAGGAAATAAATTCCAGCCACAACAAGACCGGCATTTTCATATTCCGGGTTTTGCCGGCTAAAATAGCCCATCAGCTGCACCGCGGCAATTACAATGATGATAAACGCCCAGCGGAATTGCCTGCCTTTATTACGCATCCAGAAACTGTATTGCAGTAACCAGCGGTATGGCGCTATTTTCGATTTAAGCGCTTCTTTCAATCCTATCTTCGCATTGCTATAATTCGGATCGATCCGCAAAGCCTCACGGAAATGATTAGCCGCATCTTTATGCCTTCCTTTTTCCAGGTAATTCCAGCCTACCGTAGCATGCGTGAATTCATTATCCGGGTCCATCGACAACGCATCCTGCATAGTAGCAATTGCATCATCGGTCATGCGCAGTTTGTTTAATGCGGTAGATCGTGCATTCAGGCAGGTAATATTTTCCGCATCAATCGCCAGTCCTTCATTGGATTTACTCAATGCCTGCTTAAAATCATTTTCATCGATAAATACAAACGCAAGCAAACCGAAGTATTCGGCATAGTAAGGATTTAATACAATGGCTTTATTAAGATAAGCGATTGCGGCCGGCCGTTCATTTTTTTGATAGTGACCAAATGCCGCGAGATAGTAATAATGAGGAATTTCAGGATCTAATGAAATAGCCTGTTTTATAACTTCTATTCCTTTATCGTATCGTTTGCTGTTGAGAAAACAACGGCCCAGTACCGATAGTGCATAATCATTTTCAGGCTCCGATTCAAGCACTTTCCTTACCCAGGTTTCGGCTTCTTTCGGTCTTCCCTGGTTCAGCAAAAGATCGGCACGTTCCAGGAAGCCTGTGATATCCGACATTATTTTTTTATTTTCAGATATTTCAAAATGTCATCGTACAGGCCGGATTCATTTGCATACAAGGCATAATTGCGTGCCGAAGTAAACCATTCCAATGTTGTCGGGCGATGTTGTTTTATCGCCTTCAGTATATCTTTCGTGGTGATGGGCTGAATGTTTCCCTTGCTCATACTTTCTCTCAGCTTTTCTTCCACACCAATATCAATAACCGCATTGATATCTGCACCGGAATAATCTTTTGCTGCGGCTGCCAATTTACCGGTATCGATATCATCAACAGGTTTGCCGCTAAGCATTGTCCGGAATATTTCTTCCCGCGCAGACTCATCGGGCGGTTCCACAAAAATGATACGGTCGAAACGTCCGGGACGACGAAAGGCAGGATCAACACTCCACGGTGCATTTGTAGCGGCTAATATTAAAACGCCTTCATTATCTGATTCAACGCCATCCAATTCAGCTAAAAACTGGTTAATCACATGCCGCATGGCCGATTGTTTCAGATCACTGCGGCTGGCACCCATTGCGTCCACTTCATCGAAGAATAACACACAAGGTTTGTTGCGCCTTGCCATTTCAAATATTTCATGCAGGTTTTTCTCACTATTGCCTACCCACATATCCAGTATATCATGCAAACCAATATTGATAAACTTCGCATCTATTTCACCGGCGGTTGCTTTTGCAATAAATGTTTTACCGCAACCGGGCGGGCCATACAACAAAATACCACCACCAGCTTTCTTGCCAAATGCTTTATAAAGGTCCGGGTTCTTTAACGGCTGAATGATCTTTATCGAGATTTCATCTTTCACCCGTTGCATGCCACCCACGTCGTTGAATTTCCATTTTGGTTTTTCCATGAAGTAGCCGGCTTCTTCATCAAAGTCTGCTTCTGTCAATTCATCGGCCAGGCTGATACCGGATGAAGGGAGCCGCAGGTAATTATCTATCTCATCATCATTGAATAAAGGATCAACTGCCAGTAACTTTTGATATGTCTCTATAGCCTGTTGCAACGAGTTTTCCTTGATCAGGCACTTTACAAAACGTACCTGGTCATCAACAGGAAGTTTACTTCCGATCTGCTCATAAATAATTATAGCAGCGGAATATTTTCCTGTATTGAAATAACAATTAGCCAATCCCAATTGCGCTTTCAGATTGCCATAACTCCTTTTCAACACATCACTGAACTGTTCCCCTGCCTCATTAAACATCTTATCGTTCAGCATCAACTCTGCGAGATGAAGCCGCAGCGGCACATTTTCGGGGGAAACTTCCAATGCTTCCAGCAGATTTTTAATTGTATCGTTTGCCATCGGTTTGGATTAATATAATAACCTCACTTTAATCGTATGCTTCACTTCTTTCAATAAATGGAAGGCAGTTGTAGACAACTTGCGGTCAACATCCAGTACTACATACCCAATTTCATCGTTCGTTTTAAGGAACTGTCCGACTATATTGATATTATTCCTGGAGAGCTGTGTATTGATTTCAGATAAAACTCCCGGTACGTTTTTGTGTATATGCAAAATACGATGCCCCTTTTCCTGCGGCGGCAATGACAATGCAGGCACGGTATGCGAACCGAATGTTATTCCTTTTTCTAAATAATTAAACAATTTCGCACTCACATCTTCGCCAATATTCTGTTGCGCTTCTTCTGTAGAGCCGCCGATATGCGGTGTTAAGATCACGTTAGGTAAATTCTGTAACGACGTTTCAAACCGGTCGCCGTTTTTTTCAGGCTCCCAGGGAAAAACATCAATTGCAGCGCCGCCCAGTTGTTCTTCCTGCAACGCTTTGCTCAACGCATCCAGGTCCACCACTTCACCTCTCGCATAATTTATCAATATCGAACCTTTTTTAAAATGCTTTAATACATTCTTATTGATAAGGTTTTTGGTTTGCGGCGTTTCGGGCACATGCAGTGTAATAATATCTGCACGGCTCACCAATTCTTTTAATGAATGAGCATCTTCGGCATTGCCCAAAGGCAGTTTTGTTTCTACGTCATAAAACAAAACTTTCATGCCCATCCCCTCGGCGAGTACGCTGACCTGCGAACCGATATTTCCGTAACCGATAATACCCAGCGTTTTACCCCGCAATTCGTAGCTGCCTTTTGCTTCTTTCATCCAGATACCATTATGAGCGGCTTTGTTTTTATCGGGTATGCGTCGAATGAGCATTATAGATAAACCAATCACCAGTTCAGCCACCGATCTCGTGTTGGAATATGGTGCGTTGAAAACAGTTACACCGTTTTTTGTGGCGTGCTGAAGATCCACCTGGTTTACACCGATACAGAAACAACCGATCGCCTGCAGCTTTTTTGCCGCATCGAGGACATTTGCTGTAATTTTTGTTTTGGATCGTATGCCGAGGATGTGCACATCTTTGATCTCGCGGATCAGGTCCTCTTCTGTGAGTGCTTTTGATATTTTTTCGACTTTTGTGTAACCGTTTGTCCTGAAGTTTCTTACCGCTGTGTCACTGATATTTTCCAAAAATAAAATCCGTACTTTTTCTTTCGGATAACTCGTTTTTCCCTGTTCCATTTTGCAAATATCCGTAGAAGTGGTGAAAAATAAAGTGCTAAATATTACGTTGTTACAAAAGCAAATGATAAATTTGCCTGTAACCCTAAATTGAATCCTTTTGAAGACCATTTTCTACGCAATTGCAATCGCCGTGCTGGCGGGCGGGTGCAACTCGATGAGCCAGCCAAGTAATCCGACCTCAGTACACAGAGAAGACTCGGTCAGGAAAGTTTCGGCCACAATCGGCGACCTCAGCACAAAGGAATATAATTACTATCATGATCTTGTGAAGCGGCATTTTGAAAACAATTTGCTGCACAGGGGTTTTAATGGTGGTTTGCTGGTAGCCAAAAACGGCGTTATAGTCTATGAATCCTACCAGGGATTTCGCGATCTCCGTGTAAAAGATTCACTCACGGCGGAAACACCCATGCATATCGCTTCTGCGTCAAAAACGTTTACGGGCACGGCGGTGCTGCAACTGGTACAACAGGGAAAGTTGAATCTTGACGATACGCTTGGAAAATTCTTCCCCGGTTTTCCTTACCCCGGTGTTACTGTAAAAACGTTATTGGATCATCGCAGTGGTTTACCAAACTATGTTCACTACCTGGACAATTTAAAATGGGACAAAACCAAAATGGTTACAAACCAGGATGTGTTGAATTCTTTATATACGCTTAAACCAAATAAAGAAGCATTCCCTGACCGGCGCTTTCATTATTCCAATACAAATTATGCGCTGCTTGCCTTGATCATTGAAAAGATAACCGGCGAAGCATACCCTGTATACATGAAGAAAACGATCTTCGATCCCGTGGGTATGAAAGATACATATGTCGCGACACACGCAGATTCGGCCCGCCTCACGCCATCATTCGATGCGAGAGGACGTAAATGGAAACCGGATTTCCTGGATGAGACATATGGCGATAAAAACATTTACTCTACGCCAAGAGATCTGCTGAAATGGGATCTTGCTGTTTCAAGCGGACAGATCATCAATGCACAGATGATGGAACAGGCATTTACACCGTACAGCAATGAAAGACCTTCGATACATAACTATGGCCTTGCGTGGAGATTATTAATGCTGAAGAACGGCAAAAAGATAATTTACCACAATGGCCGCTGGCATGGCAGTAATGCTGCGTTCGCAAGATTGCAATCAGAAAAAGCGACGATCATCATTATTGGTAACCGGTATAACAGCAACATTTATTTATCGGCTAAAAAGGCATACGATCTTTTTGGTGCAGGCACCGGCGGGGATGCATCCGAAGATGATGAAGATAAACTGACCAGTGAAGACAAGGAATCTTCTTCCGGCCAGGCGATTGCTGCTCTCTCTTCTGCGAGCAGTTCTTCCGGTCACAAAAAATAAACAACAGCATAGATTTGCCGGGAAGGCGGTAAGACGAAAAGAAAATTGCGTAAGCAACACTTTTCATCTTCACACCCCACCGGCAATTTTTTTGCGCGTAAATAATATCCTCTTTTTTGATTTGGCATTTCTTTGGCAACTTTAGGTAGAATTATTTTAGTGTGTTTTGTCAGCCAGTTGTTTCCCGCAAAGTCACTAAGCACACAAATGATGAGTTTTGTGATCTTTGCTTTCGGTGGGAAATTGATTAAACATACTCAATACCTGTAGAATTTTATACCGTGAAAGTTTTTAACGCTGAAGAAATAAGGGCCTGGGATCAGTATACGATCAATCATGTACCCATCGCTTCTATCAACCTGATGGAAAGAGCGGCTACGGCCTGTGTAGATTGGCTGAAGGAGAATGAGCTCCTCTCCCATTCTTTTCTCATTTTTTGCGGCAAAGGAAATAATGGCGGCGATGGATTAGCCATAGCCCGCATGCTCGCAGAACGATACTGCAGTGTGCATGTATACATTCTCGAGTTCGGCCATAAAGGAACGGAGGATTTCCAGGTAAACCTTGAACGCTTACACCAGGCCTCTGCAGACATCCGTTTTATACAGACAAAGGAAAACTTCCCGGTTTTCAACGAAAACGAGATCATTGTTGATGCCTTATTCGGATCGGGATTAAACCGGCCAATAGACGGAATAACAGCCAGCCTTGTTGAACACATCAATCATTCCGGTTGCCGTATCATTTCCATAGATATACCCAGCGGCTTATCTGCTGATCATTCTTCCAAAGGCAACATTGCTATAAAAGCAACCGATACGCTCAGTTTTCAATGTTATAAACCGGCTTTTCTTGTTTCAGAGAATAGTCCATTTACAGGTAATGTGTATATACTGAACATCGGTCTTCACCCGGATTATTACAATTCACTCTCTACTGCTTTTGAAATAACCGATAAAAATATCGTCCGGTCAGTTTACAAACCAAGAAACCGGTTTGCACACAAAGGAGATTTCGGTCATGCCTTACTGGTAGCCGGCAGTTACGGAAAGATGGGCGCCGCTGTTTTATCTGCCAGGGCCTGCCTGCGAAGCGGTGCCGGTTTACTTACCTGCCATATTCCAAAATGTGGTTATGAAATAATGCAATCGTCCCTGCCCGAAGCGATGGTGCTCACGGATTTTAATACTTCTTTCCTTACAAAGATTGAAGATGACCTGGAAAAGTATGATGCAGTTGGCATTGGGCCGGGTATCGGCACAGCCTCTGAAACCAGGTCGCTCCTCCAGGACATTTTTAAAACCTGTCACAAACCTTTGGTACTCGATGCAGATGCACTCAATATTATTGCTTCGCGAAAAGATCTTTTATCGCTCATTCCCAAAGGTTCGATTCTTACACCGCACCCAAAAGAATTTGAACGATTATTTGGTACAAGCAAAAATGACTTTGAACGGATAACCTTAGCCTCGGCAAAAGCAAAAGAATTCAATATTGTTATAGTGCTGAAAGGGCATCATACGTTCATTGCATCTCCTGGCAGGAAAGGTTTCTTTAACAGCACAGGCAATGCAGGTATGGCAACAGCAGGGAGCGGTGATACATTGACAGGAATTTTGACGGCTTTGCTGGCACAAGGGTACAATTCGCAGGAAGCAGCCCTGCTTGGTGTATACATTCATGGTGTCGCCGGAGACTATGCCGCAAAGAAAAACTCGATGGAGGCAATGATTGCCGGGGATATTATTGACAATATCGGAAACGCATTTCTTGAGATGAGTACGATTTGACGCTCTTCAACTTCTTAGCGGAAATCTCAAACGCTTAAAGAATTCTTCCGGCTAAGGCAGAAGCAAGGATTTTAACTCTCTATATTTTCCTTTTTCTAAAGGAAGGGATCATAAAATAAAAAAGGGCTGGATAGAAATCCGGCCCGCTTTTAAAATCCAATATCCTATGAAAAACCATAATTATATAGACAAAACGCGTTCCAGTTTTTTAAGCACTACCGGAAGTATTTCATCAGGCAGGACATTGGAGCATTCCTAAACCTTCTTAACGTATTGATTTTTAATACTTATCTAAGTTATTCACAATTACCTGTACATCTTATTCAACTAGTTTTCTTCTTTGTTTTCCTGACAGATTGGTTTTATTGACGATATCATGCTTTTGAAGTAGAGAACTTTCCACAAAAACTGTTACATGAAATCCACAACTCCGGGGAGTATGCAATATAACTTTTACCTACAAACGATTTTTTAACGCTGGTAAACGATTGCACAGAAGTAATAGAAAACATATTGTATTATTTTATAAAGTTGGCTGTACTTATTTAACTGATATCGATCGTTGTTTCAATTAGTAAAATAATTGCGTCGTTGCTTAATGCCTCGAGTTCTATAATATCAGTATTCCACAAGGCTAAACCGTCCCTTGCATGAAGTAACCGCCCGTTTATTTCAAATGCACCTTCCAGAACGAATACAAATATTCCCGCGTTCTTATTTTTTATACTATAAACAGTTTCACCACGACCTGAAAACTTTCCGATAGAAATAAAGTAAGGCAGGATTGAATTTTCAGAAATACCGGTAAACAACGGAACTAAGTCGTTCCGGTTTTTATTTACATTATCATATGTGGATAAGTAAACCACTCTTTGCAGCGGCACAAGTTCAGCTTTTATCAAAATCTGCAGGTAATTGACGGTGTCTTCCTTAAAAGGATTACTGATGCTGATGGAGCTGTTCTTATTTACAGAAATGATCTGCGCTTGCCCGGCTGCTATCAATGTGTCGGGCACAAACGAATCTTTATAGCTGATTGCCCCCGATACCGGCAGCAGAACAATATGAAATCCTTCTTTTGCTTCTATTACCTGGGAGGCACCCCCCGCGAGCATATGATCATTCAATGCGTATATCTTGCCAAACGGATACTTAAACGGATTAAAGTAATTGCCTGAGTTGAATGTGAACTGGCTTCTGAACTGTTTTGTCTCACTAATACCTCTTTCATCTGCAAGGAAGATTTTTCCTTCTGACAGGTTGATCATTGGATGTCGTCTTTAAGTGAATAAATACTGAAGAACGATTGTAATTGTACAAGATGTGTCAACGTTTCTTCAGCAGTTGTTTCATCGCTCAATAATGATACCAATAAGTAACTATCAATTGTATCATGCCATATAACCGGTTCGCTGAAAAAATTGACAGCGATCACATGTTTTGACTTGTCCTTTATATCTGAGTTTATAATTTCGAAACGATAACCTTTAAACCGGAGAAATGATTTTCCAAGATTATTCATGATATCCGGTATGTGCTCATTCAGTTGCTGAACATAACCTGTTACCGATGCACTCACGAGAAAATGAAGTTTTTCTGCAGCAGGAACATTCCATATCAAGTCACCGAATGTTGTGTATTTATTCTCTGTATTATAAAACTGGAACTGCATCACTAATTCGGTATAGCTGCTGTCAAACACATATTTATCCCATACCTTTTGCGCAGAGGCATCAATAATTTTCCTGTAACAAAACCGGGTGATCTTTTTCGACATAATTCGTTCAGATAAAGTAAGGCGCCGCACCATTACCATACGCCTTACTGTTTATAAAAAAGGAAACAGGATTTTATCAGCCATTTACGTATATAGTATGAGCCAGTACATAGCCTGCAGAAAGGCTTCCTGTTACAGTCGCTACTTCCGCACTTGTAGTATCATCGCTGAATACATTATCGGAAGCATTGTAGGTATATCCTGTCATTCCTTTTGTATAGCCATATGCTGTTCCGCCACTGCCATTCACTGTTGCCACAGCGCTATCGGATGCCTCAGGAAATGCGATTTGCGTAATCAATAATGATGTACCCGCAGAATTGTACACATGAACATGTATATGTGTAGCGCGGCCAGAGTACCATCCCGGAAATATGGATGTAAATGTGACGAGGCCATTGCTGTCGGTAGTTTGTCGTCCACGTAAAAAGTGAACCGACGTGTAATCTATACTTTGCATACCGCTGCCGCCATACTCAGAATAATAGCCATCTTTATCACAATGCCATATATCCACAATAGCTCCTGAAAGTGCACTGCAATTGTTGTTTGTATTTTTTATCGTGATGTTGATCGTGAATGCAACTCCGCTTCTATCGAGCCGAATATCAGATCTTACCAACGACGAAGGTGTGATTGTCGGAAAAGGACCAGCTGTTTCAGAAGGTGTTACCGAGCAGGAACCTGAACCGGATCCTGTGCTTGTACTTGTATCAGTACCCGATGTTGTTGAAGTAATATCATCTTTTTTACATGCTGCAATAATAACAGGAACGGATGTTGCCCCGATCAGGAAGTTTTTCAGAAATTTTTTTCTTGACTCCATTGTATTAGCTTTTGTTTTTAAGGAATGACGATAAGTGAAATGTAAAATGCAGAATGAAAAATATAAAATGTAAAAAGCAGTGTTTCGTTACCAGGCTGCTTCACTTTTACATTTTACATCGTGATTTTGTATTTTACATTTATCATTGCTACGACAATACAAAACTCTCAAACGTTTAAAAAGAAAAAAGCCAACTGAGGTGAAGTATAGAAATGTTGCGGTAATGAATTTATTTGTTAAAAAGCTTTAGGAAATTCTCTTCGTAACTATTGCCGACAGGTATTTCTTCGTTCTCAATATAAATGATCTTATTTCTAACGCTTTTTATCCTGCTGAACGGCACAACATAAGAACGATGTACTCTTACGAAATCAGCAGATGGTAATTTTTCGAGTATATTTTTCAATGTCATTCTCGCAATAACAGGTTTGTCATTCTGAATATGAATTTTGAGATAATCATCCAACCCTTCTATAAACAGGATGTCTTCCGTTACAATTTTTATAAGACTATAATCTGCGCGGATGAACAGGTATTTTTCTTTCTGATCATCGGCGATCTTTGCAGCTGTTTTTGCTTTATTCACTGCCTGCATAAACCGCTCGAAGGTGAAGGGCTTCAGCAGGTAGTCAACAGCATTCAGGTTAAATCCTTCCACTGCGTATTCACTATAAGCAGTTGTAAATATGACCATCGTATTTTGCCGGATCGATTTATATAAATCAATCCCCGTGAGCGCCGGCATATTGATATCCAAAAAAATAAGATCAACAGGGAACTGCTGCAGGTAACGCAATGCTTCATTGGGCTTATTGAATACTTTTTGCAGCTCAATAAAATCAACCCGTTTACAAAAATTCTCCAGTAAACTCAGTGCCGGTAATTCGTCGTCAACAGCGATTGCATGTATCATTGCAGAATGAGGGTTAAAGAAACGGAAAACTCTTTTTCATTTTCCGTAATTTTTAATAAATGACGTGCAGGGTATAATAACTCAAGCCTCGTTTTTGTATTCGCAATACCTGTACCGGTTCTGTCTTCATGCGCCATCTGCACATTTACCTTATGATTATACACATCCATGTTCAACTTATTTTCATCGATATAAATGCGGATGCGTATCTCAGAATCCTCTTCCGCATTCACACCATGTTTAAATGCATTCTCAATAAATGATATTAAAAGAAGCGGTGCGATCTGTTTGCCATCCACATTTCCATTTATGTCAAAAAACAAATGAATCGTATCTCCAAAACGAATGCGTTGCAGTTCGATATAATTTTTTATATAAGATATCTCTTTATCGAGCGGTACAAACCGTTTCGTCGCATCGCTGATCACATAGCGCATCATACCCGATAGTTTCGCAACGGCAGGCGCCGTATTATCTGATTTATCTATGGCGAGTGAATAAATACTGTTTAATGTATTGAATAAAAAATGCGGGTTGATCTGCGCTTTCAGGTAAGACAACTCTGCGTTTAGTTTTTCTTTTTCTGTTTGTCTCCATTGCAGCGCAATGCGCAGTAACAGCGAAAAAAAGAATACAGCAAAAAACAAAAAGAAATTATGGTCAATGCGGCTCCAGAATGAATTGCGCATCGGCGGCGGTTTTCTTTCCATATCTTTTGGAAATTCAAAAGGATTGGCCGGCGGTATATGATTCATCGGAGGTCGTGCGGGTGCATCGTTTACAATAAAGGAGGGTAAAAAAGCAATGATGAAAAAACAGCCGATGATCAGCAATGCATATAACCAATATTTTCGTTGCAGGTAAAACCGGGTAACAAGCAAGTAATAATTCAGATAGAAGAAAGCGATGAGCAGGATATAATGAACCAGGTCTTTAAGAAAGTGATTATTGCCCAATACTTCATCAATTCGCTTCTTTCCGCTGTCGGGAGAAAATAAAAAAGGCAAGACCAGGAAAAGACTGCAGCCGATAACGTGAATGCTTATTGATCTGATTTTATTCATTGCCGTAATACGCCAAAGATCAAATATCCGGCGCAGATCCTTTTGTAGAAAAAATTTGAGGTAATCACCCCGAATCCTGCGACCACCCGCGAGGATCCGGGGCTTGTGACTATGGTATCCGCAATAGTAAGGCGCCCGCCATATCGTAAGTCACCAGCGTCCATCAGCGATTTTATCAGCGTTCATTAGCAGGCGACAATATTTGCTTTCCATCCCCTATCTTTGCCGCCCTTGACCGCCATAGCTTACGAAGGTATATTGGCCATCAAAGCATGGGTGAAGGCGGTCCTTTAAATTTTGATTAAGACTCGACACTTATGGACAAATTGATCTTCCTGGTTCCCGCCATGGGCCTTATTGGATTACTTTACACATTTGCTAAGTTTAATTGGGTTTCAAAACAAGATCCGGGTACGGAAAGGATGAAAGAAATCAGCGCCTATATCGCTGAAGGTGCAATGGCTTTTCTCAAAGCCGAATGGAAGATATTGGGATATTTTGTCGTCATCGTTGGTATTTTATTGGCCGTCATGGCCACAGCAAATCCGCATTCTCATTGGGCAATCGCTATTGCTTTTATTATCGGCGCGGTGCTTAGTGCAACGGCCGGTTTTATTGGTATGAAGGCAGCCACAAAAGCAAATGTGCGCACTGCACAAGCGGCACGTACCAGCTTAAGTAAGGCCTTGAATGTTTCGTTTACCGGTGGTGCTGTGATGGGTGTTGGTGTGGCAGGGTTAGCTGTATTCGGCCTGGGGGGATTATATATCTTATTAAAACAATTTTTTGCACCAACAGCTGCCATCAATTCGGAAGCAATGCTTCAGACGATCGAAGTATTAACCGGTTTTTCCCTTGGCGCTGAGTCTATCGCTTTATTTGCACGTGTTGGTGGTGGTATCTATACAAAAGCTGCCGATGTTGGTGCCGACCTTGTTGGTAAAGTAGAAGCAGGTATACCGGAAGATGATCCGCGTAACCCGGCTACCATTGCTGATAACGTAGGTGATAACGTAGGCGATGTTGCCGGCATGGGTGCAGATCTTTTCGGATCCTATGTAGCAACAGTTTTGGCCACTATAGTATTAGGACAGCAGACACAGGTATTGGAAGGTTCAGATATGCTGAATGGTTTTTCACCCGTTGTACTTCCTATGTTGATTGCGGGTGTCGGCATCCTGTTTTCCATTTTCGCCACGTTGTTTGTCCGGATAAGCGATTCGGCCGGTATCAATACAAACACTGTTCAGAAAGCATTGAACATGGGTAACTGGGGCTCTATCGTTCTCACAGCGATTGCAGCTTTCGGTCTTGTTTATTGGCTGCTTCCTGAAGCAATGATCTTAAGAGGCGTAATATTTACAAAATGGGGTGTGATGGGTGCTATTGGTGTTGGCCTTCTGGTGGGTGCATTGATGAGTGCGATCACTGAATTTTATACTGCCATGGGTAAACGCCCGGTATTAAGCATCATCCGTCAATCATCAACCGGTCATGCCACAAACGTGATCGGTGGTTTGGCCATCGGCATGGAATCAACATTTCTTCCGATACTCGTTCTTGCCGGTGGTATCTGGGGTTCGTATGAATGTGCAGGGTTATACGGTGTGGCAATCGCTGCAGCCGGTATGATGGCGACAACGGCTATGCAATTGGCCATTGATGCATTCGGACCTATTGCTGACAATGCAGGTGGTATTGCCGAAATGAGCGAGTTGCCAAAAGAAGTGCGTGAAAAAACGGATGTACTCGATGCAGTGGGTAATACAACTGCGGCAACCGGTAAAGGTTTTGCCATTGCTTCCGCTGCATTAACCGCATTGGCATTATTTGCAGCGTTTGTTGGTGTTGCCGGCATTACCGGTATTGATATTTACAAAGCTAATGTGCTGGCTTGTTTATTCGTGGGCGGTATGATCCCCTTTATATTTTCATCGCTTGCTATCCGCGCGGTTGGTGAAGCGGCGATGGCGATGGTAGAAGAAGTAAGGCGGCAGTTCCGCACGATTCCAGGTATTATGGAAGGTACAGGCAAACCTGAATATGATAAATGCGTAGCCATATCCACACAGGCTTCTATTAAAAAGATGATGTTGCCGGGAGCAATTGCTATCATATCGCCCCTGGTAATTGGTTTCATGCCGGGTCTTGGCGCAGAAGCATTGGGTGGCTTTTTAGCTGGTGCCACAGTGAGCGGTGTATTAATGGGTATGTTTCAAAACAATGCAGGTGGTGCCTGGGATAATGCGAAAAAATCGTTTGAAAAGGGAGTAGAAATAAATGGGCAGACCTATTATAAAAAGTCAGAACCGCACAAAGCTTCTGTAACCGGTGATACAGTGGGTGATCCTTTTAAAGACACATCAGGCCCATCTATGAACATCCTGATAAAGCTGATGTCGATCGTTTCATTGGTGATTGCCCCTACCCTTGCACAGATCGCGGGAAAATCAAAAGATCAGGCAAAAATTAAGACGGAAGACAAAAAAGAAATATCTTTAAGCCGTTCTGCAACTACAAAAGATGTCGCAGCCACAACTGCTAAATATCAATAAATTTTAAAGTTCTTAATCAGAACCATTACTTAAGTCCCGCTGTTTCTACAGGGGGGCTTATTTTTTTATACCAATCTTATATCGGACCGTAAAATTGGAATGCTCAATGTTGAATAATCAACGCCCAATTTTCAATGGTTGCGTTTGTTATGAAACGTTTCATTGAATATTGAATATCGACCGTCGAGCATTCGTACTATTATGAAATATGATTCATCAAATCGTTCCGATAACACTATTTCTTATTCCCAAATAAAACATATCCCACGCCCGCCTGTATCTGTATCATATCCCAACTATGGATAGTGTTGATATTGCTTATATCCAATACTCCCTGGGAATACCGTCCATAAAAACGCAGCTTCGGGAATGGCGTATACTCAAATCCGGCCAATACGGCTATATCGTTCTTTTTAAATGCATCGGCTTTATTTCTTAGCAATGTTTCATCAGCATAAACGAGATAACTGTACTGCACACCTGCACTTACTTTCAATTGGTCAAGTACTTTGTATTTTAACGACACCGGCAGGCTCACATAACTTAAATAGGCATACTTGCCGGGGAACTCACTTGCCGACGCAGCATAGTAGTCTTTAAAATCACCAATCTGAATATTGCGTTGGGAAAATAATAATTCCGGCTGCACACTCCATTTATCGATCAGTTTTACTTCGGCAAATACACCGGCATTGAAACCGGGCCTGTAACCAATGCTCATACCATCGCCATTGATACGCGAGTATGTAACATCGCCTTTTACACCGGCCTGGATATTCGAAAATTGTGCATTTATTTTCGTTGCGATAAAAACAGCCAGCAGCAGCAGTAATTTTTGATTCATAAAAACAGATTTGATATTCGTTTTGGAATATTGGTATGCAAGATTAATCGTAACGCCGTTAGTTGTTTGTTATAATAGATAAACACGGTTTATCTGGCGATGAGACAGACGTTTATCTCTGCGGAGAGTT
>Ga0207648_10002837_pt1 | contig 18363 bp, 18 predicted proteins | sample KBSMisM32_FD_184310 | JGI IMG/M metagenome (GOLD analysis project Ga0207648, IMG submission 184310) | Miscanthus rhizosphere microbial communities from Kellogg Biological Station, Michigan, USA - KBS Miscanthus M3-2 (SPAdes) (version 2) | ecosystem: Host-associated > Plants > Roots >...
CTTCCTCGGGCGGTCGCACGGCCTGGATGGTCATCCCGGCGGTGGCCGCGGCGTCGACCCAGGCTTTCGCGGGGAACTTGCGCACGGCCTCGGCGAGGATTGGCTGGTAATGCATCATCACCAGCACTTCCTCGGGTCCGGTTCCGAAGCGGTCGGGATCGTTCTGTGCTTTGAGATCGGGTGTGGCGTTCAGCGTCTCGCCGGCCGAAGCGGTGAGGATAAACCGCGGGTTCGGCACCCAGTTGTGGATCCAGCGCCCGTCCGCGCACTCGAAGTGGCCCTTGGGCGCACGGGCGCCGAGGATCCAGCTGTCGAACATCGGCGCCTCGGGCTTCTCGGCGCGTTGCCACACGCCGCTGCCGCAAACCAGCGCCCCTTGCAGCAGCGAAGTCTCGACCCACTGCCCGCGACCCGTGATCTCACGTGCGCGCAGCGCCGCGCTGATCGCGGTGCTGGCGGCGAAGAACGCGCCGAGGCTGGGCCAGTGCGAGGCGGGAAACACCGGCCCCGCGCGCGGGGGTCCTTGCACCCATTCATAGGGAATCTCGAGCTCGGCGAACGGATCCGGTCGCCGGCCCATGTGATTGATGGCGCCCTCGGGCCAGCCGCGCTGCTCGAAGTGCAGCCCGGTGCGCGCGGCCACGAGCGCATCGTAGCCGGGGCGATCCGAGTGGCGGTTGCCGCGACCGTATGCCGTGATCGAGCAGTAGATGAGCCGCGGGTTGATCTCGCGCAGCCGCGCGTAGTCGATGCCGAGTCGCGCGGTGACGCCGGGCGCGAAGCTCTCGACCAGCACGTCGGCACCGCGTGCGAGCGCGATCAGGCACTCGCGGTCGGCCGACGTCTTCAGGTCCAGCACGGCGCTCTTCTTGCCGCGCTGCCACGTTCGATAGCCGAGCTGCGTGCGGAACGGATCGCCGCCCGGGGGCTCGATGCGCGTTACCGCCGCACCGTGATCGGCGAGCAGCATGGTGGCCATGGGGCCTGCGATGCCCCACGACAGGTCGAGGACCCGGAGTCCCTCGAGCACTGGGCCCGGCATGTAGATCAGCTCTGCAGGCCGAAGGTGCGCAGCGCGTTCTCGCTCGTGATCTTGCGGCGATCCGCTTCCGGGATACCGGCCTTGCTGAACTGCTCGGCGACGACCTTGCGCGAATTCGGCCAGCAGGTGGCCGGGTGCGGGAAGTCGGTCGACCAGTACAGGCAATCGGGGCCGAAGAACTTGTACGCGGCCGCGAGCCCGTTCGGCTCGTACATGAAGGTCGCGCCCATCTGCCGCTTGAAATACTCGCTCGGCAGCATCTTCACACCGGGGAATGTGTAGTGCTGATGCATGCGCGGGTCGAGCACGGTCTCGAAGAAGAAGGGCAGCCAGCCGAGGCCGGGCTCCACCAGGATCACGCGCAGCCTGGGAAACCGCTCGAGCGTGCCCGTCAGGATCCAGAACAGGATCGGCTCGGCGAGTGCCACGGCAGGCATGGCTGTAAAGATGCCCTTCTGCGGCGTCGGGTCGCGACGGAACACGTCCCAGAGCGAAGCCTTTAGGTCGAGGTGGTTGAGCACCGTTATCCCCATCTCGCCCAGGCGGGCCCACAGCGGGTCGTAGCGCTTGTCGTGCACGTCGGGCAGCCCGAACTCGCTCGGGAACGGCGTGATCTGCACGCAGCGCGCGCCGCGCTTCGCGAGCCGCTCGACTTCCTTCACCGCGAAATCGATGTCGAAGAGCTGGATCTGGTAGGCGGTGAGCAGCCGCTTTGGATCGATCGAGGCGAAGTCCGCCATCCCGTCGTTGTAGCCGGACAGCGCCTCCTTCCAGTCCTGCCCCATCAGGTTCGGTGTGCAGTACTTCGAGCCGCCGACTTCGGGGAAGATCACCTCCGCCTCGACGCCGTCCTTGTCCATTGCGGCGAGCTTGCCGTGCGGCTCGAAGTGCCCGGGATCTCGTGCGGCCTCCGGATCGACGAAGTCCTCGAGCTCGAGGTTCTTCTGACCGCCGCGCAACTCGGTGGCATCGAAGATCGCCTGCTTCTTGACGGCCTCGTCCCACACCGAGTGCAGACGGTTCGGCAGCCGGGCCTTCACCCAGTCATCCGTGAAGTGCACGTGCGAGTCGGCGGACACCAGGCGCTCGGTGACGGGGGCGATGCTGGACATGACGGAACCTCCTGTGGGCGGCGCGGGCGACCGGTTGCGGTTGCGCGCTCTGCGGGTGATTGTCCTCGACCCTGCGGGCGGGGTCAATTAGAGTACCGGCAGTACCGGTTCGAGTCGCGATGGCGGATTGCAGGCTGATGGATACCGAGGATGCCCGCGCGCTCGACGCGCAGAGCTGGGCCGCGAAGCTGCTGCGCGACCTTGGCGCGGACGTCTCCGTGCCGCCGGCGGGGCCGTCCGGACACCCGGCCCTGAGCTGGGCCGAGTGCGGCGCCATGGCGCTCACCGGACATCGCGACGGCCCGCCGCTCATGTGCCCGGTGCCGCTCGCCGCCTGCGCCGACGGCGCTCTGCTCGCGCTCGCGGCGATCGCCCAGGCGCCGGACGGCGTACTGCCGCGTGGCGGAGGGCTGCTCGCCGAGCGCGCGGCAATGACCGGTCTGGCACGAAGCGGCCGCGTTTCGCCCGGCGGCGGCTGCCGACTGCTCGACTGCGCCGACGGCCGGATCGCGCTCACCCTCGCGCGTGCCCATGACTGGGAAGCGCTGCCCGCCTTCCTCGGCGAGAAATGGCACGGGCCGGACAGCGGAGCGTCGGAAGGCGGATGGCGCGCGGTGGCCAAGGCCGTATCTGCGGTGCCGGTCGAGGACCTCATCGAGCGCGGCCGATTGCTGTCGCTCGCAATCGCCGCGGAGCGCTTGCCCGCCAAGAGGACACCAGGCTGGTTCGCGATCGATTGCGAACGACGAGCAGCACCACTCAGCCTGGGCGCACGGCCGCTGGTCGTGGATCTCTCGGCGCTCTGGGCCGGGCCGCTCTGCACGCAGCTGCTTGGACTGCTGGGTGCAAGGGTCGTGAAGGTCGAAAGCCCGGGGCGACTGGATGGCGCGCGCGCGGGCAACCAGGCGTTCTTCGATCTCCTGAACCGAGGCAAGTCGACCCTCATGCTCGATCTCGACACGATGAGCGGGCGCGATCAGCTTCGACGGCTGCTCGCACGGGCGGATATCGTCGTCGAGGCCTCGCGGCCACGGGCGCTCGAGCAGCTCGGCATCGACGCGTCGGAATTCTGCGCGGACGGACGCGCGCTCACCTGGATCAGTCTGACCGGGCACGGGCGCGCCGCGCCCGAGGGCGACTGGATCGCGTTCGGCGACGACGCCGGGGTGGCCGCGGGTCTCGCGACCGTGATGCGGCACGCGACCGGCGAACCGGTCTTCTGTGGCGACGCGATCGGCGATCCGATGGCCGGCATGCACGCCGCGCTCGCCGCCTGGTGGAGCCACCGACACGGCGGCACACGCCGCATCTCGCTGTCGCTCGCTGACGTCGTTGGACATTGCGTCGATTGGAGCGGACCGCTCGACCCGGTCACCCTGCGCGAGCGCCAGGCGCGGTGGAATGCCGTGCTGCGAGATGCAGGTGGCACGGTCAATCCACCCACGATGCGCGCCGGCGCCGCGCCGAAGTCCGGTACCCGCGGTTTCGTATATGATCCGGGCGAATCCCGTCCAGCCTGAAACTCCGCGAGGATTATCGATGGCCACGCCCGAGACCGCCGTACTCAAGGACCCGCCGCAGGTCCCCGGCATCCCGCTGATCGGCAACACGCTGGACATGGCGAAGGATCCGGCGAAGTTCTTCGTCGATTGCTACCGCCGACACGGCCCGGTGTTCCGCATCAAGGTCATGGGCAACACCTACACCGTGCTCGCGGGCGCCGAGGCGGCGAACTTCATGGGCACACGCGCGGGACGCGACTCGCTGCGCTCGAAGGAATTCTGGCAGGGGCTGGTCAACGAATGGGGCGCGAGCAAGACGCTGACCGGTGAGGACGGCGAGACGCACAACAAGTTGCGCGCCGTAATGCGCCACGGGTATTCCAAGGAATCCGTCGCCGGACGCTACGACGAACTGGTCGCGATCACCGATTCGGTGATCGACCGCGACTGGCCCGCGGGCGAGCTCGTGCCGGTGCTGCAGAACATGCAGTACATCGTCACCGAGCAGCTGGGCGCGATCCTCACCGGCACCTCGCCGCGCGAGTACGTGTCCGACATCCGCACGACGATCCTCTATATCCTCAACATCCTCGTCACGCGCCAACGGCCGAAGTTCCTGCTCAAGGACCCGCGCTATCGCCACGCGAAAGAGCGCGTCTCGGAGCTCGGCCGGCGGATGATCGCCGAGTACTACGCGACGCGGGCCGAGCGCCGGCCCGAGAACCGCAACCTGGTCGACGACATCATGGAGGCGCACGAGCGCGATCCGGACCTGATCCCGGCGAGCGACCTGATCCTCAGTCTCACCGGTCCGTTCGTTGCGGGCCTCGACACAGTCGCCAATACGACGGCTGCGTTCATCTACGCCGTGCTCAAGCACCCGCAAGCCCTCGAGCGCGTGCAGCGTGAGGCCGATGCACTTTTTGCCGCGGGCACGATCGGCCCGGAGGATCTGCGCCGGATCCCGTCGATCGACGGGGCGATCATGGAGGCGATGCGGCTTTACCCGATCGCGGTCGCGCAGATGCGGACGGCGACGCGCGACTTCGAGTTTCTCGGTCATCGCATCCGCGAAGGCGAGCTGCTGTTCGTCGCGACCAGCGTGCCGCACTTCATGGCGGAGTATTTCCCGAACCCGGAAGTCTTCGACATCGACCGCTACGAGAAGCCGCGTGCGGAGCACTTGAAGCCCGGCGTGTATTCACCGTACGGGCGCGGCCCGCACACCTGCCTCGGCAAATCGCTCGCCGAAGTGCAGATGGCGATCTCGATGGCGCGACTCTTCTATCGTCTCGACCTCGCGCTCGAGCCCGCCGACTACGTGCTAGAGACCAAGACGCTGCCCACGCCAGGGCCGAGCATGAAGTTCAAGGTCCGGGTCCGCGGCCGGCGCCATTCCGGTACAGATCCGATCACGCGTTAGGAATTCGCGTAGCGCATTCCTGGATGCGCGGCGCACGGCGAGCATGACGCGATGGACTCACTGATCGCCGCCGCCGCGCGCGCCCTCGTCGCCGGGGACGCGCTCGGCGCCCTCAAGCACGTCGCATTGCGCGAAGACCCGCCGGCGCTCGCCCTTCGCGGCATCGCCATGGCGCAGCTCGGCGAGCACCCGCGCGCCCGCGAGCTGCTTCGGCGCGCCGCCCGCGGCTTTGGTGCCCACGAAGAGCTGGCACGTGCCCGCTGTGTCGTCGCGGAGGCCGAGGTCGCCCTCGCCATGCGCGACCTCCGCGGCTCGCCGCGCACGCTGGCAGCCGCGGCGGCCACACTCGAGGCGCGGGCCGATCGCAGCAACGCGCTGCAGGCTCGTCTGATCGCAGTGCGCCGGCTGCTGCTGCTCGGCCGCCTGGACGAGGCCGCATCTGCGCTGGCTCGCCTCGACGCGCGCTTCCTGCCACCGTCGCTGCTGGCGGTGGCGGAGCTGGCCGCGGCCGAGGTGGCGCTACGCTCGCTGCGCACAGCACCGGCGCAGGCGGCGCTCGGCCGCGCCCACGATGCGGCAAAACGCGCGGGCGTTCCCGCGCTGCTGGCCGAGGTAGCCGACGCGCGCGCCGTGCTCGATCGGCCCGCTGCCCGACGCCTCCACGCCGGCCACGGGCAACCGCTGCGCCTCGGCGAGGTCGAAGCACTCTTCGCCTCGGACGCGCTGGTGCTCGACGCCTGCCGTCGCGGCCTGCGCGCCGGCACCACCTGGTTGCCCCTGGCGCGACGCCCCGTCCTGTTCGAATTGGCCCGCGCGCTCGCCGAGGCTTGGCCCGGCGACGTCGATCGGCACGCCTTGATCGTGCGCGTGTTCCGAACCCGCCGCCCCAATGAGACGCACCGAGCGCGCCTGCGTGTCGAGATCGGCCGTTTGCGCGCGCTCGTCGCTCCGCTGGCGCGCATCGAGGCCAGCGCGCGCGGCTTCGCGCTTATGCCGGTGGGTGAGCGCGACGTGGTAGTGCTCATGCCGCCAATCGATGGCGATCAGGCGTCGTTGCAGGCACTGCTCGCTGACGGCGCGGCCTGGTCAACGTCGGCCCTCGCGCTGGCCCTCGGGGCGAGCCAGCGCACGGTGCAGCGCGCGCTCGTCGAGCTGGAAGCTGCCGGCCGCGTGCGCTCGATCGGGCAAGCGCGCGCGCAGCGCTGGTTGTCACCGCCGCTCGGCGGATTCACGACGAACTTGTTACTCCCTGCCGCGCTGCCGCTTGGGTAGATTGCTCCCACGGCGCCGTGAAGCGCGCCATAAGGAGCAAGGCGATGACGAGCACGAGCGGCACGACAGGCAAGACGAAAACACCAGTAACGGTGCGCGCGGCCGAGATCGTGCGCGAGTACGGCCCCTTCGCCGAAAAGGTTGGCGGCGTCACGCACGACGGCCACCGCGTCTGGGCCGCCACCGGATCCAGGCTGGTCGCCTTCGATCCCGAGAGCGGTCAGGTTGCGCGAACGCTCGAGTGCGCCGCCGACGCTGGCACGACGTTCGACGGCACGCACCTCTACCAGATCGCCGAAGCGCGCATCGACAAGATCGATCCCGCCACCGGCGAGGTCGTGGCGTCGATTCCGGCGCCGGGCCACGGGCGCGACTCGGGGCTCGCCTGGGCCGAGGGCAGCCTCTGGGTAGGGCAATACCGCGATCGCAAGATCCACCAGGTCGATCCTGAGACGGGCGCGATTGTGCGCACGATCGAGTCCAACCGCTTCGTCACCGGCGTGACCTGGGTCGACGGCGAGCTGTGGCACGGCACCTGGGAAGGCGACGAGAGCGAGCTCCGCCGAATCGACCCGGATAGCGGCGCCGTGCTCGAGCGGCTCACGATGCCGCCTGGCATCGGCGTCAGCGGGATGGAGTCCGACGGGGCAAACCTTTTCTATTGCGGCGGTGGACCGACCGGAAAGGTTCGCGCCGTGCGCAAGCCTAAGCGCTGACTACCGAGCAAGGAGTTCGCGATGTGCCCCCTGTGCCTGGCCGCAAGCGGTCTCTACGTCGCCGGCGGGCTGTCGGTCGGTGCCGTCACAACCTTTCTGGCTGCCAGGTTGTTGCGCAAGCGACCCGAACCGACCGCATCAAGGAGAGAAAGATGACCGATCACAAGACCGGAACACGTGAAGAGTGGCTTGCGGCCAGGCTGGAGCTGCTCGAGGCCGAGAAGGAGCTGACGCGGCGTAGCGACGAGCTGGCGCGGCGGCGGCAGGAGCTGCCATGGGTCCGGATCGACAAGGAGTATCGATTCGAGACCGACGAGGGAAGCGCCTCGCTGGCAGACCTCTTCCGAGGGCGCTCGCAGCTGCTCGTCTACCATTTCATGTTCGGGCCTGACTATACGGCGGGGTGTGCAACCTGCTCGACGATTGCCGACGGGTTCAACGGCTTCGGCGTCCACCTGGCCAACCACGACGTCACGCTTTCGGCGGTGTCGCGGGCGCCGCTCGCGAAGCTGCAGGCGTACAAGCAGCGGATGGGGTGGACGTTTCCCTGGGCGTCCTCGTCCGGCAGCGACTACAACCGCGACTTCAGCGTCTCGTTCACCGAGCAGCAGCAGCGCGAGGGAGGCATCGAATACAACTACCAGCGCGAGCCGCCGTGGACGGCAAGCGGGATTGGCGACGCACTGACGAAACGCGGCGAGGACCCTGTCGCCGAGAACGCGGCCATGACCGGAACCGACGTGGCCACCTACACGCGCGAGAGGCCGGGCATGAGCGCGTTCGTGCTCGAGGACGGCGTCGTCTATCACACCTATTCCACCTATGCGCGTGGACTGGACGGCCTCTGGGGCATGTATCCGTGGCTCGACCGCGCGCCACGCGGGCGCAACGAGACTGGGATCTGGTGGCGCCGCCACGACGAGTACGCCAACCAAGGCACGGGCACGCGCTGATGAGCCGGATGCAGCAACTGGAGACGTCGCATGGCACGGCCAGATGCGCTGCTACTCAAGGCGCTGCAACCCCCCCTGCCGGCCTGCTGCTCTCGGGAAACTGCGGGAGGGTGTCGTTCGGCCGTTCCCACGCGAGCTTGTGCGCGATCCAGATCTCGCGTGTCGGCGCGAAGTCATCAGGGGAATCGAGGGACGCCGTAGTAACGTCGATGGTGTCCGCCTCCGCATCACGCTGATACGTCAATGAGGTACCACACTGGCTGCAGAACGTGCGAGTTACGCCCGGGGACGAACGAAAACGGGCGGGTTGCGCCGCAGAAAACATGAAGTCTCTCGAACCAAAGATGACCCACGCTACGGAAGGGGCACCTGCAGCGAGCCGGCAGGTCCTGCAGTGACAAAGCGATGTGACGACCGGCACGCCGTTGACGCGGTATCGGACTGCCCTGCACAGGCAACCGCCCTCTATTACTCCATTTGTCATGTCTCCTCCTGCCGTTGGACGGATGGTTTGATTGCGAACGGCGCGCTTGCTACGGCAGCTCGCAATCTGCAGGGGCCATCGGACGCGTGCAGAAAACACCCCCCTCGGTGATGGTCTGGTTGCCACCCTTCTCGGTTGCCAGGACTTCGAATTCGTAGATTCTGTTCGGCTCGAGGTACTGCTTCGGCACCAGGAAGGTGTGTTCCCCCTTTGAGAGGTCAGCGTCGAGCGCGGTCTTCAATTTTCCCGGCGGCAATACTGGTACGGTAACGTCGACGACGACAACGTGGTAGCCCACGATCTCCACCGGGCCAAGTCCAGGAAGGATAGGACCAGTCACCTTCGTCCACCTTATGAGGAGCGGCGCGTCGTGAGGGACGACGTCGCCGTCACCCGGCGCGGTGATTTGAGGGCCGGCGGGAATCCTGTGCGTGAGCTTCGCTTCGCCTTCAAATTCCACTCCCCCGCTCCGGCCTTCGAATTCGTACGTCCCGGCGGGCCAAGACGTGAAGAGTTCGATCAGCGAGATCGCGTCGTCGGAAGGCTCGCAGCCGAGTGCACTCTCCAGATCGATGATTGGCGGCTCTACGCGTTCCTGGAACCCTTCGGTCGTATCGTGGGTGCCCTCCATGCCATCTACCGCCCGGAAACTGTAGACGACTTGATCGTTCGGATCTTCGACCGAGCCCTCCGTAACCCCGTCCGTATCGAAGCTGATCTGAATCCCCATGTCGCAAGCCGACGCGTTTGTCTCGAAGTGGACGTTCGTCAGCTTGAACGGCTCAGGCTTCGCGGCCGTGGCGGTTGTCGTTGCGGCCGCCGCCAGCGCTGCAGCGCCGACCGCCGCCTTGCGAATAATTCCAATGTGTCTCTTCATGGCCTTTGCTCCATTCTTGCCAGGACGCCCAGTCGCAATCGATGTCTTGTTGTGTCTTAGACGCTGTGCCGAATGGAATCCTTCGCCACCCGAAGCGGACGCCCGACTGGTGAAGGCTGGAATTACACGCTACGACTGCTATCGTCCACGCGAGGCGTTCTTGAAACGGCACGGGGAAGTTGCCGGAGGCCCACAACATGTCCACCCAACCACTCCGGTGCCCGCGCTCATCGACGCCGCTTAGCCCGCTGCGGATCGGCGGCGTCAACACCGACGTCTGTGAGGACTGCGGCGGTCTCTGGCTCGATCGCCACGAACTCGCCCGATTCGAACACCCGGACAGCGCGTTTGGCGACGCACTCGTCGCCCATCTCTCTCAGTTCCCGCCCGTGCTGCTCGACCACTCGGTCCGGTTGAACTGCCCGCACCATCACGACGTCGTGATGTTGCGCCGCAGGTTTTCCGCAGCGGTCCCCGTCACAATTGACGAATGCCCGCAGTGCGGCGGCGTCTGGCTCGACTCGGACGAACTCGCGCAGATCCGTCGCTACTAGGCGCTACGACATCCCGGTGTGCTTCTGCCTGCGTCCGAAAAGCTAACCGCGAAACTGCTCCGCGTGTTGCTTGCCTGCATCTCCGATTTCGTCCCAGACGGCCTTCGAGCCCACCCAGATGTGGTGGACGACCCTGAGCGCGTCACCTCCCTGGGTAAGGGAACCTGCCGGCACGAACACTCTTGCCGGGTCGTTCCGGCCGGGCACCGGAGAGCCGCAGACCCTGCAGAACCAGGTCTGCCAATCTGAATTCGGCTTGCTCCACATCACTATGTGATCTTCGCCCTGAATCCACCGGAGTCTGTCGTTCGGAACGACCACCACCGCGATGCCATTGCTCCCCGTGGATCTGCGACAAATCGAGCAGTGGCACATGAAGACATCAGAAAGTTCCGCGTCGATCTCAAATTGAACCACACCGCAATTGCACTCGCCTCTGGCCATGGGATCTTCCTCCGCACCGACTATCCCGCATCCCGAATATTGTCTCCGGGATGATACCCAGTCGATGGTGACCGGATGATTGTGCGGTTGTCTCCCCGAGCGAACGGTCCTATAAGGAAGGTCAAAGGATGCCAGTTGCCAATGGACCGTCCTCATCGATACCCACTTCGTGCCGCCGTAGCGGCGATTGCGGTCGGCTTCACGATCTGCGCCGCCGCGGTCGAACGCATTGAGCACGTTTCGACGCAGACCGAATTTTCCCCGCCCGCAGCTGGTCCGAGCCCGAGCGTCGACATCGACGCAGCCCTCGACCGAGTCGACGCAGCGAGATCTAGCGCCGATGCCGATCCGCTTGCGCTCGAAGATGCGCTGACCGCTCTGGGGGACGCTTTCCTCAACGCAAGTCAATACGCAAGTGCCGAAGCCGCCTACGCCGAGGCGCTGCGACTGGCGGAACAGCACGGCGGACTTGAGGGCGAGCGCGTGCTCGCTCCGCTGCTGGGCCAGGGGAATGCGCTCGCCGGCTCCGGGCGTTACGAGGAAGCCGTCCCTCGCCTGCAGCGAGCGGTGGGGATCGCACGCGTGCAGTATGGATTGTTCGACCTGTATCAGCAGGACGTGCTCAAGACGTTGGCGGCCAGCCTGACTGCGGTCGGTCGTGTGCCGGAAGCGCAGGATCTCATGATCTACAGGGCGCGCGTCGCCGAGAAGACGTACGGCGAAGAAAGCCCGGAGGTCATTCCGGCGCTGTGTGACCTGGGAGACTGGTTCGCCGAAGTCGGCTTGTCCCCCGAGGCTCGCCTGACTTTTCAAATGGCGCTAAATATCGCCGGATCGAAGCTGTCTCTGGACGACCCGGTTATCGTTGAGCCCCTGCGAGGGATAGCGCGGATCTACATGCGCAGGGTCAGCTATCCGGACTCCGCGCTGCGCCCGCGCGAGGCGCCCCCGTATTACCAGTTCGCCCGCGTTGGCCCTCCGCCCCCGGCTCGCTTCGACGCCGGGGGCAAGGCTATCGTCGAAGCCAGGGTGCTCAATCGGGAGGGCGAGCATGCCCTGCAAAGAGCACTGCGGGTGCTGGAGGCGGATCCGCGCGCATCGACGCAGACGCGGATTGAGACGCTGATCCAGATGGGCGATTGGTACCAGATCAAGAAGTCTCCGCGCGAAGCGCTGCCTCACTATCAGCACGCCTCGCAGCTCATTCGCGCAGCGCCGAGTCTGTCGGGCTCCGCGGCCACGGCGCTGGACTCTCCGGTGCGCGTCTCCTATCCGACACCAGAGATCGTGGCTCACGTCCTGGCGCTGCCGCCGGAAGAAACGCAGTCTCACTATGTGCAGATCGAGTTCACGGTCGCTGCTGATGGATCGGTCTCAGATGCGCGCGTCGTGGATCACGACACACGCGATCGATACGCCGACGAGATTCTCGGCGCCATGCGCGTTGCGCGTTTTCGGCCGAAGTTCGTCGACGGACAGGCGGTCGCGACCCCCGCAATGACCTATCGCGAGGTCTTCTGGACAGCCAAGTCGCGCGAATGACCAGGATGCTCGGCTTCGCCGGGCGTGGCGTCCGAATTCCAGGTATCTCCGGCTATCAGCCATTTCCGGTCCTGTCGCCGGAAAAGCGTAACCAGTTTTCCCGCGTCCACGACCGTACCCGCCTTGTCGATGATCTTGTAGGTCTTCCACTGCCACGCGAGATCGCACGACGCAAGAACATCACCCATCGGCTCGTCCTCGACCGTGAGTCCCGCCGCGCCGAACTCCGCGACTTTCTCTATGAAGTACTCGCTTATCGCAGCGCTGCCATGCACGGCGCGCTCACCCGGTGCGCTCAGCACGGCATCCTCGGCGTAGAGCGCACCGACCGCTGACGCATCGCCGGCGTTGTATGCGTTCTTCCAGGCAAGGCTGACGGCTTCGATTGCGGCTCTCTCCCCGGCCACATCTGCTGCCGGTGACCCACTTCTGGCACACGCTGCCAGCACAGCAAAGCCCGCCGCGAGAACCACCGGCTTTCCGAGGTCAACCATTGGATCTCTCCCTTCCTGCCCCGAGCCGGATACTTCAGCCGAGCGCTTTTTCGATCAGCTTGCGATAGGTCTTCGAGTACGGCGGGAAATTGAACGTCGTATCGAGAAGCCCGAGTGGCTGCTCGACCACCGATCGGGCGTTGGAAAACTCGCGGAATCCCGCTTCACCGCCGATGCGACCCGCGCCGGATGGCCCGACGCCGCCGAACGGCAGCCGCGGGTTGGTCCCCGACTGTATGAGATTGTGATTGACCACGGTGCTGCCGGCGCTGGTGTGGGCGAGAAACCAGTCGATCGCAGCTCGGTCCTTCGCGTAGACATAGAGCGCGAGCGGCTTGCTCCGGCGTCGCACGATCTCCACGGCTTCCGCGCGATCGCGCCACGCGATCACCGGCAGGACCGGCGCGAAGATCTCCTCCTGCATCACCCGCATGTCCTCGGTCACGCCGGTCAGCACGGTTGGAGCGACATAGCGATCCGCCGCACGCGTCTCGCCGCCCACTGCTACACGCGCACCCTTCGTCCGCGCATCGTCGAGCAGCCCCTGGACACGGGCGAAATGCGCATCGTTGACGATCCGCAGCAGCTCCTTCGACTGGTCGAAGCCGTGACCTTCGGCGTCGTACATCCGGCGGAACGCCGCTCCGAGCGCGGCGACGAACTCGTCGTGCCGGGACTCCTGCACCAGCGCGTAGTCGGGCGCGACGCAGACCTGCCCGGCGTTCGCCGCGCGGCCCCACGCGATCTTGAGCGCGGCGTTGTCCACCGCCGCCGACGCATCGATGATCGCCGGGTTCTTGCCGCCCATCTCGAGCGTCACGCCCGCGAAGTGCTCAGCGGCCGCCTTCATCACCAGCCGGCCGACCCGCTGCCCGCCCGTGTAGTACACGTGATCGAAAGGCAGCGCGAGCAGCGCCTGCGCGACCTCGGGCCCGCCCTCGAACACGGCGAACTCCTCCGGCGGAAACTCGGCTTCGATGACCTCGCGCAGCACGGTCGCGCTGTGCGGTGCCAGCTCCGATGGCTTGAGCGCAAAGGCGTTCCCGGCCGCGATCGCGGCGATCGCCGGGACTATCCCGATGCACACCGGCGCGTTCCAGGTCGAGAGGTTGAGCACCACGCCCTTGGGCTCATGCAGCACGTAGCACTTCTTACCGAGCGTCGCCGCGGAGTTGCGCACGCGCCGCGGCCGCATCCAGCGCGCCACATTCTTCACCGCGAAGTCGGTCTCGCTCTTTATCATCACCAGCTGAGCGGCGACGTCGAGGTCGCACGCCCTGAGCTCCTCCCACGCCGCCTCGTAGAAGCGTTTGCGGTTGGCGAGCACGGCCGCGTTGAGCCGCCGCAGTCGATCGGCGCGCTCCGTGGCCGCCGAGGTTCCCAGCGTCGTGCTCCGCTCGCGGAGCGCAGCGAACCGCGCCGGCAGGTCGTGCGTCACGGTACTCACTGGATGTTGAACTGCTTGGCGATAAGCCGCTCAAAGGCGGACTCCGACAGCAGCCGCTGCATCAACGGCAGCATCTTTACCTCCTTGCCGACCATGTAGCGGGGCTTCAACGTCGGCACGTCGACAAGCGCGAGCACCTCGTTCGTGATCACGTCCGGGTCGTTCGAGTCGAGCAAGCGCCTCCCGAGATCGTCGGTGATTGGCCGGATCTTCGATTCATAGCGGCTCCTGATCTCGGGCGGCGTGCGCTCCCAGATCCGTGCCGTGCCCTCGACCGGGTTCGCCGTCATCCCCGTCGCCACAGCACCCGGTTCGATCGAGGTCACCTGGATCCCGAACGGCGCGAGCTCGTAGCGGAGCGTATTGGTCATCCCTTCGACCGCGTACTTCGACATGTTGTAGATCGCCGAGCACGGCAGCGGCACGCGCACCGCACCCGAGGCGAAGTTGATGATCCGCGGCGACTGCCGGCTCTGGTGCATCAGCGGCAGGTGCGCCTGGATGACATTGACCATGCCGAACACATTGATGTCGAACAGCCGACGCGCCTCGGTCATGTCGACCGCCTCGAGCACACCGGTTGCGATGTTCGCGACACCCGCGTTGTTGATCAGCAGGTCGAGCCCCTGCCCGCCGAGCGCGTCCGCGACCTGCGACGCACCCGCGCGCACCATCGCCGCGTCGGTGACGTCCTGCCGAATCACGGTCAGCTCGACGCCGTTTGTGAGCTCACGCGTGTCCACGCCCGGCAGCACACCGGCAAACACGCGCCAGCCGCGGCTCGCGAGCTTGCGCGCCATCAACATGCCCATCCCCATCGCCGCGCCGGTCACCACTACCGATCGAGTCATCGTTCCCCCCAGGTTCTCAAATCACGGAATCCACCAGTCCCCATGCCAACGCGGTCGCCGCGTCGATGCGACGGCCCGAGATCGCGAGCCACGCGGTACGCTGCCGTCCGATGCGTCGCACGAGACTCACGCATCCGCCCGCGCCGGGTATCAGCCCGAAGCCCAGCTCCGGCAGACGGAACCAGGTATCGGCATCGGCGATCACGGTTCGACCAAAGGCCGCAAGCTCCGCGCCCGCGCCGATGCAGGCGCCGTGCAGCCGGAAATCGACGCGATGGCAACAGGCGACGAGCGCCGAGGCCGGCAATCTCGTGCTCCGCACCGCGTGCGCGATCGCCGGACCCGGCGCGGTGCCGAACTCCGCGAGATCGCCACCGGCGCAGAAATCCGGTCCGTCGCCGTCGATCACCGCGGTCTCGATCTCGGGATCGGATGCGACGAGATCGAGCGCCTCTACGAGCGCATCGCGCATCTCGACCGAGAGCGCGTTGCGCCGATCCGGTCTGGCAAGAGTGATCGTGAGCGTCGAGCCCGCACGCTCGATCCGCAGCGGCGGTCCGTCGGCTCCGACCGATCGCGCGTGCTCGCGCGTCGCGAGCCAGGCGCGGAATTCCGGGCCCGCCTGCAGCGTTGCGAATCCCATCGACTCGACCAGGAGGCCCTGCGTCATCGGCAGCAGCTCGGTCGCCCGTAGCACCTGCACCAGGGTCATGGCGGCAAGCGGCGCGCGCTCGATGTTGTCAATCAGCATCTGCGCTTCGGCGTCGTCGGCGACCACGAGATCGCAGGCCGCGGCCAGGGGATTGCCCGTCGCGTCGCCGGCGCCGATCACCGGGCAGGCACGGCGCCGAACCCAGGGTTGCAATCGCCTGCTCTGCAGCGCGGGCAAAGACGCGAGCGCATCGAGATCGAGATAGAGCCAGGGCGTGGAACCGAGCGGCGAATACGTGGCGCCGGCATCGGCGGAATGCATCGCATCGAGCAGCGCGGCCGAATCGACCGGCAGCCGGCCGCGCGACATGACGTCGCCAGGCAGCGCGCTCATCGACGGACCCGCCCGGCGCGGGGAATCAGGCGGCGCCTACGCGCTTGGGCGCCGCGGGCATCCCCTTCACGACGTGGACGCCGTTCACCTTGCGATGAAATTCGGGCGCACGCGCGCGCGGGTTGTAGAACTGCCCGTACCAGATCCGACCCTTGTGGAACGGCCCGTCGGTGGGAATCTGCAGAGGATTGATGCACGGACGCTTGTGAGCCCAGATGTCGAAGTCCTGCGCAAACGCGAGCCGGCTCTGTTCCTGGTAGGCGCGCGCGCTCGTCACGTCCTCAGGAGTAGCGATCCGGTTCGGCGACTTTACCAGCAGCCCGTGCCAGACCTTGAGCACCCCGTCGTCCACCGGCGTGTGCGTGATCAGCATCAGTGTGTCGTACAGCCCGGTGAGCTTCGAGTAGAGGATCGCCGGACCGGTGTACCAGGTGTCGGTCTCGAGCATCCCGCTGGTTGTGACGAGCGTGCGATGCCCGCCGCCCTGGCGCTGGATCACGACGTGATCGCGGAACTCGTTCTCGAAGTATTCGACCGTGCTGCCGTGCACCGGATTCAGGTGCGCCACGTCGGCCATGTTGTCGAGCACTTCCTGCGGATGCAGCGCGATCGTCCCCATCTGGTCGATCTTCCAGCGCACCCACTGGGGGTCGTTCCACTCCGCGAAGTCCGGCACCTCGTAATCGGGCTCGCCGTTCTCCGGGTCGTGCCAGGCCCAGATGCAGCCCATTCGCTCGACCACTTGCCAGGAGCGTATGGCGGCCGCTTTCGGGATCGCGCCGTCGTAGTACGGGATGTGATTGCACTTCCCGTCGGGCCCGAAGCGCCAGGCGTGATAGGGACAGCGGATCGAATCGCCCTCGATCTGCCCGTCGTGGATAACGTAGGAGCTGTCGTTGCGGCCGATGTGCGTGCCCATGTGCGGGCAGTACGCATCGAGCATCACGACGCGCCCGCTCTTCCCCCGATAGATCACGAGGTCCTGCGCAAAGAACCGCACGGAGACCGGTCGCTCCTTGACCTCCTCGGCATCGGCGACCATGAACCAGCCGCGCGGAAAGGTGAACTCGCCGAGCCCGTAATCCTGTGTCTTGCCCATCTCAGCACCCGTGCGGGTTGACGTTCCTTCAGTATGCGTAGAGCATAACCCTTCGAATTGCGAATTTCACCCGTCCTGGACCCACGTATAGGCGTTTCGCGGAACCTTGGGGCGCCCCGCCTGCCGATTCTGTGCGTCCCGGGCGGCCGTCACCGATTCTGAGTATAGAGAGAAAGTCATGTCGCTCGAGCCCGGTCTCAAGGCGCTGCTGCAGATCCCCGAATTCCAGCTTTCACGCCCGCCGCCGGGCGTTCCGGCTGCCGAGCTGCGCGCCGCGGCCCTGCCCCTGCCGCCCTTTCCCATGGACGAAGTGCACGAGGTCCGGGACCTGCAGATCCCCGTGCGAGGGGCAACGATTGCCGGCCGACTCTACCGCCCCTCGGACCGGCCGCACCTGCCGTTGATCGTGTTTTTCCACGGCGGCGGCTTCGTCTTCTGCGGTCTCGACACGCATGAATCCGTCTGCCGCACCCTGGCGGCCCGTTCCGGCTGCGCAGTCGTGTCGGTCGACTATCGCCTTGCGCCGGAGCACCCGTTTCCCGTCCCGCTCGAGGACTGTTATCACTCGACGCAATGGCTGGTCGCCCACGCCAACGACCTGCGGATCGACGCGGGTCGCGTCGCGGTCGCCGGCGACAGCGCGGGCGGCAACCTCGCAACCGGCGTGTGCCGGCTCGCGCGGGAGCGCCGAGGCGCGCGGCTGCGCCACCAGGCGCTCATCTATCCGGTGACCGACGCTGCGTGCGACAACGCTTCCTGGCGTGAGCTCGGTCAGGGCTACATGCTGAGTCGCGACTGGATGCTGTGGGCCTGGGAGTGCTATGTGCCGGATCCCGCTCGCCGCGCGGATCCGCTGGCCTCGCCGCTGCGTGCCACGGATTTCTCGGACCAGCCCCCCGCCAGCATCGTCACCGCCGATCACGACCCGCTGCGGGACGAAGCGGAGGCGTACGCCGCGCGCCTGCGCGACGCCGGGGTCGCAGTGACCGCGCGCCGCTACCTTGGAGTCATCCACGGATTCGCGAGCCTGCCGTTCGCAACCCAGCTCGCCGATCGGGCGCTCAAGGACCTGGCGGGCGATCTGCGCGCCGCGCTCACTGCCTGAACCCTTTCCAACACGTGTAGGCCGAGGAGACGCCGTCAATGCTGAGCCTTCAGGAAATATCGGATCGTCTCGAGATCCAGCAGCTGATTACCGACTATGCCAACGCAATCGACAGTCGCAACTTCGACGCGCTGGATCGCGTGTTTACAACCGACGCATACATCGACTACCGGGCGCTCGGCGGCGTCGACGGCCGCTACCCTGCCATCAAGGCGTGGCTCGCGCAGGTGCTGCCCAATTTCCCCCGCTACACACACCTGGTCGGCAACATCGGCATCGAGCTCGACGGCGACACGGCGCGCGCGCGAACGGCCTGCATCAACCCGATGGAGGTGCCGTCTCCGGGCGGCGGCAGCCAGGTGATGTGGCTCGCGCTCTGGTACGTGGACCGGTTCGTGCGC
>Ga0207648_10002841_pt1 | contig 18343 bp, 13 predicted proteins | sample KBSMisM32_FD_184310 | JGI IMG/M metagenome (GOLD analysis project Ga0207648, IMG submission 184310) | Miscanthus rhizosphere microbial communities from Kellogg Biological Station, Michigan, USA - KBS Miscanthus M3-2 (SPAdes) (version 2) | ecosystem: Host-associated > Plants > Roots >...
GACGGGGGAGAGCGCGCCCTCCGAAAAGGCGGGGAAGAGCACGATCTGCACGAGGTCCGCCACCATCGCGATCGCGCGCGCGGCGCGGATGCGCGCCGCGGTCGGGACGACCGTGCCGGAGGGGATCGGCGGCAGAAGGCCCACGGCCGATCCTAGCATCGCGGGGCACGGCGCCACTCAAGGCCGCGGCGGGAGCGCGGACCGCCGTGGGTTCAGGACGACCGTGCCCGCTCGGTTGTCGAAGTAGATCCCCTGGAAGAGCCCGGTCGGCAGGAGGCCGTCCTCCGCGCGGCGCTGCGCCGTCTCGCTCAGGAGGGCGGCGTCGACGCGGGAGATCGACACGTGGCCCGCGCGCAAGGGGCCGACGGAGGCCATCGCCACGGCGGTCAGGCCGCCGAGGGTCGTGAGCATGGCCGCGCTCGCGCGCACCACCTGGGAGTCGTTCAGGGGCAGTCGAAAGAGTACCGGTGACGAGGCCGCTGAGTCGAGCACCAGCCGCAGGCGGCTCTGGTCGGGCAGCAGGGTATCGATCGCGGGGCGGTCGTCGTGCCAGAAGATGCGGAGGCGCTCACCCAGGTCGGCGTCGCTGACGGCGCCGTCCGCGTCCTCGAAGAGAGAGCCGCCCCGGTAGTCGAGCCACCAGTTGGCCAGACGCAGCAGATCCTGTCCCACGACCCCGCGGGGGGCGGGGTCCAGGTCCGACAGCGAGTCCAGGCGCGCCCGGATGAGCGTGCCTTCCCGGTGCACGCCGCCGAGCGCGAGCGTGCCGCGCACGAGTGCCGCCGAGCCGGAGGTGACCGCCGTCTCGTGCGGCACCACCCCGGCCCGCGGCAACCGGAGGCGATCGGCCAGCGCTTCGTCCACGACGCTGCACGTCGCGCCCGTGTCGAGGAGGAACGGAAAGGGCCCCGCGCCGTTGAGCGTCACGGGAACGATGAGCAGCCGGCCGGCCACCACCCGCATCGGAGTGCGCCCCCCGGCCGCGGATTCCAGGCTGCGGGCCTGGGCCGGGCCCGCGAGAGCGAGCGCGACGACCATCGATCGAGCCAGCGTCTTCCGCACCCGCGCCTCCCGTCGATCGGGAAGTTCGGCCGGCGGCGCTGAGGAGTCGTGACCCCGTCCGGATGTTTTCCGGTGGGGGACGTGATGCTTTCCCCGCGGTGTTGCGGGGCGCGGGCGAACGGCCGATCATCTGTGGGCCGGGGCCCGGAGAACCTTTGACGCTGTTCCTGTTCGACGACGTGAGGGTCGACACCGCCGCCTTCCGCGTGGAGCGAGGAGGTCGCGCGGTTGCGCTGGAGCCGAAGGCCTTCGATCTCCTCGTCCTGCTTCTTGAACGTCAGGGGCAGGTCGTCTCGAAGCAGGAGATCCTGGACGCGGTCTGGTCTCGGACCGCGGTCACCGACAACGCGATGACGCGCATCGTCGCCCACCTGCGCAAGGCGCTGGGGGACGACGCGCGCGACTCCCGCTACATCGAGACCGTCCCGACGCGCGGGTACCGCTGGCTCGCTCCCACCCAGCGCAGCGAGGAGGGATCGCCCCTCTCGTTGCCCGCGGCCGCCCCCGTCCATCCCTGGCCGCGGCGTGGCCTCGCGGTGACGGCGCTCGCGATCCTGGCCGCGGTGGCCGCCCTCTCCCTGGCCTATCGCCAGGGCCAGACGCGCGGCCCGGAGGCGCCGGCCCTCCTCTCCATGTGGCCGACGCAGGTCACGGTCTCGCCGCGCCTCGACGTGTTCCCCGCGCTCTCACCGGACGGACGTGCGGTCGCCTACGCCACCGACCGAAGCGGGGGATTCGAGATCGCGGTCAAGCCGCTCCTCGGCGGGGCCAACGAGATCCCGCTCACCTCCGACGGCCAGCAGAACGTGGAGCCCGCCTGGTCTCCCGACGGCGATTACGTCGCCTATCACTCGATGCGGCGCGGCGGGATATGGATCGTGCCCGCGCTGGGCGGGGCGCCGCGGCAGGTCTCCGATTTCGGGTCCGACCCGGCGTGGTCTCCCGATGGGCGGCGGCTCGCCTTCCAGTCCGATCCCCTGGCCGACATCGCGCCCACGGCCTATGGCGCCAACGTGCCGTCCACCATCTGGACGGTCGGGCGTGACGGCAACGAACGCCGCCGGATCACGTCTTCCGTCGGCCCCGTCGGCGGTCACGCCGCTCCCGCCTGGTCGCCGGACGGGCGGCACGTCGTGTTCGCCACCTACTCCGCGGCGCCGCAGAGCCTGTGGTCCGTTCCCGCGGACGGCGGCGCGGCCAGCCTGATCGACGAGGCGCACGGCGCGATCTTCGACCCCGTCTTCTCCCCGGACGGGCGCTGGGTCTATTACGCGACGGGCGGACCGTTCGTGATCCGCGTTCCCGTGGCCGCGGGCCGGCGTCGCGGTTCGCACGAGGCGATCGCCACGCCCGGCCTGGCCGGCGTGCGTCATCTCTCGATGAGCGGCGACGGCCGCCGCCTGGCCATGACGAGCCTGAGCCTGTCGAGCAACCTCTGGACGGTCGACGTGTCCTTGCGGAGCGGGGAGGCGGCGGCACCGCCGCGTCCGCTCACCGACGACACGTCGCGCCGCAAGACCACGCCCGCCTGGTCCCCGGACGGCCGGTGGATCGCCTACACGGGCAGCCGTGGTGGCCCCGGGAGCGACATCTTCGTGATGGGCGCGACCGATGCGCGCAGCGTCCCCCTGACCAGCGGCGAGCCCACCACGTCGAAGCCGGGCGGGCCGGTCAACTACAGGCCGACCTGGCTGCCCGACAGCGCGCGCGTCGCCTTCCTGACCAGCGACGGCGAGCGCACGCGCCTCCGCGTGGCGGACGTGACCTCGCGCCGGACGGAATCGCTGGTGGACCTGGGGCCGGAAAGGCCCCGTGACGGCGGCCTCCGCCCCACCTTCAACGCCGTGCTGGACTTCCGTCTCTCCCCGGACGCGGGTGTCGTCGCTTTCTCCGACGTCGAGCGCGCGACGGGATTGCGGCGGCTCTTCCTGCGCCGCCTGGGCGGCGCGGACGAGACTCTTCCCTTGAGCGAACCCGATCGCTCCGAGACCTATCCGATCTGGTCGCGCGACGGGCGGTGGATCGCGAGCCAGCTCCGCGACGAGCGCGGATCGCACGTGGTGCTGCGCGCGGCGGAGGGCGGGACGTCCCGCCTGCTGACGCCGGAGGCGGGAGAGGCGTGGGTCCACGACTGGACGGGAGACAACGACCGCATCGTGTTCGCCGGCCAGCGCGGGGGCGTGTGGAACGTGTGGTGGGTGTCGCGCACGACAGGGCAGGAGACGCAGGTCACGCGCTACACGGGCGTGAACACGTTCGTCCGCTATCCCTCGTCGTCGCCCCGGGGCGATCGCGTGGTGTTCGAGCTGGGCGAAGTGCGCGGGAACGTCTGGGTGTCGGCCGTGCCCGCGGCGGGGGACCAGGACCGCTGGGCGCACGGCGTCGCGGAGTAGCGCTCCCTCAGCGGGCCCGCGCGCCCTGGCGCCAGCGGTCGAGGGCCACGGCGAGCACGATGATCCCGCCGGTGACGATCTGCTGCACCCAGTTCGCGAGCCCGTGTTGCGAGCAGCCGATGGCCACGACGGACATGATCGTCGCTCCGAGCACGGTGCCGAGCACGGTGCCGTTGCCGCCGCTGAGGCTGCCGCCGCCGATGATGACGGCGGCGATCACGTCCAGCTCGAGGCCCACCGCGACCGTGGGGTCGCCGACGGAGAGCTTCGCGAACTGCATGACCCCGGCCACGCCGGCGAGGGCGGCGGAGATCGCGTAGACCGCGACCTTGACCCGCTCCACGCGCACGCCGCAGAGGCGGGCCGTGCGCTCGTTCGATCCGATCGCGAAGAGGTGCCGGCCGAACACGGTGTAGCGCAGCACGCCCCCCACGAGGAGAGCGAGCACGAGGAGGACCCAGATCCCCGGAGGGAGGAACAGGCCGCGTCCCGACTCCACCGTGCGCAGCAGCCCGTTGAGCCAGGTCGCGGGCGCTTCGATCCGCCTCTCGTCGGCCAGGCCCTTGGCCGCGCCGCGCACGATCAGCATCGTGCCCAGGGTCACGATGAACGGCACCACCTTGAGCCGCGTGATGAGCACGCCGTTGGCGAGGCCGCAAGCGGCGGCCGCGCCCACGCCGCCGAAGGCGGCGAGCAGCGGGCTCACGTCGCGCTTGAGCAGCAGCGCGATGACGACGGTGCTGAGGGCGATGATCGAGCCCACGGAGAGGTCGATGCCCGCGGCCACGATGACCATGGTCATGCCGAGAGCGGCCGTGCAGACGATCGCGGTCTGGCGGGCGATCAGCTCGAGGTTCACCGGCCGGAAGAACTGGGGACCGATCAGGAACGCGAAGATCGCGCAGACGAGGAGGAGGCCCAGCACGGGCCCGCCGCGGCTGAGCAGGTCGCGCGCCTTCACGCCGCGTCCCCCGTGCCCGTGGCCGCCATCATGAGCGAGTGCTCGTCCCACTGCGCCGCCGGACGCGGCACCCCCAGCCGTCCGCGGCACATGACGGCGATGCGGTCGCACAGGCCGAGCAGCTCGGCCAGGTCGCTGCTGGCCACGAGCACGGCCTTCGGCTTGCGCGTGGCCTCCGGCGCCGCCGGCGGCGCGACCAGCCCGTCCACCAGGGCGTAGATCTGCGCCTTGCTGGCCACGTCGATGCCGCGGGTCGGCTCGTCGAGGAGGAGGACGTCCACGTCGTGATGGAGGAGCCGGGCCAGGGCGACCTTCTGCTGGTTCCCGCCCGAGAGCTCGCCCACGGCCTGGCCGGGTCCGGCCGTACGCACACCCAGGGTCTCGATCCAGCGCCGGGCGGCGTCGCGGAGGCGCGCGGGGAACACGAGCGGCCCCGGGCCCAGGCCCGTGAGCCGCGAGAGGGCGAGGTTCTCCGCGACCGAGAGCCCGAGGGCCAGGCCCTCGCCCTTGCGGTCCTCGCTGAGCAGGCCCATGCCCTGCTCCCATCGCCGCGGCGGCGCGGCCGCGCCCGTCCAGGCGCCGACACGAATGCGCCCGGCGCGGACGGGCTCCAGGCCGAAGAGCGTCCGCAGGAGCCGCGTCCGCCCCGCGCCCACGAGGCCGGCGATGCCCAGCACCTCTCCGCGGCGCAGCGTGAACCCGACCTCTCCGCGGCCGATCCCCTCGACCTCGACGATCGCCTCTCCCGGATGGCGCTCCGAGCGCGGGAAGAGGTCCTCCACGCGGCGGCCGACCATGAGGGACACGATCTCCTCGCGCGTCGTGCCCGCGGTGGAGCCGCCGCCCGCGTTCCGTCCATCGCGCAGCACGACGAAGCGATCGGCCACCTCCTTCACCTCTTCGATGAAGTGCGAGATGTAGACGACGGCGTGACCGTCCGCCTTGAGCCGGCGCACGAGATCGAACAGGCGCCGCACGTCCGCGCGGCCCAGGCTGCTCGTGGGCTCGTCGAGGACGAGGACGCGCGCGCCGATGGCGAACGCACGCGCGATCTCGACGAGCTGCTGCTCGGCCACGGAGAGCCGCCCGACGGTCGAGTCGGGCAGGATGTCCGGGTGCCCGAGCCGTGCCAGCACTTCCTGAGTGATCTGGCGCGCGCGGGCCTTCTGCACGAGCCCGCCCCGCGCCGGCTCCGTGCCCAGGACGACGTTCTCCATCACGGAGAGATGGGGGGCGACGGACAGCTCCTGGTAGATCATGGCCACGCCGGCACGGCGGGCCTCGAGCGGATTGCGGGGCGCGTAGGGCCGCCCGTCCAGGGCCATGGCGCCGGCGTCGGGGGCGAGGGAGCCGGCCAGGATGGCCATGAGCGTGCTCTTGCCCGCGCCGTTCTGCCCGACGAGGGCCACGACCTCGCCGGGAGCGACGTCGAGGTCCACGCCGTCGAGGGCGGCGGTGGCGGCGAAGGACTTGGAGACGCCGCGCATGGAAAGGCGCGGCGGCGGAGCGCTGGCTACGGCTTCAGCCATTGCGAGAGATCCGGGTGGAGCACGTCCTTCATCTCCGGACTGTCCATGTTCTCCTTCGTGGCCACGCGCACGCCCGTGTCGATGCGCTTCTCCACCGGCTGGCCCTTGATGTGGGCGACGATGGTCTTCACGCCGAGGTAGCCCATGTTGATCGGGTCCTGCACCACGAGGGCGTCGATCTGCCCGCTGGCCAGGCCCTTCACCAGGTTTTCGGAGGCGTCGAAGCCGACGAAATGGACCTTGCCCGCCCAGCCGTTGTCCTGCAGGACGCGCAACATGGCGAAGGCGGTCGACTCGTTGGGCGTGAAGATGCCGTCGATGGAGAGGCTGCCGTCCGGCTTCTTGTAGTTGCTGAGCAGCGTCTCGCTCTTCTTGTAGGCGCTCTCCACGTCCGCCCCGCCGTATTGGTTCGAGCTCACGACCTGGATGCCGGGGCTCGCCTTCATCGCTTCCAGGAAGCCGTCTTCGCGCTCGTTCGTGCTGGCGCTCCCCTCCGCGTAGCGGAGGAGCACGACCTTGCCCTTGCCCCCGAGCACCTTCGCCAGGTGCTCGCCGCCCAGCCGCCCGCCTTTGCCGTTGTCGGTGGCCACGAAGCTCACGTATTCGCCGCCCTTGAGCCCGGAGTCGATGATCACGACGGGGATCTTGTTGCGCGTCGCGCTGGTCACCGGGCCCACCAGCGCGCTGTCGTCGAGGGGCGCGAGCACGATGCCCGAGACCCCGCGGCTCACGAAGCCCTCCACCTCCGACACCTGGCTGTCGCGGTCGTCCTCGCGCAGGGGGCCGCGCCAGATCACCTCCGCGCCGACTTCGCGCGCCGCCTTGACCGCGCCCGCGTGGATGCTCTGCCAGAACACGTGCGACGTGCCCTTGGGGATGACGGCGATCGACAGCGTTCCCGACGCGGGGGCGCCGGAGGCGGCGCCGCTCGTCCCGCTCCCGCCTCCGCTTCCGCCGCTGCAGGCGAAAGAGAGGGCCAGGGCCGCCACCATCACCACTCTGCGCGTCCGCTTCATGCCTGATTCTCCTTGGCGTCCAGCCGCCACAGCCGCGCCGCGTTGCCTCCGAGCACGGCGTCCTGCTCGTGCGCGGGGCGGTCCCGCATGTAGTCCGTCACCAGCCTGAGCGTCCGTCCGTAGTCCGCGGCCACCAGGCAGACCGGCCAGTCGGAGCCGATCATCAGCCGCTCGGGTCCGAAACATTCGAACGCGACGTCGAGGTACGGCCGCAGGCCTTCCGGCGTCCAGGCGCGCCAGTCCGCTTCCGTCACCAGGCCCGAGAGCTTGGCCATCACATGGCCCGACGCGGCCAGCGCGCGGAGGTGGCGGCGCCACTCCTGCATCTCGCCATGGCGGATGTCCGGCTTTCCCAGGTGATCGAGGACGAGGCGATGGCCCTCCAAACGCTGGGCGAACTCTACCGCCGCCGGCAGGTGTCGCGGATAGACGAGGATGTCGTAGGCGAGGCCGACCTCGCGGAGAGCCGTCACGCCGCGCAGGAAGTCCGGCCGCAGGAGGAAGCGGTCGTCCGGCTCGGCCTGGACGATGTGGCGCAGTCCCACCAGCTTGGTCCGGCCCGCGAACGGCTCGAGCTGGGCGCGCAGATCTCCTGCGCGCAGGTCCACCCAGCCCACGACCCCCGCGATGAAGGGGTGGCGGTCGGCGAGATCGAGGAGCCAGCGCGTCTCCTCCAGGGTCTGCCGGGCCTGGACGGTCACGCAAGCGTCGAAGCCGGCCGCGCGCAGCTCGGGCTCGAGGTCGCCGGGAAGGAAGTCGCGGCGGAGCCCCTTCATCGAGTCGTCGATCCACTCGTATTCGAGGGCGTCGTAGCGCCAGAAGTGCTGGTGCGCGTCGATGCGACGCCTCTGGCGGCCACCCTCGTGAGTGGGTGGCTGCCCCTGGCGGCCACCATCGTGAGAGGGTGGCTGCGCGGGGCTCACCGCCGCCGCCCTCGCCCCGCCGGCCCCAGATGGAACACGCGCTTCATCTGCGTCCACAGCTCGCCGGGCCGCGCCCCCGGGGGCGCTTCCTGGTACGTCTTCATCAAGGCTTCCCACTCCGCGCAGCGCGGGTCGGAGCGGACGTGAGCGGCGAAGCGGCGCCGGCGGTCGAAGTCGTCGCGGGTGTCCATCACCATGGTGAGGCGGCGGCCGAGGGCGTAGATGTCCATGGCGCGCACGCCCACGCGGCGCAGGCTTCGCTGGACCTCCGGCCACACCGCGCGGTGATGGGCCTTGTACTCGGCGATCGCGCGCGGGTCGTCCTTGAGGTCCAGGGTGAGGACGTACCGCTTCATCTCGAAGGGGCGACCCGCTGCCGGGAACGGCCCAGCCCCTCGATGCCCAGCTCCACCACGTCGCCGACCTTGAGATACACCGGCTCCGGCTTGATGCCGAGCCCGACGCCCGCGGGCGTGCCCGTGCTGATGACGTCGCCGGGGAGCAGGGACATGAACTGGCTCAGGTAGCTCACCAGCGTATAGACGTCGAAGATCATGTTCGCGGTCGAGCTCTTCTGGCGGGACTCGCCGTTGACGGTGAGCCACATGGGAAGCGCCTGCGGATCCTTGATCTCGTCGGCGGTGGCCAGGAACGGGCCCAGGGGCGCGAAGGTGTCCGCGCTCTTGCCCTTCGACCACTGGCCGCCGTGCTCGAGCTGGAAGCTCCGCTCGGAGTAGTCGTTGTGCAGGGCGTAGCCCGCGATGTGGCGGGCGGCGTCTTCCTTGGTCACGTAGGACGCGCGCGCGCCGATGACGATGGCGAGCTCGACCTCCCAGTCCACCTTCTCCGCCCCGCGCGGAGTGACCATGTCGTCGTCCGGCCCCACCAGCGACGAGGTGGCCTTGAAGAAGATGACCGGCTCCTTGGGGATCTGGCCGCCCGTCTCCGCGGCGTGATCGCGATAGTTGAGGCCGATGCACACGATCTTGCTCGGCCGCGCCACGGGCGGTCCCAGCCGCGTCCCCGGCGCCACGCGCGGCGCGCGGGCGGCGTTGGCCGCGGACCATTCGCGGAGGCGGGCCAGGCCGTTTCCCCCGAAGAAGGCCTCGTCGTAGTCGGAGCCGATGGCGGACGCGTCCACGCGCGTGCCGTCCTCGAGCTGCAGGCCGGGCTTCTCGCGCCCGGGCTCGCCGAACCGGATGAGCTTCATAGGACCAGCACTCCACCGTCGATGGGGAAGGCCTGCCCCGTGATGAACGAGGCCTCGTTCGAGCAGAGGTAGAGCGCCATCTGCGCCACCTCTTCCGGCTTTCCCATGCGACCCAGGGGTTGATAGGCCGAGAGCTCCTGGAACATCTCGCGCTCGCGGCCCGGATAGGCGGCCTTCAGGTACCCGTCGACGAACGGCGTGTGCACGCGCGCCGGGCAGATGCAGTTGCAGCGCACGTTCTTGTGCATGTAGTCGGTGGCGATGGAGCGGGTCATGCTGAGCACCGCGCCCTTGCTCGTGGAGTACGCGAAGCGCTCGGGGATGCCGATGAGCGAGGCGATGGAGGCCATGTTGAGGATCACGCCCCCGCCGCCCTTCAAGATGATGGGCAGGGCGGCCTGCGTGCTCAGGAACATCCCCTTCACGTTCACCCGGTAGACGCGGTCGAAGTCCGCTTCCGTGGTCGTCTCGACCGTCCCCACGTGGGCAACGCCCGCGATGTTGGCCAGGATGTCGATGCGGCCGGCCGACTTCTCGACCGCGCTCATGGCGGCGACGGTATCGGCGGCGCTGCTCACGTCGCAGCGGTGGGCGTCCGCCTTTCCGCCCGCGGCCACGATGCGGTCGGCCACGCGCCGGGCGGCCGCTTCGTCGACGTCGAGGACGGCGACCTGCGCGCCCTGTTGGCCGAAAAGGATGGAGATGGCTTCCCCGATGCCGGAGGCCCCTCCCGTGACGACGGCGGATTTGTTGGTCAGCTGGAACATGCGATTCGTTCGCTCTCGCGGTGGCGCCGACGGCAAGGATATGGCGAACGCGCGCCTCAAGGAAAGCGCTTACTGCTCGACGGGAGGCCTTCGGGTTAGGCTCTGCGCAAATGACGTCCACGCCGTTCGCCCGCGTCAGCCGCCGCGACCTGCTGCGGCTCGCCCTGGGCGCCCCCCTCGCGAGCCTCGCTCCACGCGGGCGGGTCGCCTCGGCCGCGCCCCCGGCGACCCTGGACCTGGCCCTCCTGCAGGGTTCTCCCGGCCGGGTGAGGCTCACCGACGGCGGCGACGTATCGCGCGTCCGTCTCGTGCGGGATTGGGAGGGGCCGCACTGCCGCGCGCGCGTGCGCAACCACGGACGCTCGGAGGCCGCGGTGGCCGAGGTCGTGCTCTTCGACGTGCCCCACGCCCTCCCTCCCGGGACTCCGATGTACGGCGAAGGGTTCCAGATGCTGAGCCAGACCGGCGGCACCATTGGGCAGCCGGCCGACCTCGGCGACTACACGGACGCGAAGCACTACCGCATGCCCCAGCCCGCGGACGCGGCCGTGGCCTACAACCTGCTCGCCCTGACCCTGCCGGACGGGGGGCACCGCGTGCTGGCCTTCTCCTCGTCGCGCCGTTTCGTCGGCCGCTTCGAGATGCGGCCGTCGTCGCTGCGGATCGTGATGGACGCCGAAGGCCGCGCCCTCGGCCCGGGCGAGGAATGGGAGCTCGAGGAGCTCGTGTTCCTCGCCGGACCCGGCCGCGAGGGGTTGCTGGCCACGCTGGGCGGCCGCATGGCCCGACACCATCCGCCGCTGCTCACGACGGCCCCGCCGTCGGGATGGTGCTCCTGGTATTGCTTCGGCCCCAGGGTGACGGCGGACGACGTGCGGCGCAACCTCGACGTGATCGCGCGCGAGACGCCCGGCCTTCGCTACATCCAGGTGGACGACGGCTACCAGCCCGCGATGGGGGACTGGCTGGAGACGGGAGCGGCCTTCGGCGGGAACGTGCAGGGCGTGCTCAAGGAGATCCGCGCGCGCGGCTTCGAGCCGGCGATCTGGGTGGCGCCATTCGTGGCGGAGAAGGATTCGAGCCTCTTCCGGAGCCATCCCGAGTGGTTCGTCCAGGACGCGTCGGGCTCACCGCTTCGGTCGGACTCCGTGACGTTCGGCGGATGGCGGCGCGGGCCGTGGTACGCCCTGGACGGCACGCATCCGCAGGCGCAAACCCACCTCGAATCGGTGTTCCGCACCATGCGCACGGAATGGGGCTGCACGTATTTCAAGCTCGACGCGAACTTCTGGGGGGCGATCCACGGCGGCCGCTTCCACGATCCGCGCGCCACGCGCGTCGAGGCCTACCGCCGCGGCATGGAGGCGATCCGGCGGGGAGCGAGTGACTCCTTCATCCTCGGCTGCAACCACCCGCTGTGGCCTTCGCTGGGCCTCGTCCACGGCTCGCGCAGCTCGAACGACATCAAGCGGAGCTGGGCGCGCGTGAGGGGCACCGCCCGCCAGAACCTGCTGCGCAACTGGCAGAACGGACGGCTGTGGTGGAACGACCCCGACGCCGTCGTCCTGACGGGCCTTCCCGACGAAGAGATGCGCTTCCACGCCACCGCCATCCACGCTTCGGGAGGGATGCTCCTCTCCGGCGACGACCTGTCCAAGGTCGACGCCGCCACCCTCGCCCTCCTGAACAGGCTGCAACCGCCCACGGGCGTGCCCGCGCGCTTCGCCGACGACTCGCTCGAGGTGGGAACGATCGACCGGCGCGACGAGCGCGTCGTGTTCCTCTTGAACTGGAGCGACGCCCCGAAGGCCTTGTCATTCCCCCTCGACCGCCCGCGTCGGGTGCGCGAGCTGTGGAGCGGCGAGGACCTCGGCCCCCGCGCCGCCGGTGTCGTATCCTTGACCCTGCCCGCCCGCGCCGGCCGCGTCATGATCTGCACATGAAGCTACTCTTCATCGCCGCAACGCTGCTCGTGGCCGCGACCGTATCCGCACAGGAATGGTCCGTCGACTCACCCGACGTGCGCCATCAGATCGTCCTCACCCGCCAAACGGACGGACGCCTGACCTTCCGCGTGTTGCACCGCGGGCTCGTGGTGGTGCCGGACTCCGCGCTGGGCCTGCGCCGTGCGGATCAGTCATTCCTGGAAAGGCTCGCCTTCGTCCGCGACTCCCGGAACACCTCGATCGAAGAGCGCTACGAGACGCCGCATGGCAAGCGCCGCTTGCACCGCGTGCGCGCCAACCAGCGCACGATCACGTTCCGCAACGCGTCCGGCGCGCAGATGGAGGTGGTGCTGCGCGCCCACGACGACGGCGTCGCCTTCCGCTACCGGTTCCCGGAGACGGATACCACGCCGCGTACCGTGGTCGAGGAGCGGAGCAGCTTCCATCTGCCCGGGGGCACCACGGCCTGGCTGCTGCCGCATCACATGCCGTCCCGCTACAAGCCCGCCTACGAGGACCTCTTCCACGAAGTGCCGGTGGGCACGGCCGCGCCCGAGCCCGCGGGCTGGTCCTTCCCGGGACTCTTCAAGACGAGCGGCGGCACGTGGCTGCTGGTCACGGAGGCGGCCCTGGACGAGACCTACTGCGGCTCGCGTTTCGCGTCGGATGCGCCGGGCGGCGTGTACCGCTTGCGCTTCCCGGATCCCGGCGAAGGCCGGGGCGTCGGCGAAGTGAATCCAACCTCGACGCTGCCTTGGACCATGCCCTGGCGGGTCGTGATCATCGGCGACGCCGCCGCCCGCATCGCCGAGTCCGACCTCGTCAGCGATCTCTCGCCGCCCTCACGCGTGGCGGACACGAGCTGGATCAAGCCCGGCCGCGCGTCCTGGAGCTGGTGGTCGGAGAGCGACAGCCCCAAACATGCGGAGGCCCTCAATCGCTTCGTGGACCTGGCCGCGGAGATGGGCTGGGAGTATTCGCTCGTGGACGCGAACTGGAACTTCATGGAGACGGGCAAGATCGAAGACGTCGTGGCGCACGCGCGCGAGAAGGGGGTCGGGCTCCTCTTCTGGTACAACTCGGGCGGCCCCCACAACGACGTCACCGAGGCCCCGCGCGACCGCATGCTCGTGCGCGAGGTCCGGCGGGCGGAGTTCGCCAAGCTGCGCGACTGGGGTGTACGCGGCGTCAAGGTGGACTTCTGGCAGAGCGACAAGCAGGACCGGATCCGCCAATACCGCGAGGTGCTGGCCGACGCCGCCGACTTCCATCTGCTCGTGAACTTCCACGGCTGCACGCTCCCGCGCGGCTGGTCGCGCGAGTTCCCGCACCTCGTCGGCATGGAAAGCGTGATGGGAGCGGAGCAGTACAAGTTCAGCGAGGAGTACCAGGCGAAGTCCGCCTGGCACAACACGGTTCTGCCCTTCACGCGCAACGTGCCCGGGGAGATGGACTACACGCCGGTGACCTTCACCGACCACAAGTACCCGCACCACACCACGAATGCGCACGAGCTGGCGCTGTCCGTCGTGTTCGAAGTGGGCGTCCAGCACCTCGCGGATTCGGACAAGGCGTATCGGGCGCTGCCGGACGGTCCGAAGACGTTCCTGAAGCAGGTCCCCGCGGCGTGGGATGAGACGGCGCTGGTAGACGGGGAGCCCGGGAAGTCGGTGGTGGTAGCGCGGCGGGCGGGAGACGTCTGGTATGTCGGCGGTATCAACGGACAGGAGGCGCCGCGGGATACGCGGGTGGAGATGTCATTCCTGGGGCAAGGATCGTGGCAGCTGACGCTGATCCGAGACGGAGAGAACGATCGGAGTTTCGCGACGGCGTCGCGGGCGGTGACGTCCACGGACACGATCGAGGTGGTGATGAGGCCGCGCGGCGGGTTCGTATTGAGGATCGCGCGCCGTTGACGCATTCGTCTGATGGCAGCCGACCAGGCCACAGCCTCTATATGTAACCTGACCGATCGACTCGGTTAGCTACATGAGGTTGCGGCAGTTCGGCCTGTCAACAGGACGTCGCGCGGCGCGGCCCTAACGGACTTCCGCGCGCGTAGCCGGCGTCGCAACGGCGCGCCACTCCTTGCCAGTCGGGTACTCGTAGTCTGCCAACGACTGTGCCTTCATGGTGATGCTATATCCCGGCGCCGTAGGTGCCGCATATCTGCCGTTGACGATTCTTACCGGATCTACAAAGTGCTCGTGCAGATGGTCCACGTATTCGCAGACGCGGTCCTCGAGCGACGCGCTCAGCGCGATGTAGTCGAAGATGGCGAGGTGCTGGACGTATTCGCACAGCCCGACGCCGCCCGCGTGCGGGCAGATCGGGATGCCGAACTGGGTGGACAGCAGCATGATCGAGAGCACCTCGTTCACGCCGCCCACGCGGCAGCTGTCCACCTGGCAGAAGCCGATGGCGCCCGCCTGCAGGAGCTGCTTGAAGATGACGCGGTTCTGGCAGGCCTCGCCCGTGGCCACGCGGATGGGCGCGACCTCGCGCGCGATGGCGGCGTGGCCGAGCACGTCGTCCGGAGAGGTCGGCTCCTCGATCCACCAGGGGTCGAACTCGGCCAGGCTGTGCATCTGCCGGATCGCCTCCGGCACGTCCCAGCACTGGTTGGCGTCCATCATCAGCTTGCCCTTGGGGCCGATGATGCTGCGGATGAGCCCGGCCCGGCGCCGGTTCATCTCCAGGTCCTGGCCGACCTTCATCTTGAGGTGCGTCCAGCCCGCGGCCACCGCTTCTTCGCAGAGGCGCCGCACCTTCTCGTCGGAATAGCCCAGCCATCCCGTCGAGGTGGTGTAGGCGGGATAGCCCTTCTCCCGCATCTCCGCCTCGCGCGCGCCGCGCGTCGGCTGCTGCTTGCGCAAGAGGGCGAGCGCCTGCTCTTCGGTCAGGGCGTCCGAGAGGTACGAGAAGTCGATGGTGGACACGAGCTGCTCCGGCGTGAGGTCGACCAGCAGCTTCCAGAGGGGCTTCTTCTCCGCCTTGGCCCACAGGTCCCAGACCGCGTTGAGGAGGGCCCCCGTGGCCATGTGCAGGATGCCCTTCTCCGGGCCCAGCCAGCGGAGCTGCGGATCGACGGTCAGCTTGCGGTACAGGCCGCGCATGTCGGACTTGATCGCTTCCAGGCTCAGCCCGACGACGTGGTGCTCCAGCGCGTGCACGGCGGCCACGGTCAGCTCGTTGCCGCGCCCGTTCGTGAAGGTCAGGCCGTGTCCCTCGACGCCGCCGTCCGTCTGCACGATCACGTAGGTGGCCGAGTAGTCGCCGACGTTCAGCGCATCCGATCCGTCGAGATTGCGCGAGGTGGGGAAGCGGATGTCGCGGACGCGGACGCCTGTGATCTTCATCGGTTCTCCGGGTGGGGTGCCATTTACGGGGTCGGCTCGGGCACGTCCTCCGAGGCCTGGGCCATGCGGGCGAGGTCGAGGTGCTCGCTCATCTCGCGGCGCGCGCGGTCGCCGTCGTGGTCGCGGATGGCCGCGTAGATGCGCCGGTGCATCTCCGCCGACTCCTTGAGGTCGCGCGCCCTCTCGACGGTGAGGCGCCGCCGCTCGTAGTTCATCGTGGAGACGAGCTCGACGAGCGCGGCCAGCACCGGGCTGTGCGACGCGACGGCGATGGCCTGGTGGAAGCGGACGTCGTGGACGAGGAAGGCCTGCGGCTCCTGCAACGACGCGAACATGCCCGCCACCTCCTCCGACATGGTGGCGAGGTTGTCGCCGGTCGCGCGCTCGGCGGCGAGGGCGGCCGCCGCCACCTCGAGCACGCGGCGGGCGTCGAACATGTCGTCGCGCGTGAAGCCGTGCAGCGCCGCCATCAGGCTGAGGGGGCCGGTCGAGAGCTTCGGCGGACCGGAGGTGATGAAGCTGCCGGCGCCGTGTCGGGCTTCGACGATGCCGACCGCGGCCAGTGAGCGGAGGCCCGCGCGCACGGAAGGACGGCTGACTTTGATCTGGAGCGCGAGCTCGCGTTCGGGCGGCAGACGGTCGCCGGGCCGGAGCTGGCCGGCCTGGATGAGGCGCTCGATGTGCGTGACGACACGTTCGGCGGCCAGTGACTCGTCGACTGGCGCGCTGCCGGTACTCGCTACGACTGGCGAGTTATTGGTCATACCTGATGGCTGTCGTTTGTCTGAAATCGGTTGCGTATGATCGGTCCAAGATTCGGGAGTGTCAACCCGAAAGATAGTGTCGGGATCGGGTAAGTGATTCGCCTCTCGCGGATTCTGCGCAGGACGGATATATGGATGCGCCGCTCCTCGCCTTGGGCGTCGAAAGCGCCTTCGGCGAGTGTTGCGACAACCGCCCGTTCCATTCGCCAACTGGCTATGCCACTTGCCGAAGTGGCGGGCCGCCTCGGGGAAGGGCCCCTGTACGTGGGCGCCAGCCCTCGAAAAATCGTAGTCGGAAAGGCCAGTGGTCTGACCACGGACCAGTGGAAGTCCATGCGAATCGCCCTTTTTCCGATCCGACAGTCCTGTCGTTTCCTGCGGCCGGACCTCACCCTCAGTCTCGTAAGGGGAAGTCCCATAGAGGATCCCGCCCCTGGACTCGTTCAACAAGAAGGGACTTGACAGCCGAGTGACCCGTGGGTAATGTTTCACAACTTTTTTGGCCCATAGGTGCATAGGTCTGACAAGAGCGTCGCACCCTCGGCGACGAACCCCAGACGCGGGAGCTCCCGCGATCGCGTGCTAGTGCTGCTCGGAGGACAGATGAAGACTCGAAGCGAAATGTCTGGTCTGTTCCGGCTCCTGTCGATCGGTCTGGTGCTGGGCCTCGCTCTGATGCCCACGCCGCTGGTCGCCCAGGCCGTGACCGGAACGATTCTGGGGACGGTGCGTGACACGAGTGGTGGTGCGCTCCCCGGCGCGACGGTCACCATCCTGAACCAGGACATGGGGTTCACGCGTACCGTGCCCTCGGATTCGAGCGGGGAGTACACCTTCCCACTCGTCCCCACCGGGAACTACACGGTCACCGGTGAGCTCAGCGGCTTCAAGAAGGTCAGCCTGGCCAACGTCCACCTGGGCGTCGACCAGAAGGTCCGCGCGGACCTCAAGCTCGACGTGGGCCAGCTCTCGGAGTCGGTCACGATCCAGGCGGAAACGCCGCTGATCCAGACCAACAGCTCCGAGCTGGGCACGACCTTCCAGAACGAGCAGATCGAAGCCCTGCCCCTCAACGGCCGGAACTTCGTCAGCCTCACGCGCACCATCCCCGGCATCCTGCGTCCACCTCCGGGCGCGAACATCGACGGCGCGGGTTCGCTGGCCTGGCGCGCGGGATCGGGCTTCTCCGCCAACGGGCAGCGGCCGCGTGACAACAACTACCTGCTCGACGGCGTGGACAACAACGAGACCTGGCTGCAGACGGTCGTGATCTTCCCGAGCGTCGACGCCCTCGACGAGTTCAAGATGCAGACGAGCACGTATTCGGCCGAGTTCGGCAAGTCGCTCGGCGGCGTCGTCAACATCCAGATCAAGTCGGGCGCGAACGCGGTGCACGGGAGCGCCTTCGAGTTCCTGCGCAACGACGCCTTCGACGCCAACAACTTCTTCAACAACCGGGCCGGCCGGGCCAAGCCGGACTTCAAGCAGCACCAGTTCGGGGCGACCCTGGGCGGTCCCATCCTCAAGGACCGGACGTTCTTCTTCCTCGACTACCAGGGTCTCCGCATCAACCAGGGCCAGACCTATGTGTCCACGGTCCCGACGGCCAAGATGCGCGCGGGCGACCTCTCCGAGATCAACCGCCCGATCTTCGACCCGCTCAACCCGGGCAACGCGTTCGCGGGCAACGTGATCCCGTCGAACCGGATCGATCCCGTGGCGCGCAACATCCTGACCCAGCTCTATCCGGAGGCGAACTCGGAAGGCACGCGCTCCGCCACCGGCCAGATCATCAACAACTACGTGATCAACCCCGTGCTGACGCGGCAGGACAACCAGTTCGACGTCAAGCTCGACCACAACGTCTCCGCCAACAACCGCGCCTTCGTGCGTTACAGCTTCCAGAAGACGCACCGCAATCTCCCGGCCACCCTCGAGCACGGGGATGCGGGCGTGACCTTCGGCGCCGGCGACGGCAACATCAAGGCCCAGGGCCTGGCCTTCAACGACACGCACTCGTTCAGCAACAACCTGCTGAACGAGCTCCGGTTCGGCTGGAACTCGATCAAGTTCTTCATGACCCCGATCGACTACCTGCAGAACCCAGCGGCGGCGGTGGGCATCCCGGGGATCAACCTCAACGATGCGACCTCGGGCATGACGCAGCTGAACTTCGACAACATCCGCAACCTGGGCGCCAACAGCAACCAGCCCCTGATCACGAACCAGAACGACTTCCAGCTCTTCGACAGCCTCACCAAGGTCTCGGGCAAGCACACCATGAAGGTGGGCGGCTCGATCACCTGGCGCTCGCGCGAGATCCTCAACGCGGACACCATCGTCGGGAACTTCCGCTACAACGCGAACCTCACCTCCAACTGCGCGGGCGTCGTGACCGCGTGCACCCTGAACA
>Ga0207648_10002842_pt1 | contig 18342 bp, 14 predicted proteins | sample KBSMisM32_FD_184310 | JGI IMG/M metagenome (GOLD analysis project Ga0207648, IMG submission 184310) | Miscanthus rhizosphere microbial communities from Kellogg Biological Station, Michigan, USA - KBS Miscanthus M3-2 (SPAdes) (version 2) | ecosystem: Host-associated > Plants > Roots >...
GTGCATCGCCCTTGTGCGGGAGAGTTCCGTGACCGCCAGCCACGGACGCCGAAGGAGCAACACCTCTCCGTCAACCTCTCAGGCACCCAGGACCGCGCAAGGCCCCGATGCCTCTGGAAAGCGGTAAGCGTCCTGCTTACCCGCCCATGGGGAAAGGCTGGGTTTTCTCGCCATCACGGCGGGCCAGCCGAATCTCTCAGGCGCCCGGAACGGGTTGACGACAGAGGGGGAGGAACCCAGCGGTTGTTGCCCTAACGCGTCTGGAGTACACGTCAGTGTTCGATCACAACCAACCCAACTTCGCCGATCGCCACATCGGACCGGACGCCGATGCCGTCGCGACCATGCTCAAGACCATCGGCGTGGGGTCTCTCGACGAGTTGGCCGACAAAGCGCTGCCCGCGGGCATCCTCGACGCGTTGTCCGACGACGGCGTCGCGCCCGGCCTGGATCAGCTGCTGCCTGCGGCCAGCGAACACGAGGCGCTCGCCGAATTGCGCGCCATGGCCGACTCCAACACCGTCGCCGTGTCGATGATCGGCCAGGGCTACTTCGACACGTTGACGCCACCGGTGTTGCGCCGCAACATACTTGAGAACCCCGCGTGGTACACCGCCTATACGCCGTACCAGCCGGAGATCAGCCAGGGGCGCCTCGAGGCGCTGCTGAACTTCCAGACGATGGTCGCCGACCTGACCGGGCTCGAGGTCGCCAACGCCTCGATGCTGGACGAGGGCACAGCTGCCGCCGAGGCGATGACGCTGATGCACCGCGCGGTGCGCGGGCCGTCGAGCCGACTGGCCGTCGACACAGACGTGTACCGCCAGACCGCCGCGATCCTGACTACCAGGGCCGAGCCGCTGGGCATCGAGATTGTCACTGCCGACCTTCGCGCCGGCCTGCCCGACGGCGATTTCTTCGGGGTGATCACGCAGCTGCCCGGCGCCAGCGGCGCAGTGGTCGACTGGACCGAGTTGGTGGCGGCCGCGCACGAGCGCGGTGCGCTGGTCGCCGTTGGCGCCGATCTGCTGGCGCTGACGCTGATCGCGCCGCCCGGCGACATCGGCGCCGACGTCGCATTCGGCACCACCCAACGTTTCGGCGTGCCAATGGGATTCGGCGGACCGCACGCGGGCTACCTCGCGGTGCACGCCAAGCATGCCCGCCAGCTGCCCGGCCGGCTGGTCGGCGTATCCGTAGATGCGGATGGGTCGCCGGCCTTCAGATTGGCGCTGCAGACCCGCGAGCAGCACATCCGCCGTGACAAGGCCACCAGCAATATCTGCACCGCGCAGGTGCTGCTGGCGGTGATCGCCGCCATGTACGCCAGCTATCACGGCGCCGATGGCCTGGCCGGAATCGCGCGCCGGGTGCACCGGCACGCGGAGATGATCGCCGGCGCACTGGGCGACGCGTTGGTGCACGCGAAGTTCTTCGACACCGTGCTGGCCAGCGTGCCGGGTCGCGCCGACGACGTGATCGCGGCGGCCAAGGCCAAGGGCGTCAACCTGTGGCGCGTCGACGCCGACCACGTGTCGGTCTCGTGCGACGAGGCCACCACCGAGGAGCACGTGGCGACCGTGATCGAGGCCTTCGGAGCCGGAAGGCCGGCGACATCGGGCCTCGGAGCCGGAAGGCCGGCGACATCGGGCCTCGGCGTGGCGTCAGCCGAACCGCTGCGCGCCGACATCGCGACCCGCACCTCGGAGTTCCTCTCCCATCCGGCGTTCACGCATTACCGCACCGAAACCGAGATGATGCGCTATCTGCGGTCGTTGGCCGATAAGGATATTGCGTTGGACCGCAGCATGATTCCGCTCGGATCCTGCACAATGAAGCTCAATGCGGCCGCCGAGATGGAGCCGATCACCTGGCCCGAGTTCTCCCGCCAGCATCCGTTTTCGCCTGCCTCGGACACGCCGGGGCTGCGCAAGCTGATCGCCGACCTCGAGACCTGGCTGACCGCGATCACCGGGTACGGCGCGGTGTCGCTGCAGCCGAACGCGGGTTCACAGGGGGAGTACGCCGGGCTGCTGGCGATCCAGGCGTATCACGCCGAGCGCGGCCAGCCCGACCGCGACGTGTGCCTGATCCCATCCAGCGCGCACGGCACGAACGCGGCGTCAGCAGCACTGGCAGGCATGCGGGTCGTGGTGGTGGCGTGCCGCGCCAACGGTGACGTCGACCTCGACGACCTGCGCGCGAAGGTCACCGAGCACGCGGATCGGTTGTCGGCGTTGATGATCACCTACCCGTCGACGCACGGCGTCTACGAGCACGACATCGCCGACATCTGCGCAGCGGTGCACGATGTCGGCGGCCAAGTGTATGTCGACGGCGCGAACCTCAACGCCCTCGTCGGGCTCGCCCGGCCCGGCCGGTTCGGCGGCGACGTCAGCCACCTCAATCTGCACAAGACGTTCTGCATCCCGCACGGGGGCGGCGGTCCCGGCGTGGGTCCGGTGGCGGTGCGCGAGCACCTGGCCGCGTACCTGCCCGGTCATCCGCTGGCCGAGGAACTATTGGAGAAGTACACGGTGGCGTCGGCGCCGTACGGTTCGGCCTCGATCCTGCCGATCACCTGGGCTTACATCCGGATGATGGGCGCAGGCGGGTTACGCGCGGCGTCGCAGACCGCGATCGCATCGGCCAACTACATCGCCAGGCGCCTCGACGAGTACTACCCGGTGTTGTACACCGGCGAGAACGGCATGGTGGCGCACGAGTGTATCCTCGACCTGCGTGGCATCACCAAGGACACCGGCGTCACCGTCGACGATGTGGCAAAACGCTTGGCGGACTACGGTTTCCACGCGCCCACGATGAGCTTCCCGGTCGCGGGCACGCTGATGGTCGAGCCGACAGAAAGCGAGAGTCTGGCCGAGGTCGACGCGTTCTGCGACGCGATGATCGCGATCCGGGGGGAGATCGACAAGGTGGCGGCCCGGCTCTGGCCTATTGATGACAACCCGCTGCGCGGTGCTCCGCATACGGCGGAATGCCTGCTGGTGGCCGACTGGGATCACCTGTACACCCGCGAGCAGGCGGCCTACCCGCTTGGCAAGGGATTCCGGCCCAAGGTGTGGCCGCCGGTGCGCCGCATCGACGGCGCCTACGGCGACCGCAACCTGGTGTGCTCGTGCCCGCCTGTCGAAGCGTTCGCCTAGCCGCCGAGTTCGAACGACGGGAAGTAGATTACCTGCCCGACCGTGATGAGGTCGGGATCGTCGATGAAGTTGGCGGCGGCGACCATCTTCACCAGGGTCTGCGCTCGATCGGTCCCGCCGTCGCCATAGTTGTCTTCTGTCAGCTTCCACAGCGTGTCCCCCGCGACCACGGTGTGCAATCGGTTGAGCCGCGGCTGGATCAACACCGTGCCCGGCGTTGGATCGCCGTCGGGCAGGTGGTTGGCGATCGAGATGATCGTCCACAACCCCTCTTCGCCGTACCAGCGCTGCGCCAACACCTTCAGCGTTTCGCCGGCGACCGCGGTGTGATGCCCGACATTCGCGAGGTCGGGGATCAACAACCATTCGCCAACGATGAGGTCCCGTTGCGCGGCGCCGTTCGGTATCTCGTAGACCTCGCTCATCGCGATGTCGTTGTAGAACTTCAGCGCCAGCTTCTTCTTCGTATCACCGACCTGCACCTGGTAGCGGAAGGTGACGTAGGGAATCTCCAGCCCCTGCCCGACGACGATGTTGTCCGGATTGGTCAGGTGGTTGATCACCGAGATGACCCGGAACAGGCGGCCGTCTCCGTAGAACCGTTCGGCCAGCTCCCACAGCGTGTCGCCGGCCTGGACCTGGTATTTCGAGCTCATTGTGTACCCCTCGTGCATGTCGTGTGTCGTGCCGTCCCGGGCGGGACGCTGGGCATAGTGTCGAAAACCAGGGGCCTGCGGGTCACGGGTAATGCACTACTCGAATCGTCGGCGGCCCACCTCAGCCGAAACGGTTACGGACCGCCTCGGTGATCCGCTGGGGCGCATCCTCCTGGATGTAGTGCTTGGCGTCTGGTAGCTCGACGAGCTCGTGATCACCGAACGCGGCCCGCATTCTCGGCAGGTTGGGCCCCGGCCGCAACGCGAAATCCTTCATGCCCCACCCCAGCAGCGCAGGCTTGACTGCCAGCTTGTCCGGAACTTCACGGGCCAGCCTGCCGAGCGGCGGCCCGGCCGCCAGGATCTCCTTTGGCATGCGTGCCATGCCGGCGCGGGCCTCCGGCTTGGGTTGCACCGTGCGGTAATGCTCCATGACGGCGTCGCTGAACCGGGTCGCCGTCCCGGCTGGAATCAGCGCAACGCCTTCGTCGACAGATCCGCCGCAGGCCAGAACCAGCTGTTGCCGAGCACGACACCACGCACCCGGCCTGCACGGGCGACGTCGACGGCCATGCTGATCGGTCCGCCCCAGTCCTGGCCATGGTCAGGTAGCCGTCGAGGTCGAGATGATCGACCAGTTCGCCCATCACCTGGGCGTGCTCCTCGATCCGGTAGCTGAACCCAGACGGGCGTTCGGACAGCCCGAAACCGAGGTAATCGGCTGCGATGCAGCGGAATTGATCGCGGAGGCCGGTGACGATGTCCCGGTAGAGGAAGCCACGTCGGATTGCCGTGAAAGAACATGATCACGGGACCCGAGCCCCCGTCGACGTAATGCACACGCCCCCGTGAGCTGTCGAACCACCGAGACGTGAATGGGTACAGCGCCGGATCCGGGATGAATCAATCCGCATTTCGTGTTCCTTGAATGACGGTGTTGATACGGTCCGTCGGGTGTTACCCCCAAGAGTGGCAGAGTGGCGCGACGGCGGCAGATCGTTGACGACGCCCGCGGGCAGCGTGTTCGTCCGCTCGGCGCCCGGCGATGGCCCGACGATCCTGCTGCTGCACGGCTATCCGTCCAGCTCGTTCGACTACCGGCAGGTGGTCCCACACCTCGCCGGGCGAGCGTGGCTGACAATGGACTTTCTCGGCTTCGGCCTTTCGGACAAACCCCGGCCGCACCGCTACAGCCTGCTCGGACAGGCCGACATCGTGCAGACGGTGGTCGCCTCGCAGACAACCGGGCCAATCGTGGTCGTCGCGCACGACATGGGCACGTCGGTCACCACCGAGCTGTTGGCCCGAGACCTTCAGGGCCGCTTGCCATTCGAACTTCAGCGGGTGGTGCTGAGCAACGGCAGCGTGATCCTGCGCCGCGCCAGCCTGCGGCCGGTTCAGAAATTGCCCACGGCCCGCTCGGTCCGCTCGCGGCACGGCTGACCAGCAAGGGGAGGTTCAGCCGGGAGTTCGCGCGCCTGTTCGGCGCGAACCACCCGCTGTCGCCGGAGGAAGCCGACGCACAGTGGGCGCTGATCGCCAACAACGACGGGCACCGAATCGCACACCTGCTGATCTCGTACCTCGACGAGCGCGAGCGCTACGCCGAGCGCTGGCACGGCGCGGTGCGGGACTGGCCGAAACCGCTGAGCTTCCTGTGGGCGCTCGACGACCCGGTAGCGACTACGAACGTGCTCGATGGACTACGCGAATTGCGGCCCGCCGCAGACGTTGTCGAGTTGCCAGGGGTCGGTCATCATCCGCAGGTCGAGGTGCCCTAGGTCTTCACCCGCGCGGCGCTGAGCCTGCTGGCAACGGCGTCACACTAACCCAGGAACGTCGAGATCGCGGTGGTGAGCTCCGGGCCAGCCGAGCTGGCCAGGTTCTGGTAGGCGCCTCCGCTGGCCTGTGCGACGGCCTCCCAGGTGGAGCGATCGGAGTCGGTGCCGAAGTCGATGACGTTGACGGCGACCGGGCGCGCCTGATCGAAGGCCCCGCGAATGTACTGCTGCAGACCCGGCCCATCGAGCGACTGGTCGGTGTGCGGGCCGCCGGTGATTACCAGGATCGAATTGTTCTGACCCTGACGATAATTCGCCATCACGTCGGTGTAGATCAAACGCAGCGTGGTATACGACACGGCACCGCCACCCGAGGCGTTCTGTGAGTTCAGAGCGCTGGTCAACGCCACCGAACGCGGCTGTCCGTTGAGAGGATCGGACAACGGGCCGGTGCTCACTTCGGATCTGCCATCGGTGCCGTCGAACGTCCACAGCCCGATCGCGGAACTCGGCGGTAGCGCCTGCAGTCGCGCATTGAGCGCCGCTACCACGTTGGCCAGCCGCGACTTGCCGCCCTCATCGGTGGGCATCGACTGGTCGAGCATGATCGTCACGGCGGGACTATCGACCGGCGCGGTCAGCGTGTTGGCCAACGTCGCCCGCGTTGCCGCGTCGCCCACCGACAGCGGCGCACCCACAGGCGCAAAATTCGTCACATCGTTCTTCGGCGGCGTACCGCCCTCGGTGCGGAAGCCCGCCTTGGCCAACTCCGCGAGCTGCTCGGGTTTGCGCATGAAACGGGCGAATTCGCTGGCCGCGCTGACCTGTTCCTGGGACAGCCAGTTGCCGCTGAGCAGCACCGTCGGGTAGTCCGCGATGGCCGTCGGGCCGGGCGGCAGCCACGATGCGACCTCGGTCTTGGCGTCCGGCATCGATGCGGCACGCTGGAACAGCTGCTGTTCGGTGGTGACCACGGCATGCACCGGAGCGGTGGCCGGATCGGTGGCGCTCAACAGCGCGTCCATCGCGGTGGACGCCTTGGTGTCGGCGAGCTTGGGCTGATTACCCACCAGCGTGTTGACCGCGCCCGCTCCGGCGCCGGCAGGCGCGCCCGCGGGCGCCGACGCCGCCGCCACCGCCTCGGCCGCCAGGTAGGACGCGTCGCTGTCGCCGCTGAGTGGCAACGACAGCCGCAGCGGTCCCCAGCCGGTCAGGTTCAGTTCGTCTAATGCCGTCGAATCGGTCTGAAGGCCCGGCAGCGTTCCCCAATTCTGTTGCGCCAACGCATCTTTGAGCTGCGGCGGGACGGCAAGCAAAACAGGCGAGGTGACCAGCGATCGGCTGTCAGTGACGGTCTGCGCTCCCGCCGCCCCCTCGAGCCGGGCCTCGGACACCGAGCTGGCCGGTATCCACAGCGCTGGGCGCTCACCGAGTTCGGCAGGCCATTTGCCGATGAAGCCGTTGACGACCTGATCGGAATCGGCGGGCTTGACCCCCACTTTCACGCAGCGGTCAGCGACGGGCGCCGCGCTCCTGTTGTAGGTTTCGGCCAGCTTCCGGACCTGATCGGCCACCGAGGGATCGGCGACCACGGCGACAGCGAGTTCGCCGTCCACGCAGCGGGCGGCGGCCGCGTCGGTGCGATGGGACAGCGCGTCGCCGAAGAATCGCCACAGGATGAACCCGCCGACCACCACCACGACGGCGATCAGCGCGGCGATCACGCCGATGCTGACGCCGCGCCTGCCGGTCGCCACCGCACGGTGGCTGCCCGTCCATTCGCCACCTTCCCATTCACCGGTGTGCTGCGCTCCCGACGACCGTGGCGGGGGGGCGGCCCCGCCACCGCGCCCCGGCTGCGGCTGGTCCTCGTCGGGCTCGGGATAGTCGGCGTTGGGATAGTCCGGCTCGTCGTAATCGGTTTCGCCGTGTCCGGACTCGTCGTAACCGGGCTCACGGTAGCCCGGACCGTCGTCGGGTTCCGCCGGCTGCTGTCGACCGAAGCGCTGGGTCGGCGGTTCCGCCGGGGTGTCCTCGCCGGCCGAGTCCTCGGGATCGGGAATGCTATGCCTGCCCACTTAAGCCCTTGCGCTCGCCGCGTCGACCGGTCATCGCATCATCCACCGTTGCTTGCTGCCTTGTATTCGCGGCGCCGCCGATGCAGGATCGGCTCGGTGTAGCCGTTGGGCTGTGCGCCGCCTGACAGGATCAACTCCTGCGCGGCCTGGAACGCGATGCTGCCGTCGGGATCCGGTGCCATTGCCCGGAATTCCGGATCCTTCTCGTTCTGCTTGTCCACCACCGCGGCCATCCGGCGCAGGCTGGCCTTCACGTCGTCTTCGGTGATCACCCCGTGGCGCAACCAGTTCGCCAGCAATTGACTGGAGATCCGGAGCGTCGCACGGTCTTCCATCAGCGCGACGTTGTGGATGTCGGGCACCTTCGAGCAGCCGACGCCTGCGTCGATCCAGCGCACCACGTAGCCCAGGATCGACTGGCAGTTGTTGTCGACCTCCTCCCGGATCTCTTCTGACGCCCACGCCAGCTCCTTGGCCAGCGGGATGGTCAGCAGCTGGTCAATGTTGGTGCGCCGCTTGCCTTCCAACTCCTCGTGCACCGCATACACGTCGACCTCGTGGTAATGCATGGCGTGCAGGGTGGCCGCTGTCGGTGATGGCACCCAAGCGGTGGTGGCGCCGGCCTTCGGTTGGCCGATCTTCTGCTCGACCATGTCGGCCATCAGCTCGGTCATCGCCCACATGCCCTTGCCGATCTGAGCCTTGCGGGAGAAGCCGGTGGCGAGGCCGATGTCGACGTTCTGGTCCTCGTAGGCCGCTATCCACTGGGTGCCCTTCATCGCACCCTTGCGGATCATCGGCCCAGCCTCCATCGAGGTGTGGATTTCGTCGCCGGTGCGGTCCAAGAAGCCGGTGTTGATGAACACCACACGGTCGGCGGCCGCCTTGATGCACGCCTTGAGGTTGAGAGTGGTTCGACGCTCTTCGTCCATGATGCCGACCTTGAGCGTGTTCTGCGGGAGCCCCAGCACGTCCTCGACCCGGCTGAACAGCTCGACGGTGTACGCCACCTCGTCGGGGCCGTGCATCTTCGGCTTCACGATGTAGACGGAGCCGGTGCGGCTGTTCACAAGCGGCCCGTTAGCCCCCCCGGGTTCCGAGTCCTGTTTCAGCCCGTGCACGGCGATCAGGCTGGTGAACAAGGCGTCCTGGATGCCCTCGAACACCTCGTTGCCGTCCGCGTCGACGATCGCGTCGTTCGTCATCAGATGACCGACGTTCCGCACGAACATCAGGCTGCGCCCGGGTACCGTGACCTCCCCGCCGTCCGGGGCGGTGTAGGTGCGGTCCTGGTTGAGCACGCGGGTGAAGGTCTTGCCATCCTTGGTGACCTCTTCGGCGAGGTCGCCCTTGTTCAGGCCCAGCCAGTTCCGGTACCCGAGCACCTTGTCGTCGGCGTCGACGGCGGCCACGGAGTCCTCGAAGTCCACGATCGTGGTGATCGCCGACTCCAGCACGACATCCTTGATGCTTGCCGCGTCGGTGGAGCCGACGGGAGAGTCCGGATCGATGAGGATCTCGATGTGCAGGCCGTTGTTACGCAGCAGCACAGACCACTGAGGCGAGCCGAGCTCACCGGTGTAGCCGACGAACTGCTCAGGCGTCGCCAGGCCCGTCGACAGGCCGTCGCCCAGAGTTATCAGGAGCTGACCTGTCCCGTCCTCCTGGCTGATCTCGAGCCCGGTCGCCTCGCTCCACGCGCCGGAGGCCAGCGGAACCGCGCCGTCGAGGAACTTCCGCGCGTAGGCGATGACCTTGTCGCCGCGCACTGGGTTATAGCCGGTGCCCTTCTCGGCGCCGTCGTCCTCACCGATCACGTCTGTGCCGTACAGCGCGTCGTACAGCGAACCCCAGCGGGCGTTGGCGGCGTTGAGTGCGAATCGTGCGTTGAGGATCGGCACCACCAGCTGCGGACCCGCGGTCGTGGCGATCTCGTCGTCGACCCCGGCGGTGGTGATTGTGAAGTCATCCGGCTCGGGCTGCAGGTAGCCGATGTCGGTGAGGAACTGCTTGTACCCGTCGGGGTCGATCGGCTCGATGACGTGCTGGCGGTGGTACCTGTCGATCTGTGCCTGCAGGTCGTCGCGGCGGGCGAGCAGGTCCTGGTTCTGGGGGCTGAGGTCGGTGACGACCTTGTCGACGCCCGCCCAGAAGCTGTCGGGGTCGATGTCGGTGCCAGGCAGCGCCTCGTTGGTGATGAAGTCGTACAACACCTGGGCGACGCGCAGGTTCCCCACCGTTACGCGGTCGGTCATGTTTCCTCCCTAAAGCCGTCGATCCAGCTTACCCATGCGTAACTGCGGTTATTCTCCGCGTGCTGCCCTGAGCAGCAGGTCACACCAGTCGGCCAGGCTGGCCCGCAGTGGCGCGGCCCGTTCAGCAACCTCCTGCTGGGCCCGGACGTATTCGGCGCGACCCGCCGGCGTCTCGATGGCGATCGGCTCGAATCCGTAGTCGCGGAGATCATAGGGGCTGGCCCGCATGTCCAGTGCACGGGCACCGGCGGCGAGTTCCAGGCAGTCCATCACCAGCCCCGACTCCACCAGGGGACCGAGCTTGAATGCCCATTTGTAGCAATCCATCGCGGCGTGAACGCAGCCCGGCTGTTCTGTCGATGCTTGGCCGTCCCGGGTGAGTTCCTTCCAGTTGCGGCCCGTGGCCGGCTCGGTGAAGAAGCGGTACGCGTCAAAGTGGCTGCAGCGCAATGGCATTGACTCGACGACGGTGTCTGTGCCCGCCTGGCCGAGCCGCAGCGGCACCTGCGCGTGGCGCACCGTCGGCGCCCGGTACACCATCGCCCACTCGTGCAGCCCGAAGCAGTTCAGTCGCGCCGGACGCGAGGCCGTCGCACGCAGCAGGCGCGCGATGAACCGCACCGTGTCGGCACGCGCCAGCAGGTGCTCACGCGTCACCGCCACACCACGACGCCCGCGGCCGTAGCCGCTGCGGCCGAGATAGCGTTCCGCCGCGGCGCCGCCCAGTGCCACGCCGAACCCGGGGTGCCAGATCCGCAGCTGTCGCGGCCGCAGGCAGTAGTAGGTGAACAGGAAGTCCCACACGGGGTGGGCCTCACCGACCTGTGCTCGGCGCCGATGAGGAGCACAAAAGTCGTCCACCCGGTTCCGGTATATCCGCTCGCGGTCACGCCAGTCGAGCTCGCCCAACACCAACTCAGGCACGGTGAGTCCCGTCGCGAACGGCACCGACAAGGTCCTCGACCAGGTCTTCCAGCGCCACGATCGCCGACACGCCGCCAGGGCCGGTGACCAATGCCAGGTGGCTGTTGTCGCGCCGTAGCCGCGATAACGCGTCGGGCAGCGGCATCGACTCGGGCACTTGTGGCAGGGAACGCACCACCGCCAGGTCAACGACGGCGTCGGGGTCGTCCACTAGCGGCAGCACATCCTTGATGTGCACGTATCCGATGAACAGGCCGAACAGGTCCACGACCGGGAAGCGGGAGTAGCCGGTGTCGGCCAGTGCGCGCTGGATTGCCGCCACCGTCGGGCCGGAACCGCTGGCGGCCACGCGCACCGCGTGCACCTCACTGAGAGGCACCGCCACGTCGTTCACCACCCGATTGCGGATCCGCAGGGCGCGCGAGAGCCGGTTGTGCTCCTCGGGATCGAGCAGTCCCTCCGAGAGCGACTCGGCGATCATCTCCGACAGCTCGATGGTCGAAACCGTGTTTTCGAGTTCGGTCTTGGCCTCGACGCCGAATGCCCGCAGGATCACGTGCGCGCACCAGTCGTAGACCGCGATGACGGGCCGCGCAGCGCGGACCCACAGCAGATACGGCGGCACCAGCAGCATGGCCGCCGACTCCGGGCCGGCGATCGCGATGTTCTTCGGCACCATCTCGCCCAGAAGTACATGCAGCACCACGACGATCGTGATCGCGATGACGAACGACGCCGTGTGCAGAACGGTGTCGGGTATGCCGAGCAAATGGAACGGTCTCTCCAACAGGTGCGCCACCGCAGGTTCGCCCACCCGGCCCAACAGGATCGAACAGACGGTGATGCCGAGCTGCGCCCCGGCCAGCATCACCGGCAGATTCTCGCCCGCCCGGATGACCGTCACCGCACTGTGCTTGCCTTGCTCCGCCAGGGCCTCCAGCCGGTCGCGGCGCGCCGAGATCAACGCGAATTCCGCGCCCACGAAGAAGCCGTTGGCCGCCAGCAACGCCACGGTCAGGATCACGCCGAGGAAGTCACCCATCGGTGCCCTCGCTCTTCGCGCTAGCGCTCATCGGTGCCGTCTCCTTCGCCGCCGCGACGGCCAAGCTTCGTCAGTTCCAACTGATCGATCCTGCGACCGTCCATCCGCAGCACGCTGGCCAGCCAGCGCACCGGGTCCTCCAGCGGTGCGTCGGGATCGAATGCCGTCAGCTCAACCGTCTCGCCCTCTTCGGGGATTTGGCCCAGCTTCTCCAGCACCAGCCCGCCGATGGTCTCGTAATCGCCTTCCGGCGCGCGGAAACCGGTGGCCTCTGCCACCTCGTCGATGCGCAGCAGTCCCGACACCTGCCAGCCGCGTCCGGCGGCGACGACGTCCGGCGGCTCGTCGTCGTGTTCGTCGCGGATGTCGCCGACGATCTCCTCGATGACGTCCTCGACGGTCACCATGCCCGCGGTGCCGCCGTATTCGTCGACCACCAGCGCGGTCTGCAAGCCGTCGGCACGCAGCTGAGCCATCACGTCGTCGCCGTCCAAGGTCGACGGCACCCTGGCGACGGGCTGCATCAGGCTGGCCAGCCGGGTCTCCTTATGCTGCTCCGGTGGTACTTCGAAGACCTGTTTGACGTGCACGATTCCCAGGGTCTCGTCGAGGTCACCCTCGACGATCGGGAATCGCGAGTAACCGCTCTGGATTGCCGCCTCCACCAGATCTGCCACGGTGTCGTCGACCTCGAGAGTCACGATTTCTGTTCGGGGCGTCATCAACTCCTCGGCCGTGCGCGAGCCGAACTGCAGCGACCGGTCCACCAGCTTCGCGGTGACGGGATCCAGCGACCCCCGGCGAGCCGAGTTGCGCACCAGCGATCCGAGCTCCTGCGGTGAACGGGCCGACCGCAATTCCTCGGCGGGCTCGATGCCCAGCCGGCGCAGAATCCAGTTGGCGGTGCCGTTGGTCATGTGGATCAACGGAGTGACCAGCGTGGAGAACACCACCTGCGGACCTGCCACCACACGCGCAACCGGCAGCGGCTTGGCGACGGCGAGATATTGGGCGACGAGTTCGCCGAACACCATCGACACCGACGTTGCGATCAACAGCGCCAGCACCAACGCCAGGCCGCCCGAGACCTCAGGGGACAACGACGTTGCGGTGAAGACCGGTTCCAGCAGATGCGCCACGAGCGGCTCGGCGAGATAGCCGGTGATCAACGTGGTGATCGAGATACCCACTTGGGCACCCGAGAGCTGGAACGACAAGGTGCGATGCGCCCGCTGCACGAGCTGGTCACGGCGCCCGCCGGTGCGGGCATTCGCGTCGACCGTGCTGCGCTCCAGCGCGGTCAGCGAGAACTCGGCGGCGACGAACACCGCGGTACCGGCGGTGAGCACCGCGAACGCCAGCAGAGTAAGGACCGTGTACACGACGCTCATCGCCTCTTCACCAGAGATGCGCCGGGCCGTCTGCCCGGCCGACTAGGGGAGGGTTCCGCGTCGGAGGAGTCTGCGCCGCTCGCGGCGGTCGGCTCGTGGGATGGCCGCTGAGCCGCGAAGCCCGGCTCAGACCCGGGAGCCTCCACGGGTGCCTGCGGCACGTGATCCCTTTCGCTTGGTCGGCAATGAATGCCCAATGTTAGTCGTCTCGGCCGCTCGGCGGCCTCACCATCCGGTGGGCAGCGGGTGGCCTTCTGCGAACCCGGCAGAGGATTGCACCCCGAGCACCGCCTTGTCGTGGAGTTCGGCGATGGTCGCCGCGCCGACGTAGGTGCATGTGCTGCGCACGCCGGAGGTGATGTGGTCGAGCAGGTCCTCGACCCCGCCGCGCGACGGGTCCAGCCCCATCCGCGACGTCGAGATGCCCTCTTCGAACAATGCCTTCCGGGCCCGGTCGAACGGGCTGTCGGCCGCGGTGCGGGCGGCCACGGCGCGTTTGGACGCCATGCCGTAGCTCTCCTTGTACGGCTGGTCCTCGCGATCGCGCATCAGGTCGCCCGGCGACTCGTAGGTGCCCGCGAACCATGAGCCGATCATCACGTTGGCCGCCCCGGCGGCCAGCGCCAGAGCCACATCGCGGGGATGACGGACACCACCGTCAGCCCACACATGGCCGCCGAGTTGCCTTGCCGCCGTGGCGCATTCGACCACCGCGGAGAACTGCGGCCTGCCAACGCCGGTCATCATCCGGGTGGTGCACATCGCGCCGGGTCCGACCCCGACCTTGACGATTGACGCGCCAGCGGAGATGAGGTCGCGGGTGCCTTCGGCAGATACGACGTTGCCCGCGGCCAGTGGCAGCCCGAGGTCGAGCGAGGACACCGACTTGATCGCGTCGAGCATCTTGAGCTGATGGCCGTGCGCGGTGTCGATCACCAGCAGGTCGACGCCGGCCTCGGCGAGCGAGCGGGCCTTGGCGCCGACGTCGCCGTTGATGCCGACGGCGGCGGCAATGCGCAGCCGGCCCATGTCGTCGACAGCGGGGGTGTAGATGCCGGCCCGGATGGCGCCGGTGCGGGTCAGCACGCCAGCGAGCGCGCCGTCGGGTCCGGTCAGCACCGCGACATCCACCGGCGCGTGTTCGAGCAGGTCGAACACCTTGCGGGGGTCGGTGCCCGCGGGCGCGGTGACGAAATCGGATACCGCGATATCGCGGACCCGTGTGAACCGGTCGACGCCAAAGCAGTTGGCCTCGGTGACCAGTCCGATGGGGCGGCCTTCGAACACCACGACGGCGGCGCCGTGTGCGCGCTTGTGGATCAGTGCCGTCGCGTCCGACACCGAATCGTCGGGCGACAGTACGACCGGGGTGTCGACGACCAGGTCGCGGCTCTTGACGAAATCGACCGTCTCCTTGACCGCATTGATTGGAAGGTCTTGCGGTAGCACGACAATGCCGCCGCGACGGCCCACCGTTTCGGCCATCCGGCGGCCCGCCACCGCGGTCATGTTCGCGACCACCACCGGGATGGTGGTGCCCGACCCGTCACGCGTCGAGAGGTCGACGTCGAACCGTGACTGCACATCCGAGCGTCCCGGCACGATGAAGACGTCGTTGTAGGTCAGGTCGTAGGGCGGCTGCTGGCCATCAAGAAATCGCATCACCAACGATTTTAGGTTGGTGAGCCGCCGGTACGCCCAATCGATTCCTCCGCGAGCAGACACAAAATCGCATGATTCGCGGCTTGGCGTGCAATTTTGCGTCTGCTCGCGGCTAAAAGCTAGGCGGGGACCTCACTGCGGTCGCCGCTCCATAGGGTGTGGAACTTCTTGTCGTGATCGGCATCGATGCGGCCGTAGGTGTGGGCGCCGAAGAAATCGCGCAGGCCCTGCGTCAGCGCCGCGGGCAGCCGCTCGGTGCGCAGCGCGTCGTAGTAGGACAGCGCCGAGGAGAAGCCCGGGATCGGGATGCCGAGCTGCGTGGCGGTCACCACGACGCGCCGCCAGCTGTCGATCGCGTTCTCCACGGCACTGCGGAAGTACGGCGCGGTGATCAGCGTCGGCAGATTCGGGTCCTCGTCGAAAGCTTCTTTGATCCGGTTGAGGAACTTCGCGCGGATGATGCAGCCGCCGCGCCAGATGGTGGCCAGGTCGCCGGGCCTGATGCCCCAGTCGTACTCGGCGCTGCCCGCCTGAATCTGGTTGAAGCCCTGCGCGTAGGCGACGATCTTCGACGCGTAGAGCGCCTGGCGCACATCCTCGATGAACTTATCGGCGTCGCTTGGCTTTCCACCGAGGTCACCGGACGCGAGGCCCGTCGTCGCGCGCCGCTGCGCGACCGAACCCGACAGCGCGCGGGCGAACACCGCCTCGGCGATACCGGTAACCGGCACGCCGAGGTCGAGCGCGGACTTCACCGTCCAGCGGCCGGTGCCCTTCTGCTCGGCCTCATCGAGGATGACGTCGACGAGCGGTTTGCCGGTCTTGGCGTCGACCTGCCGCAGCACCTCCGCGGTGATCTCCACCAGATAGCTGTCCAGGTCGCCCTTGTTCCACTCGGTGAACACGTCGGCGATCTGCCGCGCGGTCAGACCAAGCCCGTCGCGCAGCAACTGGTACGCCTCGCCGATCAACTGCATGTCGGAGTATTCGATGCCGTTGTGCACCATCTTCACGAAGTGGCCCGACCCGTCGGGCCCGATGTGCGTGCAGCACGGGACACCGTCGACGTGGGCGGAGATCTCCTCCAGCAGCGGGCCGAGCGATTTGTAGGACTCGGCGGGTCCGCCGGGCATGATCGACGGTCCGTTGAGCGCGCCCTCCTCGCCGCCGGAGATGCCCGCGCCGACGAAATGCAGGCCACGCTCGCGCATCGCCTTCTCGCGGCGGATGGTGTCGGTGTAGAGCGCGTTGCCGCCGTCGATGATGATGTCGCCTTCCTCCATCGCGTCGGCGAGCTCGTTGATGACGGCGTCGGTCGGATCGCCTGCCTTGACCATGATCAGCACCCGACGCGGTTTCTCAAGCGCGGCAAGGAATTCCGGGACGGTTTCGCTGCGCACGAACTTGCCTTCGTTTCCGTGTTCGGAGAGCAGGGCGTCGGTCTTGGCGATCGAGCGGTTGTGCAGAGCCACGGTGTAACCGTGGTGGGCGAAGTTGCGAGCGATGTTGGAGCCCATCACGGCCAGACCGGTGACCCCGATCTGAGCGGTGCCGGTCGTATCAGAGTTTTCAGACGAGCTCATTCGGGCGGCCTTTCGTTTTTTTGTTGTGGCGGCGGGGTGTTTTGACAGCTGACGTGCTTACGCGAGGAACAGTCGGTGTAGTTCGGTCAGCCACGGCACGGCCAGCGCCAGGGTTGGCAGCGCAAGCACGGCGGCCGCGGCGAGGTAGGCGGTGGCGGCAACGGCGCGGCTGTTCGGCCGCCCGCCGAGGCGGCGCAACCGCAGCACCGTGGTCGGGCCGCCCGCAGCCAGTGCGCCGGACGGAGTGCGTCCGGACGCGCAGGCGACCAGGGCGCGGGCCAGTGGAGTGGGGCCCGCTGCCCGCACGGCGGCGTCGTCGGCGAGCATTTCGATCAGCAGGCGGACGGCGTCGAGAGCGTTGCCGCTGCGGACGAATCGGGGGAAGGCGGCGTGTACCGCCGTGAACATCTCGAGAACAAGGTCGTGGCGGGCCCGCAGGTGGGCGCGTTCGTGGGTGAGGATCGCCGCCATTTCATTGTCGCCCAACGCATTCAACGCACCCTCACTGACCACGACGCGGCTGCGTACACCCGGTAGGCAGTAGGCCAGCGGTTGTGCCACATCGAGGATCCGCAGGTGGTTGCCCTGCGACTTGCCGACCAGGTCGACGACCATCCGGTGGTGCGCCCGGCGGCGCCGGGTGGCGATTGCCACCTGCAGCACGGCGAAGGTCAGCCGGCCACCGATCACCAGGGTGACGGCGAAGACGATGACATAGGCCACCCACAACGGCCAGCCAAGTGCGTCGATCTCACTGGTGATGGTCGCGGTGGGGCGTCCGTCCGGACCCGGCGCGAAAAGCCGGCTGGCGATCGCGATCCCTGCCGAAAACGCCGACAACACCGCGGCCAGGGCGATGGACTGCCACAGCACGATCGCGGCGCGGGGTGCGCGTATCGGCCACGACGCTCGCGCCAGCATTGCCGGGACTGGTCCCGACAGGACCAGTGCGACGATGGTGAAGGCCAGCGCGGACACGCTGTCAGTATTTCTCAGCCGGTGCCCGGATTGCTAGCGGGCGAGGATTTGGTGTTCTGCCCGCTCCTCACGTGCGCCGGGGTCTTGCTTTCCAAGTCGGCCAGCGCGCGGCGCAGTGCCGCGGCCTCGTCGGCGCCGACGCGTTCGACGAAGTGCACAAGCGCCGCTTCGCGGCTGCCGGAGTCAGCGACCTGGTCGAGCGCGTCGACCATCAGCCCGGCGACCAGCTCATCGCGCCCGTGCGTGGGTGCGTATCGGTGCGCCCGATCGTCGCGGTGCTGTACGACGAGGTTCTTCTTCGCAAGGCGTTGCAGCACGGTCATGATTGTGGTGTAGGCCAAGTCGCGGCGGGCCGACAGTGCCTCGTGGACTTGGCGCACGGTTTGGGGCTCGCCGGAGGACCAGAGGTGGTCCATCACAGCGCGTTCCAATTCCCCAAGACGCGTCAACTTGGCCATGTTCCGTTCATCTCCTACGGGCAGTAAATCAAGGGTACTACGGCGTTACTACGTTGCGTCGTATCGAACGCGCCAGAACAACCTTCGTCGGCGGCGCGCAATGTTCCGGCAGTGGTCACCGCCCCTTGACCGGGCCTTGTGAGTCCAGTCACAGGGGGTAGCTCCTCAGAACGGCCTGGCTATAGTAAGGCTAACCTAACTCAACATCGGGAGGTGCCATGACGGTTCTGGTCGAGGATCCGCTCATCGCGGGCATGGCGATCAGGCGGACGCTGCCGCTGCACGAATCCAGCCGCCGGCTGCGCGAGCTCTATCCCGAATGTCCGCGCGTCTACGGCATCGCCGTGATGGGCGACCTGTCGCGCCG
>Ga0207648_10002843_pt1 | contig 18341 bp, 15 predicted proteins | sample KBSMisM32_FD_184310 | JGI IMG/M metagenome (GOLD analysis project Ga0207648, IMG submission 184310) | Miscanthus rhizosphere microbial communities from Kellogg Biological Station, Michigan, USA - KBS Miscanthus M3-2 (SPAdes) (version 2) | ecosystem: Host-associated > Plants > Roots >...
GTATCCGAGCACTGACCCGCGCCCAGCCGCGAAATCGAGCCCGGCGGTGACTCCACCGCCGTAGTCTGCACCGTCGCCACGTTCGGTCTGCCCCCACTGCGCGTCGATCTCGACGCCATCGAAGTCGTTCTTCAGCCGGAAGTTGACTACACCGGCCATCGCGTCCGACCCGTACACCGCCGAGGCGCCCCCGGTGATGATCTCGACGCTCTCGATCAGCGATGGGGGAATGATGTTGAGATCCACGACGCCGCTGCCGTTCGCGGGGATCAGCCGCTTGGAATCGATCAGGATCAGCGTCGAACCAGGGCCGAGACCTCGCAACTGAACGTTCGCCTGACCGCCGTTCGAGGCCAGGATCGAGGTACTCGTATACGCCGGCACGAACTGCGGCAGCGTGTTGAGCGCGGTCTCGACCGTGCTCGAGCCGGTGCGCGCGAAGAATTCCTGGCTCACCGAGACGATCGGACTCGCGGACTCGAAATCCCGCTGCGCAACCCGCGTACCCGTGACGAGGATTTCCTCGAGCTCATCCTGTGCGAACGCCGGCGCGTGCGACAGCGCGATGATCACGAGGCATGCCGCCGGCGCCGGGCGGCCGGTCGCGCCCCCCTTCAACCATGGACGCGTCCCGCGGCGCAACGCTGTTACCCAACCGATGGTCCGGCTGCCCCCTTTGCGTCACGTAATAGCCTGTACTCGAAATAAGATCAAGCGCAGCTCCATCACCAGCCTCGCGGGGACGCCCAGGCGTAGAAGTAGACGAAGTCAGCGCTTTGCGCTGGCCGCCTGGTACAGCGGCAACACCTTTGGCACGCGAGCTTGCAGCTCGGCAATCCGATTCCCGGGTGAGGGATGCGTACTCAGGAACTCCGACGAGCTGCTCTTTTCCGCGGCCATCATCTTCTGCCATACGTTCACGGCGGCTCGCGGGTCGTAGCCGGCACGGGCCATGAGCTCGAGCCCCATTACGTCCGCCTCGGACTCCTGCTCGCGGCTGTGCGGCAGCTGAAACGTAACCGAGGCTACGGTGTTTGCGAGGTCAAGCGTTCCCTGTCCCGCTCCGGTGGCAACGGCAATGCCGGTCAGCGCCAGCTGCTGCGCATACGCGCGCGAGACCCGCTCGCGCGTGTGTTCTCGAAGCGCGTGTGAGATCTCGTGTCCGATGACGGCAGCGAGCTCGGCGTCCGTGAGCTTCAACCGGTCGACGAGACCGCTGTACACCATGATCTTGCCGCCCGGCATGGCGTAAGCGTTCATGTCGTCGGTCGTCAGCGTGTTGATCTCCCATTTCCAGCCGGGTGCGTCGGGGCGGAATGCGCTGGTCGCGGGAATCAGCCTCTGCGCAATGGCACGCACGCGGGCTGTGAGCGCGGGGTTCGCATTAAGCTTGCCGGTCTGGCGCGCTTTCTGGAGTTCCTGGGCGTAGGCCTGTGCGGCACCCTTCTCGATGTCGTTCTCGGAGACGAGCATTTGTTGTTTGCGCTCGACGCCGACCGCACCGGGGGCGGTGGTCTGCACGGTCTGGCAGCCTGACGCCAGGAGCATTCCGCATAACAGGGTGACAAATACAGGTCTTACGTACATAAGGATCCCCGCATTCTGACGGCGGTATTCCGCCCTGACCATCACTTGGACACCTGCAAAGCAGGCACGTTCGGCGTCGTCCGCGGGCGGATGGTGAGCGCCCCCGTGAGCGCGCTTAAGCCCGCGAGCACCGCTGCGGCGATCATCGCAGCGCGGTACGCGCTCGCCAACGCGGAGCCACCGGCCTGCGGCGATGCCACCGCGCCGAACGCGAGACCGAGCGCAGCGACGGCTATGAGGCTGCCTGCGCGCGCGGCCGCATTGTTGATGCCGGATGCCGTGCCGCTCTTCTCGTCCGGCGCGGAGTCGAACACGGTCGTCGTCAGGGGCGCGATCGTGATGGTCATCCCGATACTGACAACCATGAGTCCGGGAAGAACGCCGCTCCAGTAGATCGGATTGTCGCCGGATGAAGCCAGGATAGCGAAGCCCGCCGCGGTGACTGTCGGACCGACGACGAGTGGAAGGCGAGCGCCAAACCGATTGACCAGACCGCCCGACCAGCGGGACCCCAAACCGACAATCGCCGAAAATGGCAGAAACGCGGCACCAGCCGCGGTTGCGGTGTAGCCGTGAACCTCGATCAGCATGAACGGCAGCAGAAACAACGCACCGCTCAGCGCGGCGTAAAGCAGGACCGTAAGGGCGTTCGCCCCGCTGAAGTTGCGGTCGCGGAACAGCGACGGCGGCATCATCGGCCATCGCGTGCGTGCTTCGTGTCGAATGAAGATCCAGATCGCCGGGACGGCACAAATCAAGGCTACGGCGCCTCCGAGCCGCGCGCCCTCCCCGAGCGCGATCAAGCCGTAGCTCAGCAATCCAAGAGACAGAGCTGCGAGTACGGCGCCGCCGCGATCGAGCGGTTCCGATCGGTCGATGCCTCGATCCGCTGGAAGCTTGAGCGCGAACAGCAGGGCTGCCGCGGCGATCGGCAGATTGATGAAGAAGATCGCGCGCCAGCCAATCGTGTCTACCAGCCAACCGCCGAGCGGAGGCCCGAGCGCTGTCGTGAGCGCGCCCGCCGCGGCCCACGTGCCAAGAGCGGCGCCGCGCGCCTCGCCGCTAAAGGCCGAGCCGACGATTGCCAGGCTGGTGGGAGTCAGCAGGGCGGCACCCACGCCCTGAACGAGGCGGGCGGCGACCAGCCACGGTGCGGATGGCGCCAGTCCGCACACCAGCGATGCCAGGGCGAAGGTGCCGAGCCCGATCACGAAGATGCGACGGCGCCCAAAGCGGTCGCCGGCCGAACCGCCGAACAGGATCAAGCTGGCAAGCGTCAACATGTAACCGTTGACGACCCACTGCAGCGTGCCAAAGCTTGTCGTCAGGCTGCGCTGCATTACCGGCAAAGCGACATTGACGACTGAACCGTCGATGAACGTCATGCTCGACCCGAGAATCGTGGCAGGCAGCACCCAGCGCGTCGTGTGGGCGGCCAGATCGGAAGGCTTGTACGCCTCGGGCGTTTCGCAGGGAAGACGATGCGGAGCGACCATCTCAGATCGAACCCAGCGCTGAACTATTGGATTCTATGCCGATGCTCCAGGCCCGAGCTCTGCGCGGTTCGCTACTTCGGGTGAAATTCCTACAACTGGCACAGCGACACTCCGACAGAAGAGGTCGATGGGGAATCGCCACCATTCGCACAGCCAATATTCGCAGATCTGTCACACGACAACGGGAGGCACGATGAACCTGATCATATGGCTGGTGGTAGGTGGATTGATTGGCTGGGTCGCCAGCCTGATCATGAAGACCGATGCCCAACAGGGGCTGCTGCTCAATGTGATCGTGGGTATCGTTGGAGCGTTACTCGGAGGATGGTTGCTTTCACCGCTGGTCGGAGCCGGCACCGTCAACCAGGGCGATTTCAGCTTGATGGGATTGCTGGTATCGCTGGGCGGCGCGGTCATCCTGTTGTTCGTGGTCAATCTCATTCGGCGCGGGACCGCCCCGAAGGTCTAAGTTTTGTCGGCTGGCCACGCGGTCAGGGACGACCGCGTGGTCACTTCCGTTATCGGGGATCACCCGCGCGCTAGACTCCCCGGATCCAAGTACCGGGGAGACATATCGCTATGAGTCTCGTGTCGTTTGGCCAGCCGGATGACGGCATCATCCAGATGGCCTATGTGGTCGCAGATATACATCGGGCCATGGACCTGTGGATCAACAAGCTGAAGGTTGGTCCCTGGTTCCTGCTTCCCAGCTTTTCCGGTATCGATCCACAGTATCGGGGGAAGCCGTCGCACGCCGAAGTCTCGCTGGCCATGAGCTTTGCGGGGCACATGAACGTCGAGCTCATCCAGCCGAACGACGACGCTCCGTCCGTGTATCGTGAAGTGCTCGAAGCCCGAGGCCCCGGCTTTCATCACTGGGGCGTTGCGAGCGCGAATTTCAATCGGGATCTCGAGCGCTACCGCGCCGAGGGACACGATCTGGCGTTCTTCGCGAAGGTTCCAAGCGGCGGCCGTGTCGCCTATATGGACACGACAGCACAGCTACCCGGTTTTGTGGAGCTCATCGAGTTGGGTGGAGCTTTCGAGCCGGTCTTTAACGGTTTTTATCGAGCGAGCATCGGCTGGGATGGGCAGGATCCTGTCCGCCCCTTCGCCTGAGACACAGCCGCACCGTGCGCCGCGACGCCCAGGGTTCTAACTAGCGCGGCGTAGCAGGCAGCCGATCGGCGACGCGCCACGACCCGCCGCTGACGACGGCGACCTGGCCGCGTTTGTCACGCGCGAAGCCCAGCAGCCGCTCGCCATCCGTCCGCACGAACAAGTCTCGCTCGAGCGGTACCCATTCCTGTCCCCAAAGCTCGAGCACGCCGTCGGCACCGACGGCGACCTCGAAATCCTGCTCCGGATCAACCTCACGGCAGCTGTGGCACGCGAGACTGGACCGGTATAGGCCTCCGTACTCACGCAGGCTCGGCGTCAGTGCAGGATCGGTCTTTGGAACGACATGGGCTGGGGGTCCCGGGTAGAGGGCATCGAGCAGAGCGCGCTTGACGCGAAAGCGCAAGTCGTGCCCCTCCCCGTGATTCACGATAAAGAAGGCCGATCGCTCTTCCGGAATCACCGCGAACAGCGAGCTGAACCCACCGATGTCGCCGCCATGCTCGGCGAGCTGCCGGCCGTTGTCGACATCGAGCTGGAAGGCATAGCCCCAACCCGGCACGGCCGGATGAATGGTAGCCTGCTGAGTCCTCATCGACCGCGACAGGGACTCGCTCAGGATCTTCCGGCCGTTGCAGCGCCCGTCGGCCAGATGCAGCATTGCGAAGCGAGCCATGTCGGTCGCGGTCGCGACCAGCGACGAGGTCGGTGTCGTCACGTACCACTCGTACGGGATCGAAGTGGCGTGACCGTCTTCGATCGCGTACGGCGTCGCTACACCCCGCTCGTCGCCGCGCCGTCGCATTATCCGGGCGGTGTTCATTCCGCACGGTTCCAGGATGCGTCGGCGCACGAATTCTTCGTAGGTGAGACCCGAGGCGTCCTCGATCGCGACGCCAGCCAGCGCCACGCCATAGCTCGAATACGCCGTGTACAAGCCAGGCGCGCGATAGCGGACCAGTCGGCCATCGAGGAATTTGGCCAATGGCGGAGGAGGGCTGCTGTCCGGGTCGAATTGACGGCCGGGGATCTCGTCCAGGCCGCTCGTGTGCGATAGCAGGTGCGCCAATGTGATCGGCGGATAGTCTTGCGAGGGCACCGCGATCTGCCGCAGATAACGATTGATGTCCTGATCGAGGGCGAGATCGCCGCTGTCGACGAGTTGCAGTGCGGCGACGCCGGTCAGGAGCTTGGTCACCGAGGCGATCGGCCAGACCGTGCGCTCGACGTCGACCGCAACGCGACGTTCCTGGTCGGCCATCCCGTAGCCTTGCGCATAGACGACCTGGTCCTCGTATACGAAGACAAACGCAGCTCCGGGGATTCCTTCTTCGGCCAACGCACGCCGGATGACGGGATCTACCGCATGCGCGATCGCTTCCGCCGAGGGTGCGGACTTTGCTGCCGCCTGCGCGGGACCGGCGTCCGAGCCCGAGCCACAGGCGACGAGCGTAGCGCTCACGACAACCGGAAGGACCTTCCAGCTCAACGAGCGACCGGCTCTTGTTGATCGCCGCTGCTACAGTTGAAACCAGGTTGGCAGGCTACCGGCGAGCTCGACAGTGTGCGGAAACTCCTCGGCATTGGTCCGCGGCCACTTGGCACCGGGTTCGATTTCCTGGACGAATACGCTGTCCTGGAGATTGTAGAGTCGTTGGCCAGAAGCGCAGCCGATGCACCGGTTGCCTGCCAGGAAGGTGACACTGCGCTCCAGCCACATGGGATGTGTGCGAAGCGCGCGCGAGTAGCCAAACGCTTCTATAGCCTCGAGCGGATGGGTGCCGTCATCACGCAGCACCGTCACCGGGAGCGAGCCCGGGAGTTGCTTGAAGTCGTTGAAGCCGACGAAGTGCTTGAACGTGAGCGCGTTTGTTCGATCCGTCACCGGCTTGGCGCGCACCGATGCCCAGAACGTGTCGCTCACGAAGGTCTCGGGACCCGCGGACCAGCCCTCGCCCGGCGAGCTCATCGTCATCTGCGAGGTCACCGGCGGGTTCCAGGACATATTCGGGTAGGCCGGGATGTCGCTACCGAACATGCCCGCCTGCCGCTGTCGCAGATGGATGGCCCCGTGGATGATTCCCTCTCGGCTGACGGGATTCGTCACTGTATTGGCTCGGTAAAGCAGGAACGTGTTGCCGTACACGACCAACCGCGACACTGCCGCCACGTCAATCGGTGTATGCATCAACGACCCGATCGACAGGTTGTTAGGGTCGTCCGAAACCGAGAAAAGGCTGTGACGGATCGCGACGTCCTGCATGGTCGTCTTGAGGCCGCTGCAGGCGCGCGTGCCGAGGATGCGGATGTTGTTGACCTCGAGCTTCGCGAGGGGACGGCCCTGTAGATACATTGCATGAAAGGTATTCCAAGGCGAGCCCATCGAGGAGCTCGTGAGGTTCCACATGTGGACAGTCCATGGGAACCGCGTCAATCCGCTTGGGTTCCTGATGCCGTTGAAATCGTTACTGGCTTCGCAACACTGATCGATATTCGACAACACCAGCGTCGAGGGGGAGTCCTTGCGGTTCGAGGCGCTCCCGATTCGCGTCGATCTGAGCTTGAAGTTGCGGATCTGAGCCAGCTCGTAGCTCGATATGGCGATCGAGTCGCCGCTCAGCGTCGGCCAGCTCCCCGGGTCGCCGAGGAAGTAGACGAAGCGGCGGCCGCTGCTGATCCAGAAGTCACCGGTATAAGAGCCCGGCGTCACGAAGACGACGAGCGGGTCGTCGTCCTCCCTGCCGCCCGTGAATGTCTTGCGGCAGTCGGCGAACGACATTGGCGGCTCGCAAGTCTGCGCCTGCCAACCGCGCTTGGCGATGACCGAGGCGGCGTTGTCGCCGTAGACGAAAGTCGGAGCGACCGCGCGGAGACGGAAATCGTTGCTCCGGATCGAGGCGTCGGTGCGCTCGAGTCGCACGGTTACGTCGCCCTTGAACGTGCCAGCGTAGCGCAGTGCGCCCGTCGCGCTGTCGTAATTGAAGCCGGACACGGCGCCCCCGGTCGCGGCGTTGACCAGCCGCGTCGGATAGCGCGAGGTCCAGCCGGAAGCGCCCGTCTGATTGCCTGCGGGCCAGCGGTTCAACGGGTCGATCTGGCGGATGCCGAGCTGTACGGTCTCTGCGATCCCGGCGACGAAGACATGCTCCGGCACCGGCGCAAATGCGAACTTGCCGGCCGGTACGGTGATCTCTGCCGCCGCTGTTTTCGGCAGGACAGCGCCCGTCACGCAGAGGCCCAGAACAACGGACAAACCACAGCGACGGATGTCGACGGACATGGCGCAGCCCTCCCTGGAGCGATGTGCGAAACCACCGGTCTGGCAGGTTCGCGGGAGGGCCAGCGAACGCCGCAGACGTTGATTGGTTACGCGAGGCCGCAAGGATGCCCCAAGCCGCGCCTATCGTATCGCGAGTTTTTCTTGACGGTGCTGCGAGCGTCGTTAGCGGAACCGCTGCGCCGAGGCTCGGTTACGTGACCTTCCGCGAGATCGCCCCGACCGGCATCGCTGCCTCAGCTCGGTTCCACCGGCGGCAAACTGGGCCGCTTCCCGTTGAACATAAGCAGGGAAAAACGCCCCTCTTTCGGCTCTCAACCGGGGCGATTCCGTCACGAGATGGACTCCGGCCGCTGCCGGAGCGAGGATAAAGCGAGCACTTGAATCCCGCGGAGCCCACATGCACGGCAAACCCAATCTTCGAAGCCTGACGGCGAGCCGCCCTCTGGTGGTTGTGAGCATGACGCTGCTCGCCGCCCTTGCGGGCTGCCAGGAAAGCACGGACGTGGACGCTTCGCAGGAAATGGCCTGGGCGAGAGTCGCGCTCGAGCGCAATCCGAGCCTGGAGCTCATCGCGACCGACACGGACGAGGGAGTCTTCACGGTTCGCGACCGCCGGACGGGGCAGGTCCACGCGGTCAGGCTGGACGACCTCGCCGCTGCGCCGATTGCGGCGCTTACTGCGAGCGGGCCGGAGACTGACGCTGATGCACCGGCGGATCAGGTCGTTCAGGAGATTCCGGTAGAAGGTGTACAGGACGATACCGCGGAGATCAGCGACGCCGAGCCGTCAGTCGCGGCGCTTGATACTGCTGCAGAAGCCAAGGACTACACGGTCGAGCGCGCCGAGGGACGGGTGAGAGTCACGGGGCCCGGCGTCAGCATCGTATCGGCCGGGAACACCGAGCCCGTATCCGCAAAAGGCGAGCCGGGGCAGCGCACGGTAGACCCGATCGTCTGCGACGGCCCGCGGACGATGCACTTCGACGGTCGCAGCATTTACGTCGACGGCGATGCAATTACGGTAAGCGGCGGGTGTGCGCTTTACATCACCAACAGCCGTATCGTCGCGTCGGCAACCGGCGTGGTCGTCCACAAGGGCGTCGTCCACATAGACAACAGCTATGTCGAAGGTGGCGCCGCATCGTTTGATGTAAGCAGCGATGCCAGGATTTACCTGCGCGGCTCGACGTTCCAGGGTCTGATGAGGCGCGATGCCGTGGCAATGATCGAGGACCAGGGCGGCAATCGCGGCTTGCCGACGCTTTGACCGGATTCACTATGTGGGCTCGGCGCCCATCAAGGCGGTCGGTCCCCTTGCTTCGTCCGGAACGATCACGACCTTGCCTCGAGCGTGTCCTTCTTCCAGGTAGCCGACCGCAGCCGCGGCCTCGCTCAGCGGGTAACGTCGATCGATGACGGGCGTCACCTTACCGGATTGCATGAGCCCGGCCAGGAGAGTCAGGTCCTGCTGGTTCAGGTCGGCGAGAAGCATGACGAACTCCTCGCTCATGAATGGCGACAACATGAACCCCTTGATCGGACGATCCATCGGGCTGATCCAGTCACCCTTCGATCCCCCAACGATGACCATGGTGCCGCCGGGAGTCAGAACCCGCCGCAGCGCAAGCAACGGGTGATTGCCGACATTGTCCAGGATCAGGTCATAACGCTCGCCACCCTTGGTGAAATCTTCCTTCGTGTAATCAACGACGTGATCCGCCCCGATGGAGCGGACCAGGTCCAGGTTTCGCGTGCTGCATACGCCGGTGACCTCCGCGCCGAATGACTTGGCGATCTGTACCGCAAACGTACCGACACCGCCGGACGCGCCGTTGATCAGTACCTTCTGCCCCGGCTGAATCCCGCCCTTGTCGCGAAGAGCCTGCAACGCGGTCATCGCCGATATGGGCACGGCGGCGGCTTGCTCAAACGTCACGTTGGCGGGTTTGAGCGCCAGTGCGCGATCCTCGCGGACAGTCACGTACTCGGCGAAGGCGCCGCGCCTGCCACCGAACACCTCATCGCCCGGCCGAAACCGCTTCACGTTCCTGCCGACCGCTTCGATCGTCCCTGAAAAATCGACGCCTATTCGAGTGGACGTCGGTGTACCTACACCTGAATCCAGGCGCATGATGTAAGGCGTTCCCCTCATGTAGTGCCAGTCGAGCGGATTGACCGAGGCCGCCTGAACCCGGACCAGGACCTCATCGTCCGCCGGGATCGGCTTTTCGATGTCCTCCACCTTGAGAACATCGGGCGATCCATAACAACGATAAACGATGGCCTTCATCCGTGCCGCATCCGCAGCAAGCGGCTCCGCCGGGCCGCACGGCGCGTCGTGACTCATCGTGGCGGCCAGGGTCAACAGCATGACGGCGACTACGATCGCGACGGCGCCCAGCACTTTCCGAATCATGTTGCTTCTCCACTTGAACGCATTGTTGACCTGCGGGCGGGCGAGGCTGTCTGCCCGCGCTCGGCGAAACCCTTTGCGACCAGCCACGCGCTCAGGGCCAGGTGGCTGAGACCCAACGGCAGGAGCATCAGGAAGACGATAGGACGACCGAAGAGCGGCATGGTGACGGCTGCGATCTGCAGCAACGCCGCCGCCATCCCGAATGCGGCCAATGCACGCGGAACCAGCGTGAACCGCCACAGCACTGCGTACAGCACGAAGACCATGCTACCCGCAACCATCAGCCCGATGTAGTGCGCCCAGTTGCGTGCCGATGCGACGACCACCCGCAGCCCCTGAAAGAGCTCACCATCGACAGAGGTCGCCCTTGCGTAGGCCTGACTCAGTGACAGCATGGACATCACGGTCGTGCTCTCGACCGCGGTCAACGAGAAGCTGGCCACCGCGAGCGCCAGGAACCAGAGCGCCAGCGTGCGGTTCAAGGGACGGAAGAGCGGGAATGCTGCGATTGCGATACCGAGCGAGATCGCACCCATCGCGAGCCCGAGGAGAGCGCCCAGGCTCATCTGCAGGGAGTGTGCCGCGGCGTTCTCGAGGAATCCTGGTGCGGCGAACACCGGCTTGAGCAACACGAAGTTCGAGACGGGAGCGAATACGAGCTGAACCAGCAGAAGCACGCCGATCGTGCATCCTGTGCGACCGATGCACGCGCGCATCGAGGGAGCTGATCATGGTGTTCCTCCGCGCCCATTCCGAGTGGATTCGGCGCGAACTATCGTCGCGCCGGGCTGCACGGGCCAGTCCCATGCGACAGGTGACGATTGAGCGTGGCCGAGTCACGATGCCGACGGATGAACGGCGGTAAGGACGGGATTTTCGACGGCGAGCGGCGCCCGGGCGGTACGGTCGTTGAACTATAGTCACGCCATGTCCGCTGTTTCTTCTGCAAGACCGCGAATCCTGGCCGCGATCCTGGGGTGGCGGCGCGTGCGGTTCACACTTATCGTCTCCACGGTGCTTGGATTCTTGCTGAGCATCGCCTCTGAGACACCCACAATCATTTGGATCTCTCGAGCCGTGCTGGTCGGGCTGATGGCTCTGCTGGCCTTCGGGCTCTTGGAGCAGCGGCCTGCACGTTTGCCCAAGCGGCTCGCGCGCTGGGTGCTGCAGCTCATCGGTATCGTAGTGGTGATTCCGTTCGCCGCGCTGCTCGCGTACTGGATGACGACCGGCGGCGATCCGAATTTCGCGGGCGAGCCGAAGCGGGTCATCGGTTATCTGCAGCTCACCTTCATCGGGGTGCTGCTCGCGCCGTGGATCGCGCTCGCTGCGATGGTGCGGCAGCGCGATGCACTTGCGCGCGACCAGGCGCTGGCGTTCGAGCTGGAGCGCAGCGAGCTCGAGCGCAAGGCGCTGGACGCGCGGATGCGGCTGCTGCAGGCGCAGGTGGAGCCGCACTTCCTGTTCAACACCCTCGCCAATGTGCAGGCGCTCGTCGATGCCGGCTCGCCACATGCATCCGGGGTGCTGGAGAGCCTCATTGCCTACCTCAGAGCTGCCGTGCCCCGGCTGCACGATTCAGCGACCACCCTCAGTCAGGAGCTGCACCTTGTGCGCGCCTACCTGGACGTGATGCAGATGCGGATGCCAGACCGGCTGCAGTTCGCGCTGCGCTTCGATGAGGAGGCGGCAGGCCTGCGATGCCCACCGATGACGCTGCTCACGCTCGTCGAGAACTCGGTTCGCCACGGCATCGACCCAAGCGAGGAGGGCGGGCGCATCGACGTCGATGTACAGCTGCGCGGCGATCGATGCCTCGTACGCGTCACTGATACGGGCGTCGGTCTCCGATCGGCGGGCAACGGGTTGGGCACCGGCCTGTCGACGCTGCGCGAGCGTCTGCAGCTTGCGTTCGGCGGCGACGGGCAGCTGCGCCTCACCGAGGTGGACCCGCACGGAGTGTGCGCAGAGCTGAACTTCCCGGCCCGGCGGGATCCGGCATGACGTCGCAGCATCCGACGGCCCTGATCGCCGACGACGAGCCGCTGCTGCGGGACGCTCTCGAACGGCTCCTCGGACAGGCCTGGCCGGAGCTGCAAGTGGTGGCGCAGGCCCGTAACGGCCGCGAGGCGATCGAGCAGTTCGAGAAGCATCGGCCGGACATCTGTTTCCTGGACGTCCACATGCCGGGCACGACGGGGGTCGAGGTCGCGCGCCACATCGGACGCCGCGCGCACCTGGTCTTTGTGACCGCCTACGACAAGTATGCGGTGCAGGCCTTTTCGCACGGCGTGCTCGACTACCTGGTGAAGCCGGTTGAGCCCGCGCGCGTAGCGGAGACGGTCGCACGCTTGAAGGAGCGTCTGCACGCCGCGGAGCCGGCACACAACATCGAGGCGTTGCTGCAGCAGCTCGCCGCGCAGCTCAAGCAGGCCTCCGCACCGGCGAAGTTGCGCTGGATCCGCGCCTCGGTCGGTCAGACCGTGCGCCTGATCGCGACGGACGACATCGATTTCCTGCGTGCCGAGGAGAAGTACACGTCGATCGCCTGGCGCGATGAGGCCGGGCAACCGCGCGAGGCCGTGATCCGCACGCCGCTCAAGGAGCTCGTGACTCAGCTCGATGCGGCACAATTCGCACAGGTGCACCGCTCGGTGGTGGTCAATCTGCGCTCGATTGCTCACGTCGCCCGAAACCTCAACGAGACCGCAGACATCCACCTCAAGGGGCGCGACGAGGTGCTGCCGGTGAGCCGCAGCTACCTGCACCTGTTTCGCCAGATGTGACCCCGCGGCAGCCTGGCTGCGAGCTGGTGGTTGCCCGGCCTGTACGGGCTCTACGGGGAAGTTCATCCTGTTCAGCCCGGAGACGGCGAGGGATTGCGCCATGCCGAAACGCAAGCGATCCACACCGCGGCCGCGTGTCGGCCAGGGCGACGTCAAGCTGACGCGCGACGAGTTTGGGCGTCGGCTGGGCGAGCGGTTCCACGATCCCGCCTTCCGCGACATCCAGGCGGACATCGATCGCGTCATCGATGTGGCCTGGAACGCCTATGACGAGTACCGCAAGAGTCCGGTCAAGCGCCGCGCCGGCCGTGGATTCAAGGACCCGGACTACGAGCTGTCCGTCGATTGGCTGAAAGCGCGCAGGGAGATCCTCGCGGCGGAACGAAGCCAGCGCGCCCGCAACGCGCCGAGCCGGGTGCTGCTGATCTGTGGAGCGGCGCGCCACGACCAGACTTGTCCCGGTGAAATGTCGAAGTCATTCCGCCTGGTCGAGATCGCGCGCCGGGAAATCGAGCGCGCCCGGGGATTCGAGTGCGACTTGCTCGACCTCAGCATGCTCACCGCGCAGTACGGCCGGCAGATCCTGCCTTGCAAGGCTTGCGTGTCCACCGCGATGCCGCTCTGTCACTGGCCATGTTCCTGTTATCCCAATCACGCGATGGGCCAGGTCAACGACTGGATGAACGAAATTTATCCGCGGTGGGTCCGTGCTCACGGTGTGATGATCGTGACGCCGGTCTACTGGTACCAGGCGCCAAGCGTCCTCAAGCTGATGATGGACCGGCTGGTCTGTGCCGACGGTGGTAATCCGGATCCTACCAGCACGGCGGGCAAGGACCCGGCGAAGGCCAAGGCGCTCGAGCTCGCGGGGTGGCACTACCCTCGTCACCTGGCCGGACGGCGCTTCTCCGTCGTCGTGCATGGCGACGCAGTCGGCGTGGAAACCCTGCGCCGATCGCTCACGGATTGGCTGCACGACATGCACCTGGTGCAGGCGGGCTACGCGGCGACGATCGATCGCTACATCGGCTATTACGAGCCGTACGCCAACAGCCACCTGGCGCTCGACCAGGATACGGCGCTGCAGCAGGAGGTGCGCAACGCCGCCAGGGCATTGATCGCCGCGGTCAGGCAGTATCGCTCGGGCAGGGCGCGTGAACCCGACATCCGCGATCCCCGGCCGAAATAGACGAACAATCGGCCACCAGTCGCTGCAAGCTGAACCATTCGCGCGGATCGGTCCAGACCTGCCCGACGTGCCAGCCGGCCGCGGCAGCCATGGCCGCGAACGTTTGCGGCGTGTACTTGTGGCTGTACTCCGAGACCAGCGCCTCGCCCGCCGCGAAGCACACGAAGTCATCGCCGATCCGGACGAGTTGTCGCTGCCGGCTGACCAGATGCATCTCGATGCGCGAGGCAACCGCGTTCCATACGGCGCGATGATGGAAACCGGCGGGATCAAAATCAGAGCCCAGTCGCCGGTTCAGGTGCTCGAGAGCGTTGAGATTGAACGCGGCCGTCACACCCGCCGCGTCGTCGTAGGCGGCCACCATCACGCGCCGGTCCTTGACCATGTCGACACCTATCAGCATCGAGCCGCCCCTGGCCACCCGACGCAGGTGCGACAGCAGCCGCACCGCCTCGGAGCGATCGAAGTTGCCGATGGTCGAGCCCGGGAAGTAAACGAGGCGGTTGCGGAACGGGGCGCCCTCCGGGATGGAGAATGGCGCGGTGAAATCGGCGCAGATGGCGTGAACCTTCAGGCGATCGTGCTCCCGGCGCAGTCGTTCCGCCGCGGCCTCGAGGTGCTCGCATGCGACGTCTACGGGAACGTACGCCGCGGGCCGCTCCAGCGCATCGAGCAGCATGCGCGTTTTCGTGCTGGTGCCGCTGCCGGGCTCGATCACGCAGAGATCGGGTCCCACGCTCGCCGCGATCTCCGACAGCCGACCTCGCAGGATGGAGAGTTCCACGCGCGTCAGGTAGTACTCCGGCAGCTCGCAGATTTCGTCGAACAGGCACGACCCGCGCTCATCGTAGAACCATACGGGGGAAATACGCTTCGGCCGCCGTCGGAGGCCTTCGAGCACGGAGGCGAGCAGCGCCTGCTCGTCCGGGTGACGGCGACCGGCGTCGGCCAGTCGCCCAAGCGCACGTTCGACCGCTGCCATATCAGGCGTCCTTTGCCAGGCGTATGCCGGCGAACTGCCAGCGCTGGTGAGGATAGAAGAAGTTGCGATAGCTGCGTCGTATGTGAGCGGCCGGCGTGGCGCAGGAGCCGCCTCGCAGCACATATTGATTCGCCATGAACTTGCCGTTGTATTCGCCAAGCGCGCCGGCGCTGACACGAAACCCGGGATACGGCGAATACGCCGAAGCGGTCCATTCCCACGCGGCTCCCAGCATCTGCTGGAGCTCCGTCCCGGCGGTGGCGGCAGACGGCGCAAGTTGCCCGCCCTCGACAAAGTTCCCGGACGCCCCCTGAGTGCGCGACGCGACCTCCCACTCGGCTTCGGTCGGCAAGCGCGCTCCGGCCCATCGCGCGTACGCATCCGCCTCGTAATAGCTCAAGTGACAGACGGGTTCCGCTGCAACGATCGGCCGACGCCCTGCCAGCGTGAACTGCGACTCGAGCGAGTCCGACCAGTAGAGCGGGCGGCGCCAGGCTTGTGCCTGCCGCAGCGCCCATCCGTCGGCCAGCCAGTGACCTGGGCGGTCGTATCCGCCATCGCGTATGAACTCCAGGAACTCGCCGTTGGTGACGAGCCGGTGCGCGAGTGCGAACGAATGGACATGGACGCGATGCCGCGGCGTTTCATTGTCGAAGCAGAAAGCTCCCGGCGCGGCGCCGATCTCGTGCAAGCCCTCGCCGAACCGATGCCAGGCAAGCGGCGCCACGGAGGCGACGCAATGTGGAGTCGCCCTGGCATACGCGGGCTCCAGCGGGTTCAGTGAGAACGCGTGCTTGATGTCCGTGAGCAGCAGCTCCTGGTGCTGTTGCTCGTGGTGCACGCCAAGCTCGATCCGGGTGAGCAGCGCCGCATCGACGGCGGCTGAGTCCAGCAGGCCGCACATCCTCTCGTCGACGCAGCGGCGATAGCCGAGGATTTCGTCGACTAGTGGACGGGTCAGCAGCCCACGCTCGGCACGTGCATGACGCGCGCCCACTGAGTCGTAATACGAGTTGAAAATGTAGTCGTAGCGCTCGTCGTAAGGCGCCAGCTCCGGGAACGCTTCGCGCAGCACGAAGCGCTCGAAGAACCACGTCGTGTGCGCCAGATGCCATTTCGCAGGGCTGGCATCCGGCATGCTCTGGACCACGAAGTCTTCGCGCTCGAGCGGAGCACAGAGGGCTACGGTCTGCTCCCGGACCGCCCTGTAGGCATCGTGCGGCCGCGGGGCGTCCTGGGCCTCGGAGGTGGAGTCGGTTGTGGCGTACATGGGTTGTTGCTTGGTGGTGGATATCAGCAGCGGAAGTCTAGTGCTATCAAAGAGTCATGTTTGGGGCGCCACCATCGGCCACGAGGCCGAACTGACGTCGGATAAACCGACGACAAACTGCAACGAAGTCCTACAGCAACCACGGAATTGTTCCTACGGCCCGCAGATCCGCTGCGGGGCTCGATTTCATTTTCTAGCCCTGCGAGTCAAAGATCCGGCGCACCGACGCCATCGTGTCGGCGTCCTGCGCACGCTTGTCGTCGCGATAACGCTTGACGCGCGCCAGTCTCAAGGCGAGGCCGCCGGGATACCGAGGACTCGCCTGAAGGTCGCTGAACGCGATTTCGACGACCAGCTCCGGCCGGACGAAGACGGTACCCGCGTCGCGCTCAACCTCGCGAGCGAGGAGCTCACGCGTCTGCCACTCCAGCATCGAGTCGGTGAGACCCTTGAAGGTCTTGCCCAGCATTACGTACTCAGCGGTCGCCGGATCGAGCGCACCGAGATGCAGGTTCGACAGCTTGCCGGCACGACGGCCGTGGCCCCATTCGGCTGCCAGCACCACCAGGTCGAGAGTGTGAGCGCGCTTGATCTTGAGCCAGCCGGCGCCGCGATTGCCGGCCTCGTAGGGGGCATCGAGCGACTTCGCCATCACTCCCTCGTGGCCGGCCGCAAGGGCGGCTTCATAGAAGGCCTGTGCTTCGCCCACGTCGCGCGTGACGAGCCGGGGAATGTGAAGTGACTCCGGCAGCGCCGAGGCCATCGCCGCAAAGCGTTCGCGCGCCGGGCGATCGACGAGCGAACGCCCGTCGGATCTGAGGCAATCAAAGAAGAAGGCCTGCAGTGGGAGACTGGCGCGCGATTCTTCCACCGCGAGCTTGCGGCCGAAACGCCGCATCGTGACCTGGAAAGGATGCGGCCGCCCCTTGGCGTTGTACGCGATCGCCTCTCCGTCGAGAATCAGGTCGCGCACCGGCAGCGCGCGAATAGTCTCGACGATCTCCGGCACCGCGGTGGTGACCTCGTTCAGGTTACGCGTATATACGCGGATCGCGTCCTCGGAACGGTGTACCTGGATTCGGGCGCCATCCATTTTCCAGTCGAAGGCCACGTCGCCCTCGAGCTGTTGCAGCGCGTCTGCGACGTCGGCGGCGGTCTGCGCCAGCATTGGTGCGATCGGCGACAGGATGGCGAGCTGAAACTGCTCGAGCGGCGCGCTTCCCTCGAGCAGCGCCACCCGCGCAACGGCGCCGAGGTTTCCGGCATACATGACCGCGCGGCGCACGTCCGGGAGTGCAACACCGCTCGCGAAGGCGATCGCGTCGACCATTACTCCGGCGAGCGCTCCCTGCCGCAGGTCCCCGAGGAGCAGCCGTATCAGGAACTCGCGTTCCAAGGCGGTCGACCGCGCAAACAACCCGCGCAGCAAGGTGGTGCGTGTCGCCTGCGAGCCCGGGCCGCGAACCTTCGCCACTTCGTCGAGCAGTCGGTCGGTCTCGAGAATCTGCAAAGTCGGCTGGTTGGCCGCCGGACCCGAGCTTGCCGGCTGCAGCAATGCGGGACCAATGCCCGAGCGCACCTGCGGCGTCTCACCCGCCAGGTACAGGACAGCGGTTTCCACCTCGTCAGGATCGAGAGTACGCAGAAGGGCAGCGAGCGCACGCACCTTGGCGAGCCGAGACGCATTCGCGCCGAGCTCGCGAGAGGTTGCAACGAGGGCTGCCAGCAGGGTCACGAAACAAATGCCGAAGCGTCAATCCGAGCTTCAAATATACCCGCAGGAATGCGGCCAGCTGTAAGACGGTCGGAGGGCGAGATTCAGAAACAGCCCGACACCCCCAATTCGGTCTCTCCTGTAGAAGAGTGTCATGGCGGTCATGGAGAGGCTGAAATGCTCAGGCTCATCGCATTGACTCTGCTGGCAGCGATAGCGGCCCCCGCCACCTTTGCGGACGAACAAGGGCCACGCAATCGGGGACAGTCGGTTTCGGATTGCAACCATCGAGCAGACGAACGGAACCTGAAGGGGCAGGACCGAAAGGAGTTTGTCGGTGGATGCACCAGTCGCTACCAGGTAATGGATGACGAACGGCGCGACCGCTATCGCGACTGTCATACGCGTGCGGCCGATCGCGGGCTGCACGATGCAAGCCGCCGCCAGTACATCGAGGACTGCGTGACTGGCCGCCTCGATCGACGCACGCTCACGATGCTGG